>ERZ1674245.120-NODE-120-length-27502-cov-27.118374_pt1 | contig 27502 bp, 19 predicted proteins | sample MGYA00581205_ERZ1674245 | MGnify/ENA primary metagenome ERZ1674245 (study PRJEB41354, sample SAMEA4873314) | human saliva metagenome | biome: human-associated habitat [ENVO:00009003]; feature: mouth environment [ENVO:08000002]; material: saliva material... | reverse complement strand
AGCGAATCTTTGCCAGAGCACCACGGTCGATACCCAGGAAGATTGCCTTACGCACAGCAACATCGGTGATGTGCTCTGCGTTCAGGTTCATGCCGCCGGCGAAGAGGCGGCGACCGCGGCGAATTTCAGAGTTCGCAACGTCCTTCATCTCGTTGTAGGCGCTGAGGGTACGTGACTCGACGACGTCCAGTTCGCCGTTCTTGTAGGCGGCGCGAGCTGCAGCGTCTGCCATTTCACGCACGACGATGCGGTCCAGCTTGGGCTTGTCACCCCACCACTTGTCGTTGGGCACAGCAGTGAAGGTCTTCTCGGAGGAGTTCCAGCCGTTGGGTGCCAGGGTGAAGGGGCCGCAACCGAGCTCGGGGTGGGGGTTGTCCACGAAGCCTTCGTTGAAGAGGGTGACGTCGAGCATTGCCGGGTGCAGGATTCCGCCGAAGAGCAGACCCTTGACGGGGTTGTGTGCGGTCTTGAGGACAACGCGTGCGTGGTAGCGGTCGCCATCGATAGCTTCAACGCTTTCGATGAATTCGTAGATACCTGCTGCACCAATCTTGTATTCACCCTCGGGGTCACGCTGGATCTGCCAGGTTGCCTTGAGAGCGTCGATGTCGATGGGGGTGCCGTCGTTGAAGACTGCCTTGGGGTTCAGGCGAACCTCTGCGGTGATCTTGCCGTCTACTTCCTTAGCTTCGAAGCCGAGGCAGTAGTTGGGGTCGAGCTCGTCTTCACCCTTGAAGGTGCTGCGCCAGATGCCGGCACCGGCGATAATGCCCATGGTTTCGGAGACGGAGGTGCTCGAGCCATTCTGGGAGAAGCGGTTGAAGTCCGGACCAAGGGAGTAGGTGCTCAGGTTCAGGGTACCGCCCTGCTTGAGCTTCGAGGCATCCTGCTCGTTGATTTCATAGAACGGGGTTTCGCTTGCCTTGTGCTCGGTCTTGGAGGACGAGGAGCCACAAGCGCTCAGTACGCCGGCAGCAGCGACGGCGGTTGCGCCACCGAACAGTACGCGGCGGCTCATGATCGGGTTGAATCCGGAGAGGGAGGGGATGGGGTGGGGGCTCATGACGGGCTCCTTGTGGGTGTGGACTGCACTGATGCAGTGTTTGGCAGTGTGGGTGGCTCGCGTGCTCTGGAGGCGGGTTTTCCGCCTGTAGGAGCGCCTGCTATCTGCGGTGAGGGCGGGCAGGTCAAGCCATGCAAAATAATGTGACCTAAAGCTATGTTCTAAGCCACATTTAATATTTTTAGTAGTGTACACCACACACATCACTACAAGTGTGCAACACGATAAATATTTCTTAATTATTACGCCCGAACCTAAGACACCGAACCTAAATCCATGTCGGCACAACCCCACCACCCTTCGAGTGACACCCCCTCCCCCACCTCCAGAAATAGTCAGCGGGCACAGCAAAGCGGGCCGAATGTGCACATACACATTCGACCCGCTCGTAGGGCAGGCGTCTTTTAGGAGTTCATCCAGCCCACAGCAGTCCAGTCCATCGACTTGTACAGGTGCGGGCCATAGTTAGCCAGGGTCTTCTTGACCATCACAAAGTCAGGGCCGTTCGTAATGGTACCCAGGAAGGCGAACTCAGCCATGTGCTTCTTCTCAATCTCGTTACAGGCAAGGTTACGTTCCTTGTCATCCTCAATGAGGGTCATGGCGTCGATGAGGGCATCGATTTCCTTGCTGCCGATACCTTCGTTGTTCTCGGAGTAGTAGAACTGCTTGGTACCCTCGGTTGCGTCAGCAGAGACCGAGTAGCCGCTGAAGGAAATATCGTAGTCCCAGTTGCCCAGAATGGTGGCGAACTCACTATCGGCGTGCTGATCGATCCGGATCTCAATGCCGACATCCTTCATCTGCTGAGTGAAGGTCTGAGCCTTACCCTTGTTGGTCGGATCGTCACCGAAGACCACCACTGCACAGCCAGCCTTCGTGCCGTCCTTCTCGTAGTAGTCGCCGTTCTTGGTGTAACCGGCGGCCTCCAGAATCTTCTGCGCCTCCGAAACGCTGTTATTCGGGGTCGGGTAGGAATCCTGGTAGTAGGGTGAGAAGGGCATGTGAATCATCGAACCGGGGATGGTTTCCTCGTAGGGCAGGCCCTGGTACTGAATCTTCGCGAGTGCTTCACGGTTGGTGCCGGCGAAGATTGCCTTACGCAGGGCAGCATCCTTGACGCGGCGGGGGTTGATATCCAGACCACCGGCGTAGAGGCGGGTACCCTTACGCAGTTCGGTACCTGCCACGTTCTTCACCTCGGTGTAGGTGGAGGAGGTGCTTGCACCGATAGCGTCAATTTCGTCGTTCTTGAACGCGGCACGTGCAGCGCTGGACTCCATCTGGGTAAAGACGATCTTGTCCAGCAGGGGCTTGGTGCCCCACCACTTGTCGTTGGGCACGACGCTGAAGGTCTTTGCGGTGGAGTCCCAGCCCTTATCCGCCAGGGTGAAGGGGCCAGCCCAGTACTCGGGGTGGGGCGCATCCACGAAGCCGTTGTTGAAGAGCTCGACGTTTTCCAGTGCGGGGTGCAGAATCTCAGAGAAGAGGCTCTGCAGCGGGTAGAAGGGCTTGGAGAAGGTGACGGTTGCGCTGTAGTCATCTTCGCCCTTTTCTACGGATTCGACGAATTCGTAGATGCCACTGGTGACAATGTTGTAGCCGTTATCCAGGCTCTTGAAGATGTTCCAGGTGGACTGGAGCGCCTTGTAGGTGATGGGGGTGCCATCATTGAAGACAGCCTTGGGGTTGAGCTTGACGGCAACCTGAATCTTGTCGCCCTTCTTGCTGTGCTCGAAGGAGACAGCGAAGTCAGTGTTCAGCTTGTAGGTGCCATCAAAGTCGAGGTTCCACATGCCAGCCTGACTGATGGTGCTCATAACGTTGACGTTATCGCTGGTGTTACCGCTCTGGGTGTAGAAGTTGAAGTTCGGACCGATGGACCCGGCGGGCAGGCGCAGGATGCCACCCTTCTTCAGGCTGTTCACGTCCTGGGCGTTGATGTCGTAGAGGTCTTCGATCTTGGCACCGGCGCCGGCAGCCTTGGTCTTTTCAGAGCTTGCGCTGCCGTTGCCGCAGGCGCTGAGCAGACCTACAGCTCCCAGAGCCGCGGTGCCGCCAATGAGGGCGCGGCGGCTGAAGCTGTTCTTGGTCGCTTCGTGGCTACTCGCGGTGTATGCGGTGTTGGCGGTCATGGGAGTGGTTTCCTTCTATCTTGTGCGGGCGGGTGTACCCCGTATTCCCGAAGTAATGATTATTTATGCAGAGCACTGCATAACTTTGTATGACTTCACTGTAGCGCACCTCGAGAGCGAAAACCAAGCATTTTCACAATATTTCTTAATATTTATCGTGTTTTTTGAATATTCATACTATGAATACCCTGTTTTTGCGCGAATTTTTCGGATTTTGCCGGATAGCTATACCATCACTCCCCCACATAGGTACACAAAAGCACCCAAAGCCCCCTCCAGAAATGCAAAAAGTGTCCACCCGGATAATCCGGGTGGACACTTTCAATAGCTCTAGGCTATTCACCTAGGAGGTGAAGGGATGAGGACTTACTTAGCCCAACCAACCTTCTCCCAGTGAATGCCGGTGCCCTGGAAGAGGGACACGCCGTAGTTGCGCAGACCCTTCTTCACGAACTTGTACTCGGGGCCGTTCATGAGCGGAATCAGCACTGCGAACTCAGCCAGGTGCTTCTTCTCGATCTCATTGCAAGCCTGGTTGCGTTCCTTGTCGTCAGCAATGAGCTTCATCTTTGCGATCATCTCATTGATCTCATCGGAACCAGCTTCCTCAGGCTTACGGCGCATGTAGAACTGCTCGGTAGCCTCGGTAGCATCCGGGGAGCTCGGAGCGAAACCGGAGGAGGTTGCGTCGTAGTCCTTGGAGGCCATGGTCTTGTTAAACTCGCTAACAGCACGGGAGTCGAGCTCAGCATTAATACCTACGGACTTCAGCTGCTGAACCAGGGTCTGACCGACAGCCTTGGAGGTGGGATCCTCACCGAAGATGGAGAACTTGAAGGCAGCCTGCTTGCCGTCCTTCTCGTAGAACTCACCGTTCTTGGTGTAGCCTGCATCTTCCAGAATCTTGGATGCAGCAGCAGCATCGTTGTTCGGGGTCGGGTAGGTGTCCTGGTAGTACTCGTTGAAGGGCATGTGAATCATCGAGTTGGGAAGCTTCTCTTCGTAATCCAGGCCCTGGAAACGAACCTTGGCGAGAGCCTCACGGTTCAGACCAGTAACCACAGCGCGGCGCAGAGCAACATCCTGCATGCGGGCGGGGTTCATGGTCACGCCACCGGAGAACAGGCGAGAGCCTCGGCGGATCTCGATGTTAGCAACGTCCTTGAGCTCCTTGTATGCGGAAGCGGTGGTAGCACCAATCGCATCAAGCTCATCGTTCTTGAATGCCGCGCGCTCAGCAGCGGGATCCATCTGACGGAAGACAATGCGCTCCAGAACGGGCTTCTCGCCCCACCACTTGTCGTTGCGGGTCAGGGTCAGGGTCTTCTCGGTCGAGTTCCAACCACCTTCAGCAATGGTGAAGGGGCCAACCCAGTACTCGGGGTGCGGCTTGTCAACGAAACCAGTGTTGAAGAGTTCCTTGTCCAGCAGAGCCGGGTGCACAATGCCAGCGAAGAGGGTATTCAGCGGGTAGTAAGGTGCGGAGAAGGTTACCTTCACCTTGAAGTCATCACCGTCGCGCTCCACGGAAGCAATGCTGCTGTAGATGCCGCTGCTTCCGACCTTGTAGTCACCATCGGTGCTCTTGAGGATGTTCCAGGTAGCCTGCAGAGCCTTGTAGTCGATGGGGGTACCATCGTTGAACTTAGCCTGGGGGTTCAGCTCAATGGAGACGACGGGCAGACCGTTTTCTTCGGCGACATCGAAGCTCTTCGCAAACTCGGGAGCCAGAGTGCGCTTACCCAGGGGGTCACCCTGCCACAGGCCTGCGTAAGCCACGGGGCTCATAGCGGTCTGGGTGTACAGGGAGTTGCCATCCGCGCTGAAAAGGTTGAAGTCCGGACCAATACCCGGAATAGCCAGGCGCAGAGTGCCGCCATCCTTCAGCTCAGAAACAGCGGCCTCAGCAAGGTCATAAAGCTCCTTGGCATCGGTGCCCACGGTTGCACCCTTGGTGGTTGCCTTGGAGTCCTTGGACGAGCCGCACGCAGCCAGTACGCCCACGGTACCCAGTGCTGCAGCGCCACCGAGAACGGTACGACGGTTCAGGATGAAATTCTTCTCCATGAGAGTGTCCTCTTATACGTTTGACCCTCAATAATCCTGCAGGAAAGCGTCAAGGATTCCCTGCTCATGCGCCGCAATAGGGTGCGGTGAGCGATGAATTAGTGCCGGTCTATGAATGTGTTCCTTGAGGTACGCCCCTAGCGGCGCACCCACAGGCTTAATTATGGCTTACTGCCAGCAGGAAAGCTCTTCCATAAATATTCATATCTTGAATGGTGAGAAAGGTTACGCCTAGTCAGTGCAGTTTTTCCTGTTTTCTTGGTGGTTTCAGTGCCTAGCGCCACATTCTGCGGCTCGCACCGTCTCACTAGGTGACAATCTCGAACAACGTACAGCCCACCGATACCGGGCATAAAAAACCCGAGGGGCGAATATTCAACGAATATTCGCCCCTCGGCACACATGCGACTTATTCAGCCGACTCTAGAGCTACACCGTAGCGGCCTCAGCCTCAGGGTAGTAGCAAGCATAACCGTGATCCTCACCCTCAACGGGGGTCAGCTCCGGCATCTCCTCCAGGCAACGACGCTTCTTGTCCTCAGGCAGCAGCTTGAAGACCGGGCAACGGCTCGAGAAGCCACAACCCTTAGGCGCGTTCACCGGAGTGGGCAGGTCGCCCTCAAGCATAATGCGGTGGCGCTTTGCCTCAACCTCGGGATCCGGAACCGGAATCGCCGAGAGCAGTGCACGGGTGTACGGGTGAATCGGGTTGTCGAACACCTGGTCGACGTCACCAATCTCAACAATACGACCCAGGTACATCACTGCAACGCGGTCGGATGCGTGGCGAATCACCGCGAGGTCGTGAGCAACCATCAGGTAGCTCAGGCCCAGGTTTGCACGCAGCTCCTCCAGCAGGTTGATCACACCAGCCTGGACGGACACGTCCAGTGCGGACACCGGCTCATCCAGAACCACGAGCTTGGGGTTCACGGCAAGCGCACGAGCAATACCGATACGCTGACGCTGACCACCAGAGAACTGGTTCGGGAAGCGGTTCACGTGGTCAGGCTGCAGACCCACAATGTGCATCAGCTCGATGACGCGCTTCTTGATGTCTGCCTTGTTCATGCCCTGGTTTTCCAGGGGCTCAGCAAGCACCTCGTAAACGGTGAAGCGCGGATCCAAAGCACCGGTGGGGTCCTGGAACACCATCTGCTGGTTCTTACGCAGCTCAAGAATCTCACCTGCGGACTTGCCGTCCTTGGTGGAGGTTCCGTTAATCAGAATCTCACCGTCGGTGTTCTTGTTGAACTCCATGATTTCCAGCAGGGTGGTGGTCTTACCACAACCGGACTCACCCACGATGGAGAAGCACTCGCCCTCACGAATATCGAAGGACAGGCCGTTCACAGCCTTCACAGTGCCCACGCGGCGCTTAATCAGCGCACCCTTCATGAGCGGGAAGTGCTTCTTGACGTTGCGGACCTCCAGGACGGGGGCACGCTCCTCACGCGGAATACCGTCGTACTTCGATACCGGGGGTTCCGGAACCGGGTACAGCTCGTCTGCGGTCTTACCGACCAGCTCCTGAGAGATGGTGCAGGAGGAGTAGTGGCCCTCGCCAACGCCTTCCAGCAGCTGCAGATCGGGCTCGCCGTTGGAGTCCTGGCAGCACTGGCCACCGCTCTTAGCGATGGGGCAACGCGGGCGGAAGGAGCACGCGGTCACCGGGTTAATCAGGTTCGGAGGGGTACCCTCAATCGGAACCAGGGAGACCTTCTCGGAACGGTCCACACGCGGGACCGCACCCAGCAGACCGATGGTGTACGGGTGGGAGGGATGCTTGTACAGGTCTTCTGCCTTCGCAATCTCCACCGGCTTACCGGCGTACATCACCAGAATGTCGTCAGCCATACCAGCCACAACACCGAGGTCGTGGGTAATCATGATGGTCGCTGCGCCGGTCTCTTCCTGGGCCTTCTGCATAACCTCCAACACCTGCGCCTGAATGGTCACATCCAGTGCGGTGGTGGGCTCATCGGCGATGAGCACGCGGGGGTCATTCGCAATCGCCATAGCGATCATGATGCGCTGACGCATACCACCGGAGAACTCGTGCGGGAAGGAACGCAGGCGGTCAGCCGGCGAAGGAATACCCACCATACGCATCAGCTCGATGGAGCGGTCCTTGATAGCCTGCTTGCTCATGCCCTTGTTGTGGACCTTGAGCACCTCAGCAATCTGATCACCAATGGTGTACACGGGGGTCAGCGAGGACAGCGGATCCTGGAAGATCATAGAGATCTCCTTGCCGCGGTATGCGCACATTTCCTTATCGCTCAAGCCCAGCAGCTCGGTGCCGTTGTACTTAACCGAACCGGTGATGTCAGCGGTGGTCGGGTGCAGGCCCATGATCGCCATGGAAGCAACGGACTTACCGGAACCGGACTCACCCACAATACCCAGGGTCTTACCGGGGTACAGGTCAAAGTTCACACCGCGAACAGCGTGCACGACGCCATTCTCAGTGTTGAAGCGGACGTTGAGGTCCTTAACGCTCAGAACGGGAGAGGTACTCATTAGTTCTTCGCCTCCTTTGCAGCGGCAGCGGGTGCCTCTGCCTTCTCGTTCTTCTTGGACTTCTTGATCTTACCGACCGACATCGAAGTCGGGTCGAATGCGTCACGCAGACCGTCGTTCATGAGGGCCAGCGGACCAACCAGCAGGAAGAAGAACAGAACCGGGAACCAGAACATGTGCGGCAGGGTGTTAATCTGCTGCGAAGCATCCGAAATCAGCGAACCCAGCGAGTAGTTCGGGTACTTAATACCGATGCCGATGAAGGAGTAGGCGACCTCGGAGAGCACAGCGTTCATAATGCCGCTGGTGAAGTTCAGAACCAGCAGGGAGCCGATGTTCGGCACCAGGTGGCGCATCACAATCTTGAAGGGGTGCACACCCATGTAGCGTGCAGCCTTCACGAAGTCGCGGTTGATGAGGGACTGCGCCATTGCACGAATAACACGGGCGCTACCCATCCAGCCGAAGGCAATCAGCACTGCAGAGAGCAGAACCCAGGTGGGGACGCTCTTCTGAATCTGCTTACCAACCTGACCGTTAATCAGAATTGCCAGAATCAGCAGCGAGGGAACCATGATCAGGGTCTCGAGGATGAACAGCATAATCTTGTCAATCCAGCCACCGAAGTACGCCATCACACAACCGTAAACTGCGGAGATGAACACAGTGGCCAAACCGACGACCACACCAATCTGGAGAGAGGTCCAGACGGCCTCAGACATCATGGCGAACACGTCATTACCCGCGATGGTGGTACCGAACCAGTGCTCGGCCGAGGGGCCTTCACCCAGCGCCATGTAGTCAATGTCGTTGGGCTTGTACTTGGTCAGGTACTTACCGAACAGACCGAACAGACCCATGCCGATGAACACGCACAGACCGAAGACTGCAGCCTTGTTACGCAGGAAGCGGCGCAGAATAATAACGCTCTTGTTGATGACCTTGAAGTCACCGTTCTCCTGTACCACCGGTACGGAGGAAGTTGCAGTTACCTGGCTCATGAGATCCTCACTCGGGGGTCGACGATGGTGGTAGCGATATCAGCGATGATCGCACCGACAGCGAACAGTGCAGAACCGTACGCGAGGGTCACGGTCGCAGCGTTCACGTCCTGCGCGGAAATGGAGTCAATCGACCACTTACCGATACCGGGCCATGCAAAGACGGTCTCGGCGAAGAATGCACCCGCAAAAATCATCGGAATCTGGTACGCGATGGACTGTGCCACGGGGATGAAGGAGACGCGCAGTGCGTGGCGAGTAATCGCCTGGTTACGGGTCAAGCCCTTAGCACGAGCGGTACGCACGAAGTCAGCGTTCACGTTATCGAGCAGGTACTGACGCTGTGCAATCTGGTAACCAGCCCAACCGAAGATGGTCATACAGAAGGTCGGCACGACGTAGTGCGCCGCCATATCCATGGTGATTTCCCAGAATCCGGTCAGACCCGGAGTCGAAATACCGGTCACATAGAAAATCTTCTCTCCACCATTAGCAACGGCGATGTTGTTGATAGTGGTCGCGCCCTGCTGCACCACGAAGTAAGCAACGGGAGCGGGGATGATGTAGACCAGGTAGGAGTAACCGGTGATAACACGGTCAGAGAACTTGTACTGGCGAGCTGCCGAGTACACACCCAGGGCAATACCAATCACAATCGAGAGAATGGTAGCCACCAGCAGCAGGCGGGTAGAAACCCACACGCGCTGGCCAAATTCCTGGTTAATGTACGCGCCGTTGGGGCTACGGCCCCAATCGAACTTGGTGACCACATTGGTCAGCCACTGAACGTAGCGGTCCCAGGGGTTCATTTCGGGATCGAGACCCAGGGATGCGAAGTTACGGTTCACCTGCTCGGGGCTAGGCTTCGGAACCTTTTCCTGCTCCAAGAGGGCAGGCTTCAGGGCAGTAACCGCTGCAAAGTAACCCATCGTGGTCGTAATAAAGACCATGACGAGGTACGTCAGCGATCGCTGGAGGATGTACCTAAACATGGGACGGTTCCCCTCCTTGTGTAGATGTCGGTGTTAAGGCATGTGTGTCATGCTGTCCTAGCGCACTGCTTCGTGATGACTGTCACTAGGAGCATATGTACTTTATCTTATATAGCCTGTAACACTTCCACCAAACCCACATTGGGCACTTTCACCCCTTAGAACAGCCTGTATGCAAGCTAAAAGGGAGCTGGGTAAAAAAATGCCCCGGAATACCGGGGAAAAGGGGCGGATTAACAATTTTTACGAAAATTTTACATCGGAAACAATTCTCTCGACATAGGGACGTAATAACCTTTTCGATAAGCGCTTTAATGGGGCAAAACACCACGTAAACCCACTATTTAAGGGACTAAACCAACACTTCCAACCCCTAAACCAAGCACTAAGGCACACCTCTTAAGCGCGCTATTTAAGGCAACTCAGCCAAAAACGGCGCCCCGGCACGAGCACACGACTCGCACCGGGGCGCCGCTTATATAGGAAGGCAACGCCTCCGGCGCGCACCTTTTCGTTATCCCTCATTCTAAGAACGCGAGGAGCCGCCATCCTCCGAAGAACCCGCCTCAGGCGAAGCCTCCGAGCTCAACGACTCATCAATACGAGCACGAGCAGAGGCGTGCATGCTCTTCAGAGCCTCAGCATCCTTAGCCGCCATCTCCGGAGTAATCACCGGAATCGCACCGGTCGCCGCACGGGCAATATCAACAGCCGGCTCAGTCTCCAGGGTCGTCGCCAGCGCATCCTCACGAATGAAGAACAGAAGCAGCGTAGACACCAGGCCCAGCGGCACCAGGTACAGGAACAGCGGAATCAGCGCATCGTTATACGCATTCACAATGATGCCGTGCACCGGCTCCGGCAAAGACGCCACAAGCTCAGGAGTCAGAGACGAAGACGCATGGCTACCCGAAGACTGCAGCGCCTGCTGCGGCATACGCTCAGAAATCAGCGAGGTCAGACGCGAGGTGAACAGACCACCCACCAGCGAGGCACCCACAGTAGCACCCACCTGACGGAAGAAGTTATTCGACGCCGTCGCGGTACCAACCACGCTCACCGAGAACGCATTCTGAACAATCAGAGTCAAGAACTGCATAGACATACCCAGACCGGCACCCATCACCGCAAGGTACACACAGAACAGCCAGGTCGGAGTCTCAATAGTCACGGTCGACAGCAGGAACAGGCCCAACGCCACGATCGCGGTACCACTCGTCACGTAACGCTTGTAGCGACCGCTCTTCGACACCACGCGGCCCGTCACAATCGACACCACCAGCATGACGCCCATCATCGGGATCATCAGCAGACCAGCCACCGTAGCGCTCACACCCAGCGCCATCTGCAGATAGGTCGGGATATACTCCACTGCACCGAACATTGCCACACCCAGCGCCAGCGAAGCGCCCAGAGTCAGCAGGAAGTTACGGTTCTTGAACAGGTACATGGGCATGACCGGCTCAGCCGCACGGTTCTCCACCGGGATGAACACCAGCGCAGCAACCGCAGAGAAGACCAGCAGGCCAATAATCTGCGGCGAAGTCCACTCGTACTGGTTACCGCCCCAAATCGTGGCAAGCACCAGCGCACTCGTACCCGCCATCAGAATCAGCGAGCCAAGGTAGTCGATGCTGTGCTTCTCACGCTCACGGAACGGGCGGTGCGGCAGCAAGAAAATCACCGCAAGAATCGACAGGATAGCCAGCGGCAGGTTCAGCCAGAACGCCCAGCGCCAACCCGGACCCTCAGTAATCCAGCCACCAATCAGCGGACCAGCCACCGACGAGAACGCGAAAACGCCACCGATAATACCCATATAGCGGCCTCGATCGCGCGGAGGAATCACATCAGCAATCACCGCCTGAGAAAGAATCATCAGGCCACCGCCGCCCAGACCCTGCAGGCCACGAGCAAAAATCAGCCAGTTCATGCTCTGCGCGAGCGCGCCAACAATCGAACCCGCCATGAAAGAGACAATCGCAAAAATCAGGAAGGGCTTACGTCCAAACTGGTCAGAAAGCTTGCCGTAGACCGGCATCGTAATCGTCGAAAGCAGGATGAAAATAGTAATCACCCAGCTCATGTGATCCACGCCGTGAAGCTCACCCACAATCGTGGGCAGCGACGGCGCCAGAATCGTCTGGTTCAGCGAAGACATGAGCATCACAATGACCAGGCCCAGGAACATGGCGCGGATGCGGTTTTTACTTTCCTGCTTAGCCTCACCGGCTGGCGGCTGAGGTAGATTCTTTTCCTCTGTACTCATCGTTTAATCCTTAGTTACGTTCTATATGTTTCTGTTATGTGTCCGCCAGGTTCTTGATTCGGTTGCTCGAATCGGTCGCCCCGATTTGGTCGCCCCGATTTGGTTCCGGCGGGCTTTGCCGTTTGCAGTAGTAAACCGCCGCTAGATTGCAGGTCGACTCTGCTCAAAAAGCAGGAACTGGAAGGTCTTCACCGTCTGGCGAATACCGCGGGCGATATCCTCTTTGTCCTCCAGATTGCGGGCAAACTCCAGCTGACGAAGCACCGCGGAGGCAAGCTGGACCTTTGCGCGCGATCGCTCGCGGAAGTGATCGGTCAGCGGGTCAGCCGGGTTTCGGCGCGGGAAGGGGCCGCGGCGACCAGCAGCATCAAAAGCCACCCAGTCGATGGTGTTCAGGTACTCGGTGAGCACCTGTTCGCACTTCATGTAGTGCATCTTCATTCGTTTCGCGGACTCGGGGAACTCCTGATAGGGAGCTCGGGGGTCCTTGCCCTTGGCGTAGTGGAAGCTCTGGAAAATGACCTCCCAGAGAAGGTGGGTTACACGAATGATCGTGTTGTCATCCTCGTGGGCACGGTCTGTCTCGAGGATTTCCTCGCTGACCACCGGTTCGCGCAGACCCAGGACGGCATCCTCTTTAGAGGGGAAGTAGTTGAAGAAGGTACGCGGGGAGACGCCCGCCTCCTGGGCGATTTCTTCAACGGTGGTTCCGCGCATCCCGTGTTCGCGGACGCGTTTGAGGGCTGCTTCGTGGATTGCCGTCCAGGTTTGTTCGCGGCGGCGTTCGCGAAGGCTCTGTTCCTTTTTCTGCATAACTGCAATTATTTCATCACTGCACACAATGCTCAAGTGCATTTTTGGCGTTAAGGCCCACAGCATAGCCAGCTAAGCTCCAGCCCCACACAAAACATCGGCATAATAGAGAGGTGAATTTGTTTGCCCCCGCCTATCTCGATTTCCTGCCAGACTGGCTGCGCCTCGCACTCGGCATCGCCGATATCCTCATCCGACTCGCAGCCCTCTGTTGGCTCCCCTACAACCGCAAACCCGTGGTTGCACTGGGCTGGCTCATGGCCATCTTCTTCATCCCCTTCGTAGGGTTCATCGTATTCCTCGTCTTCGGCTCCTCGCGCCTGCCCGCCTACCGCCGCGCACGCCAACACGCCATGAACGACATGATCCGCGAAGCCACCGAGAACAAGCCCTTCCTCACCCGCACCGATGACCTCTCCGACCCGGCAAAGGTAGCCAGCCAGCTCAACTACACCCTGGGCTCGTTGCCCCTGGTCGGCGGCAACCAGTTCACCCTCCACACCGACAACCACGAGGCGATGGTCGCCATGGCGGAAGAAGTCGACCGCGCCACCGAATACGTGCACTTCGAGTTCTACATCACCGCCTACGACGAGGCGAGCGCAGTTCTCTGGGACGCCCTCTTCGCCGCCCACAAACGCGGTGTGCAGGTGCGCGTACTCATCGACCATATCGGCTCCCGCAAATACCCGTCCTATAAGATGCTCGTGAAAATGCTCAACGAGTCGGGTATGCAGTGGCGCCTCATGCTGCCCCTCAAGCCGTGGAAGCTCAAGTGGCAGCGCCCCGACCTGCGTAACCACCGCAAGGTCCTCGTCGTGGACGGCCGCGTCGCGTTCTCCGGCTCGCAGAACGCTATTCACCGCTCCTACGACATGCCCGAAAACATCAAGAAGGGCCTGGAGTGGAAGGATCTGACCTTCTCCTGCACCGGCCCGATTGTTGAAGAGCTCAACGCTGTCTTTGTCTCCGATTGGTACTCCGAAACGAACCAGCTGATCCTGGCTGAAATTAACGCCTCGATCCCCTACGTTGAGGGTGGGATGCGCGCCCAGGTTGTTCCCTCCGGCCCCGGTTTTGAAACCGAAAATAACCTGCGCCTCATCAACTACTTGATCTACAACGCCGAGCGGCGCATCACCATCTGCTCACCCTACTTCGTGCCCGAAGAGACCCTGCTGCAGGCGCTCACGAACGCCGCGTACTCCGGCATTGAAACCACCGTGATTGTGTGCGAGAAGGGCGACCAGTTCCTGCCGAACATGGCGCAGCGCTCCTACTACGAGCAGCTGTTGCAGGCGGGCGTGCGTATTCTGCAGTACCCCAGCCCGACCGTTCTGCATTCCAAGTTCATGATTGTGGACGACGAAATCGCGTTTATTGGTTCGTCCAACATGGACCCGCGTTCCTTCTCGCTGAACATGGAAGTGTCAACGTTCGTCATTGACCGCAAAATGGTGGCGATGCTGGATGAAGTATGCGCCGAATACGAGCAGGTCTGCACCGAGCTGCTGTACACCCAGTGGGCGGAGCGCCCGCGCCGCATCAAGATGACGGAGAACCTCTGCCGACTGTGGTCATCGCTCCTCTAAACTATTTTTCGCACACTCGCAGGGTCTGAGTTTTCATCCCCGCACTCGCCAAAGGACTATCGGTTGCCCCTTCTAATTCGTAAAGCACGGCGCAAATTCGCTGAACTCGATGCACACGATGTAGCCCACCGCATCTCCGCGTACACCTACGGTAATTTCTTGGTGCTGGCGGCTCTGCTGAGCGTCTACGACGCGAACGCTATCTTTGACGGCACCGCGATTCTCTACATTACGGGTACCGGTCTGACCACCTACATTGCCCACGTCATCGCAGAAATGCAGGAGTACCGGGTACTGCACGGCGGCACCCCGCCGCGAGAATTCGTCAAGCACGCGCTGGGCAACGCAAGCCCGATTCTGGGTACGACCGTATACCCCGTGCTGTTGCTGATTCTGGCGGCAATCCTACCGCCCGGCGCCACCTACGAGATCATTTTTGACTACACTATTCTCCTCTGTCTTGCGACCGTGGTGTGGCGTATTTTTAGCCTCAACTTCGCGATTGCTCGCTACCGCGGCGAACCGCTCTGCTGGCGTACCTTCCGAAGCGCTGTGTGGCTCACCTTCGCCGTTATTGTTCTCGCGATTGTGAAGATTATGTTCACTCACGCTGGTAAATAACCTCAAAGCTCCCCTGAAGCTCAGATTAACCGAGATCAGGGGAGCTTTTGTATGCACCATCGCTGGGATGCGCCGGGCCACATGCTAGAGCAGCGCTATACATTAGGACGGGGCTACCGGCTAGAGCCGCAGCTGGATGCTACATCGGTTCGCCCGGGCCCTTCAAATCGGCGGAGTACAAATACCACACGAAGAGCGCCACTGCAATGTAGAGAACCGTGCACAGGCTCAAAGTGATGATGTGGCGACGGCGAGTAATACTCAAATACCCAATAAACTCACGGATAAAAGCATTCACCGCAAAATACAGCTTCGTACGAGCCCCCGCACCCCAGCATTCCAGACCCAGCGAACGTGCCAACAGCAACGCACGGAACAGGTGGTAGCTGGTTGTTACCACAGCAACTTTCGGGGTTTTACCCTCGGCAACCTCCGGCATCAGGGCGTAAGAGAAGAGCAGGTTCTCGCGGGTGTTCACCGCGCGGTCCTCCACAATAATGTCCGCCTCGGGAATGCCGCGGGATACAGCGTAGCGAGTCATCGCCACGCCCTCGGGCACCTCCCCATCCGCGCCCTGACCGCCAGACATAATCAGCTTCGAGCCGGGGTTCTTATGGTAAATTTCAATGCCGCGATCGATACGACCCGCCAACAGCGGAGTCACCTGGTCACCAATAAGACCCGAACCAAGCACCACCACATAGTCAGCCTGCTGGCGGAAATTTACCAGGTTCAATGCTGCCGCCACAGTAAAGCCCACCGCGTAGATAGTGAAATAGGTCAGCACCAGCGAAAAATAGAAATAAATAGTGCCCCACACGCCGCCCAACGGAACATTCTCCACCGAACCGGGAACAAAGAGCGGCCCCACAATAAGAGCGACACCGGCAGCCAATGCCAAAGAATTAGTGAGCGAAAAACCCTCACGAGCAATAAGGCGCACACCGCTATAAAGGAACAGACCGGTCAAACCCAGAGGCGTAAAAAGCGAAAGAATCACCGGAATGATAACAATGAGGAGCGCCAGCACCAGCAAAATCTGGTTCTCTGCCACAATCGCCGTTACGCCCAGGCTCGTACCCAGCAACCCCACGGTCGCAATCAGCAACCAGCCGACAAACACACTACGGCGTTCCCGCAGGTAGAGGCAGATAAAGAGCACCAGCGAAAGCGCCGTCAGCGCATACAGCACCACCAGCGGAATATATAGAGGAGAATCAGGAGGAGGGAGAAACTGCATAAATTGGGTCCCAAAAAATAGTGTGCACCCGCTAAAAATCGGGAGAATCGAAAAAATCTTCACACAATTCTATCCCCACCGCTGTGCATCTATCACTGCAGACCCGCCGTACACGAGCACACACAGAAAAGGGCAAAAAGAAACACGCGACACCTCCGACATCGCATACCTTCATATGCGGCGAATGCATCGCGCGTTCATTTCTACCCTGGACTAGTTTAGCGCCATAAACGGTTTCCCGTGTGGATTGAAGAAGGTTTAATCTGCAACCACTCCGGCGCAAGCAGGCGAACAGCCTTCGCACAACCCGACAAAGCAGTAATAATCGACTCGCAACGCTGATTAAACTCGCTCTGATGACGCTTATCCACAATCTGCCCCGGAAAATGGCGATGCATCTTCGACACAGAGTCGCTACTCTCCTGCAAACCGTGGCCCGTATGGCCCGGAACATGCTTCACCAGCACACGCTTCTCGCGGATAGCCTCCGTCAAAGCACGCATCTGAGCCACCACACGCTCATCCTGAATACCCTCAGAAACCCACGCCTCAAAAGCCCAACGGCTATGCGCCAAACGCAACACAAACGTCAACGCACCCAAAGAATCCGTATGAATAATCAGGCGGCGCGAACCGCTATGGAACACCGTATAAGCCGCCAACATCGCAGACAGCTCACCGGTCATAATATTCACGCCATCATAGTGGGTATGAAAATAGAAGCCGTCCTCACTCACGCCGGCGATACCCATACGGCCGCCACGCTGATACTTCTTATTGTGAGTCGAACGGAACGAACAATCCGTGAAAACGCTATAGTCCTGCAGCTGATCCAGCGGTCGAGGGGTCAGCGCCTCCTCCACCATCTCATCCACAGCGGTACGTGCCGCGCACACCTCAGCCTGCATCCGCTCATACGCGGGCGTGCCAGCAAGCTTCACATGCACTTCACCCAAAGAATGGTTATCGTACGGGTCCAGCACCTTCTCAAAGGCGCGGTACTCCATAATCCCCTTCAACTGGTCGCAATCACGGAAAAGCTGCTTCAAATTCTTACGGTCAGCAGCAATCGTGACCAGGTTCTGACGGTACTGCTCCGGAACCACATCCCACGCCGAAAGCACGGCACGACCCAGCAGGCAGGGATGCACCTCATCACATGGCTCCATGAGGGAATGAACATGCGTGAAAAGCATCGGCTCCTCATTCACCACAGTGCGGGTGCCGTCCTGCTTAGAAATAAAAACCACCGTCGACAAGGCTGAATAGCAAAAACCCTGCGCCGTACGATGCTCCTGAGCCACCGCAATCACAGCAACACCCTGATCCGTGTACCCGGCAGGGTACGAAGCGCTATAGTCGGGCGCCTCCCAGGTCAGGGTGCATCGTTTGATATGCGCCGGTGAAAATCCCATGAGTGTCACCCCCCATGCGTGCCATACCGCGTCTCCTTCCATTCATGCGGTGTATCATCCTCATTCTTTTATAGGTCGAAAAGAAAGGGGCACGCAAATATAAAACGCCTTTTTTACGGTGAGCGAATGGAATAACCGCAACTCCTCTCACACGCCGGCACAACACAAAACCCAGCACAGAACACAGCGCGAGAAACCCCCGCGCACACCTCCCCGCCGCGGGGTGAAGGTGTACGGTTAAAGAGTCATATACGATGCGGCCTCACGCCGCCCACCCCATAAGGAGAGCCCCATGATTGGTGTTTACGCCGGAGTATCCGTCAAGCCCGAGCACGTCGAAGAATTCCTCAAGACCATCGAACCGCTCGTGACCGCAAGCCGCCAGGACGAAGGCAACGTCAGCTACGACTTCGGTGCCGTCTCCGACACCGACTTCGCATTCATCGAGCGATGGGAATCCCAGGAACTACTCGAAAAGCACATGGGCGCCGAGCACTTCCAGAAGGCTGTTGCCGCATGGGAGCCGCTGCTCTCCTCCGAGCTGGACGTTCGCATCGTCAACTTCCGCTAAGCGACGTTAAATACCGAAGGTGCCCGGCACCCCCTCTGTGAGGGGCGCCGGGCACCTTCGTATATCACCCTTGGAGACGAGCGCAGCTACTCGCGGCGCGCCTTTATGCTCGGTCTAGCGGCGTTCCAAACCGACCTCCACCGAATCAAGCGTGAAACCATTCGTCGCGCTCACGCAATGCACCTTACCGCTATTCACCGACTTGCAGGTGTAACCATACGCGGTCACCACCTGACCGGTCGGCAGTGCAGTAATACCCTCGGTATTCACCGGCTCCGGGGTGGCAGTCTGACCGACCAGGCTCACCTCAGGAGCCTGACCCTGCACCATGTGCACGCGCTGCTGCGCGGCACCGGAGGCGGCATCCCAACCCTCCAGGGTCACACCCACCAGCGCCTGGCAATCCACACCCGACGGGGTCACCGAGCACGCGACCTTAGAGTCCGGGCTGGTGAAACGCAGCGCCTCAACAGTCTTCGCCGAATCGCCCTGACCGAAAGTGCCGCCGCCGTACGCTTCAGCGAAAGTCAGCGTACCCGAGAGCATGCGGGTCTGCGCCGGAATCAGCGCCAGACGAGGCTTCTCAGTGCTACCGCCCTGCGTGAAGCAGGCACCCGTAATGTAGTCGCGGCCCTGCACCTTCGTGGCGCATTGGTACCACTCCACACTCGCCGAACCGTCCTGGTTCTTGCGGCTGTTGAAGAGACGCACCGCCTCCTGAGCCTTCGCGCAATCCGAACCGTCATACACGTAAATACCGGCGGAACCACCCAGCAGACTCGTCACGCCACAGCGAGTACCAGGATCGATAGTGCTCACGGAGCCGCTCGCCGTGGCGTATGCCGCCTCGTACTCGGCGTCGGTGCTCGGCTCATTCGTGGGGGTCGCCACCGAATCGTAGGTTGCAGGGGAATCCAGACCAGCAGAGATCTGCACAGTATTCGGCTTCCAGGAGCCGTCCGCCGCGGTGAACAGGGTCTTTGCGTTAACGGGCGCAGAAGAAGTCGCCACCATCATCGGGGTGGTTTCAGAATCATCAGCCTGCGGCTGAGCAGAGCAAGAGCTCAAAGCGAGCGCACCGATGCAGGCAAGAGCCGTCAGGGCACGACGAGTAAAAGCACGCTGTGCGCGTGCGGGCAGGGTAACCATGAATACGTCCTTGTGAGGGTTGCGAATTGCGTTGTGTCGAGTGGTTGTGCTGAGTCGGTGAAGCGGGTACCTAAGTACCCTCCTACACCCTACTGCAACAGCCTTGACAAGGCAATACGCCGCACCGGGTATCCCACGACGGCAGACGAAGACACGGACAAAGACGCGGACAAAGAACAGCGCCCCGCCCGCAGAAAAACCGCGGAACGGGGCGCCAGCCCATCAGGGCAAATATTAAATTCTCACACGATACGTGAGGGGCTTATGCGTCCTCGGGCAGGATGCGCACGCCGCCCTTATCAGCCGAAGCAGCCAGCATGCCGTACACCTTCAGGGCGTTCGACACCTGACGCTCACGCGGCTTCGTCGGACGCCACGGTGCAGCGCCCTTCGCCTCGCGGCGAGCAGCCAGCTCCTCATCCGAAACGTTCACACGCAGGATGCGGTTGTTCACGTCAATCTCAATCTCGTCGCCGGTCTGCACCAGACCGATAGCGCCGCCAGCAGCCGCCTCCGGGGAGACGTGACCAATCGAAATACCAGAGGTACCGCCGGAGAAACGACCGTCAGTAATCAGTGCGCACTTCTTACCGAGGCCCAGGCCCTTCAGGTAGGAGGTCGGGTACAGCATCTCCTGCATGCCGGGGCCGCCCTTCGGGCCCTCGTACTGGATGACGACAATGTCGCCTTCCTTCACGTTCTTCGACAGGATCTCGTGCACAGCCTCGTCCTGCGACTCGACCACGAAGGCGCGACCCTTGAAGTGGAACAGCTCCTCATCAATACCAGCGGACTTAATGATCGCACCGTTCTGAGCAATGTTGCCGTACAGGACCGCCAGACCGCCGTCCTTGGTGTACGCGTGCTCCACAGCGCGGATGCAGCCGTTCTCGGCGTCAGTCTCGTGGGACTCGTACTTGTTCGCGGTGGAGAACGCATGGGTGGTGCGCACGCCGCCGGGAGCCGCGAGGAACAGTTCCTTCGCCTTCTCGCTCGCCTTGCCGCCGCGGATATCCCACTCGTCCAGCCACTCGTCCAGCGAATCAGCGTGAACAGAATGAACGTTCTTGTGCAGCAGGCCGGCACGGTTCAGCTCACCCAGCAGGGCGGGAATACCGCCGGCACGGTGCACGTGCTCAATGTGGTACTTAGTGGAGTTCGGGGCAATCTTCGCCAGGCAGGGAACCTGACGCGAAATGCGGTCAATGTCATCCAGAGTGAAGTCGGCACCCGCCTCGTGAGCAATCGCCAGGGTGTGCAGCACGGTGTTGGTCGAACCACCCATCGCCACGTCCAGCGCCATAGCGTTCTCGAACGCCTCCTTGGTCGCAATGGAGCGGGGCAGAACCGACTCGTCATCCTGCTCGTAGTAGCGCTTGGACAGCTCAACGATGCGGCGGCCAGCATCCAGGAACAGCTCCTTACGAGCAACCTGAGTAGCCAGGGTGGTGCCGTTACCGGGCAGCGCCAGGCCAATCGCCTCATTCAGGCAGTTCATGGAGTTCGCGGTGAACATACCCGCGCACGAACCGCAGGTCGGGCACGCATTCTTCTCAATCTGGGCGAGCGCAGCGTCGCTGACGCTGTCATCAACAGCCATCACCATGGCGTCCACCAGGTCAAGGCGGTGCTCAACAATACCCTCAATGCCCTCGCCGGACTCCATGGGGCCGCCAGAGACAAAGATGGTGGGGATGTTCAGGCGCATAGCCGCCAGAAGCATACCGGGGGTGATCTTGTCACAGTTAGAGATGCAGACCAGCGCGTCGGCACGGTGCGCGTTGACCATGTACTCGACCGAGTCAGCAATCAGATCGCGGGAAGGCAGCGAGTAGAGCATACCGTCGTGACCCATCGCGATACCGTCATCAACAGCGATGGTGTTAAATTCCTTGGCGACGCCGCCAGCCTCACGAATCGCGCCGGCGACCAGTTCACCCATGTCCTTCAGGTGCACGTGGCCGGGCACGAACTGGGTGAAGGAGTTCGCAATAGCAATAATGGGCTTGCCGAAGTCGTCATCGCCCATACCGGTGGCACGCCACAGGGCGCGGGCACCAGCCATGTTACGGCCGTGAGTTGAAGTACGTGAACGCAGTTCTGGCATTGTTTTACCTTCCGTAGTGATGCAAGTACTGATTTTACGCGCGGCGTCCAACGCTCTTCAGCTCAGGGTCACTTTGGTTTCATGCATCGAAACGCGCACGAGCCTGCAACCGCCTATCGGTGGGAGGGCTGAGGCCACGGAGTTGTGCCGGATCTGCGGCAGAATTGCCCCCTTTGGGGTAGATGGGGGACGTCACCCCATTATGCCCCCTAATCTGGAATGAGCCCAGGTTGCGGGCGGCGATATTCAATCGGCGAACGCACCGGGAGGCGGCAGGCGTCTGTGTCTGCCGCGTACGGGCCTCGCTGCTCATACGTAGCAACATCCGTAGAACCGGCGCGGTTCGTTTCTAACGCACTGATGTATACACGCTTTTATACACGCTGAACCCTGCATACGTTTCAGAAGGTTTCCATGACACAGGCACCCACCGCATCGCTCACCCTCACGCCGGCAACCAGCCCGGCAGGTAGCAAGGATTTCGCGTCCTCCGTGATCTACCAGGTGTACCCCAAGTCCTTCTACTCCTCGGCGGGTGGCGCCTACGGCGACCTGCGTGGCGTCATCGAGAAGGTTCCCTACATTGCCTCCCTGGGCGTGGACATGGTGTGGTTCAACCCGTTCTTCGCCTCCCCGCAGAACGACAACGGCTACGACATCTCCGACTACTACTCCATCAACCCCGACCTGGGCACCATGGAGGACGTCGAAGAGATGATTGCCGCCCTCGCCGAGCACGGTGTGGGCGTCATGTTCGACATGGTTCTCAACCATATTTCGACCGAGCACGAGTGGTTCCAGCGTGCGCTCGCCGGTGAACGCGAGTACTGGGATTACTTCTACATTCGCCCCGGCAAGTACACCGAGGACGGTCAGCTGCGCGAACCGACCAACTGGGAGTCGAAGTTCGGCGGCTCCTGCTGGTCCCGCTTTGGCGAGTACACGGATGAGCACGGCACTCCCCTGTTCTACATGCACCTGTACGACCGCACCCAGGCGGACGTGAACTGGTACAACCCGACTGTGCGCGACGAGCTGTTTAAGGTCGTGAACTTCTGGTATGAGAAGGGCGTGCGCGGTTTCCGTTTCGACGTCATTAACGTCATCGGCAAGGGCGAGGAGCTGCTCGACGCCCCCGAAGGCACCGTGGACAAGGCACAATACACCGACACCCCGATTGTGCACACTCGCATTCAGCAGCTGAACCGCGCCTCCTTCGGTCAGCATGATGACACCGTGACCGTGGGCGAAATGTCCTCGACCAGCATCGAAAACTGCGTGGGCTACTCCAACCCTGCGAACCACGAGCTGGATATGGTGTTCAGCTTCCACCACCTGAAGGTGGACTACGAGAACGGCGAGAAGTGGTCGAAGGTGCCGTTCCGTTTTGCCGAGTTGAAGCAGATTCTGAACGATTGGGCACTGGGTATGCAGGCCGGCGGCGGCTGGAACGCGCTGTTCTGGAATAACCACGACCAGCCGCGCGCACTGAACCGTTTTGGTGACGTTGAGCGTTACCGTGCCGAGTTGGCGACCATGCTAGCGACCGTAATTCACCTGCTGCGCGGCACCCCATACGTGTACCAGGGCGAGGAAATCGGCATGATTGACCCGGTTTACTCCTCGATCGAGCAGTACGTGGATGTGGAGGCGCACAACGCCTACGCGATGCTGCGTGAGCGCGGACTGAGTGAGCAGCAGGCGTTGGAGATTGTGGCGTCGAAGGCTCGCGATAATTCGCGTGTGCCGATGCAGTGGACCGCGGATCCGGCGACTGCCGGTTTCGGTTCCACGTCGCCGTGGCTGGCTCCCGCCCCGGTGCGTGATGCGGCGACCGGTGCCGGCATTTCGGTGGAGGATGAGGAACGTGACGGCGTGATTCTGCCCTACTACCGCAACCTGATTGCCCTGCGTAAGCAGTACCCGGTCATCTCTGTGGGTTCGTACGCGCCCTACGCGCTGGATCACGAGCGGGTGTTTGCGTACCTGCGTGAGCTGCCCGCTGAGGCTAGTGCTGAGAACGGTAGCCCGGCGCAGCGCCTGCTGGTACTGACGAACTTCTACGGTGAGCCGACCGAGGTTGAGGTTCCGGCTGAGTTCGTTCGTTCCGGTCGCGTGCTGGTGTGTAATTACAAGAATTCTGCGGTCGACTCCACTGCGGCGGATTCGGCTGAGACGGTGACGCTGAGCCTGCGCCCCTACGAGGCTCTGGCGCTGCTGATTGAGGGCTAAAAGCTATTGCATGCCCCTCCCCTAACCTGTGGGAGATGTGTGGGATAAGGGCAATATAAACCGACCTGGCAATATTCTATTTCTAGAATATTGCCAGGTCGGTTTTGTTTATAGACATTCCTATAGAGGAATTTATACGGAATTTCAGGCTGACTCTTAGAAGCCGTGCTCATTCAGCCAGGTAGCCGCCGCCTGCGCGGGCTCCTGCTTAGAGGTACCCGAAACACGGTCGTTGAGGGTACGCAGATCGGCGGTGGTCAGCTTCGCCGAGACACGGTTCAAAACCTCCGCCGCAGAGTCGGGAACTCGCGACGTATTGATAATGGGCAACACCTGCTGAGCCAGAATCATATTCTTCGGATCCTCCAGCACCACCAGCTGATTCTGCTCAATTGCGGGGGTGGTCGAGTAGAGGTCAACCACCTGCACGGTGTCATCCAGCAGAGCCTTGACGGTCAGCGCGCCGCCGCCGTCCGAGAGGGGCACAAACTCGGCGGGAACGCATCCGTACTTCTCTTTAAGGCCGGGGATGCCGTAGGCGCGCTCGGCAAACTCCGGGGCGGCGCCGAGCTTCAGATTCGTACAGCGGGAGGCGAGGTCTTCAAGGCTTCGTAGACCGTATTTCTGGGCGGTCTGCGCGGTGACGACGAGCGAGTCCTTATCCTCCGCCTCGGATGCGTTGAGGGCGCGGATTTCAGTCCCGGAGCCACCCGTGGTGAGGGTACCGAGGGCGGCGGGTAGCGCCTGCAGAATCTCCTGCGCAGTGTTAGCTGTAGCCTTCGGGTCCAGGTAAAGCAGCAGGTTGCCGGAGTAGTCCGGGATAACGTCCACCGCACCGGAGGCGAGTGCCCCCAGGTACGCCTCGCGGGCGCCGATGCTCAGCTGGGTGCGGGCGTTGAATCCCGCTCGGGCGAGGGCTCCGGCGTAGATTTCGGCGAGGATTTGGGACTCGGCGAAGGCCGCTGAGCCGACGATGATTCCTTCGTGTTCGCCGCTGAAAACTTTGTCACCGCTGAGCCCGCAGGCGCTGAGAATACCCGCTATGCCGAGCGCTCCGGCGGCGGTGAGGGCAGTGCGACGAGATACGGCGCGGGGCGGTACAGTGCGGCGCGTGAAGGTTTTAGGCGTCTGATTCATCGGGTTCATGCCTTCTTCCGGTTGATGGTGAGCCCCGCGGGGGTGAGCGCGCGCTGCGCAAGACCCATGAGCGCATCCACGGCGAAAGCGAGAAGCGCTACGAGCAGGGTTGCGACGAGCATGCGCGGGTAGTCGCGCACGGCGAGCCCGTCGAAGAGGTACCTGCCGAGGGTTCCGCCGCTCAGGTAGGCGACGATGGTCGCGGTTGCGATGACCTGCACGAGTGCGGAGCGGAGCCCGCCGAGCATCATGTTGGCGGCGAGCGGGATTTCGAGGCGGGTCAGAATCTGCCATTCGGTCAGGCCTTGGGCGCGGGCCGCGTCCACGAGGTCTTCCGGCACGGCGGCGAGGCCTTCAAGAACTCCGGCGAGCAGGGGTGCCGCCGCAATAATAATGAGCACGATGAGAGCAGGCAGGGTCGAGACACCCAGCCAGAGTGCCAGGATAGTGAGCAGACCGAGCGCGGGTAGCGCGCGGGTGGCGGCTACGGCGCTCATGAGCAGGTTGCTACGGCCGCGGTTGGTGCCGTAACCCGGGCGGTGGTGCCCAGCCCAGAGGCCGAGGGGCACGACGATGAGTGCCGCGCAGGCGGTGGCGAGGGCGGTGACGCTCAGGTGTTCGAGCAGGCGCACGAGGATTCCGCCGCTTCCCTGCCAGTTGGCGCCGTCCATGAGGTAGGCGAAGGTTCGTTCTATGACGTTCACGGGTTATGCCTTCCTTTCGGGGCTGTGGCGGTTCGTAACCGTAGCCGCCTGCCAGGGCGTAAGTGCCCTCGTCAGAAGGATAAGGAGCAGGTCGAGGACCAGCGCCAGCAGCAGGCTGAGAACCACGCCAGCCAGGATTTCCGAAGGGATATTGCGCGCGAGTCCGTCGGTGAAGAGCGTGCCGAGCGAGGGCACACCGATGAGGGCGCCTACGGACACCATCGCAATATTGGCGACGGTTGCCACGCGGATTCCCGCCATAATGACGGGCGTAGCAAGGGGCAGGTAGAGCTCCATCAGCGCTTGTCGGGGCGTGTATCCGAGGGCGCGTGCAGATTCGTGCACGCTATCGGGTACGGAGTCGAAGGCATCCACACCGGAGCGCACCATGAGCGAGAAGGAGTAGACGCTCAGGGCAACGAGCACGTTCAGCGGGGAAATAATGGAGGTTCCCAGAATGAGCGGCATCAGCACGAACAGTGCGATCGAGGGGATGGTGTACAGCAGCGAGGAGAGGTGCATGAGGGTTCGCGCACCGATGCGGTGTTCGGAACCGCGGTCACGGCGACGGCTCGCGTAGTAGGCGACCGGTAGCGCGACGAGGGTGCCAATCACGACGGGTACAACGCCCTGGTAGAGGTGGCTGAGGGTTAGCTCGAGGATGCGCTGACTATTGGTGGCAACCCATTCCCAGTGCATATCGCTTGCGGCGAGAGGTGGTGCCGCGAGCACAATATTTTCTAGAAGACTCATTCGCTTTTCTCGCCTTCTACCGCACTATTCTGCGCTTCTCGGGAGACGGCAAGTCGGCGTGCGCGCGCCTGGCGCACCGTCTGCTCATCCAGCAGACCGGCAACCGAGCGACTCACGAAGGAACGCACAAAATCATCGGCGGGGCGGTAGAGAATCTCTTCGGGAGTACCGAACTGTGCGAGGCGGCCGCCCTCCGCGAAGACGGCGATTGTATCGCCGAGCAGAAGCGCCTCATCAATGTCGTGGGTGACGAACACGATTGTCTTGGCGAGTTGCCCCTGTAGGCGCAGCAGCTCTTTCTGCAGGTCGGTGCGCACCACCGGATCCACCGCGGAGAACGGCTCGTCCATCAGCAGGACGGGCGCATCGGCGGCGAGAGCACGCGCCACACCAACGCGCTGCACCTGACCGCCCGAAAGCTGGGAGGGGTAGCGCTTGGCGTACGAAGAATCCAGACCGACCACGTTGAGCAGTTCGAGGGCGCGCGCCTGCGCCTCCTTACGGGAGGCGCCGAGCAGGCGCGGTACGGTGGCAATATTCTGCGCGACGGTGCGGTGCGGCATGAGCCCACCCTGCTGCATCACGTAGCCAATGCCGCGGCGCAGCTCGTAGGGGTTCTTCTCATGCACGTTCACGCCGTCAATGGTGATGGTTCCGCTATTGGGCTCCACCATGCGGTTAATCATGCGCAGACTAGTGGTTTTACCGCAGCCGGAGGGGCCAACGAACACGGTAATCTGCCCGGCGGGGATGTGCAGGTTCAGGTTCTGCAGCACCGTGGTGGGTTCACCGGTTCGGCTCGGGTAGCTTTTGGTGATGTTCTCGAGGCGGATTCCGCCCGCCTGAGCACTATCGACAGCAGCATTTTTTGCCCAGGGAATCTGGGGTGAGCTCTCCGGAGGCTGTGTACTGAAATTCTGGGCAGTCATGGGTGCGGCAATCCTTTCTGCAACCCGTTGTATGCGCTCTTTGAGCAGAAATTATCGAGTAGCTTCCTGCTGGGCGTTTCTACAGTGAGTGTGGTGTACCTGTTCTGTACATAGACCGTATATAAAAAGGCGGCATCTCAGGGTTTTATTCCCAAGATGCCGCCTTTTCGACGGTTTTGCAGTATCTGC
>ERZ1674245.118-NODE-118-length-27616-cov-39.619680_pt1 | contig 27616 bp, 22 predicted proteins | sample MGYA00581205_ERZ1674245 | MGnify/ENA primary metagenome ERZ1674245 (study PRJEB41354, sample SAMEA4873314) | human saliva metagenome | biome: human-associated habitat [ENVO:00009003]; feature: mouth environment [ENVO:08000002]; material: saliva material... | reverse complement strand
GTGATTGTCCCACTAACGCGGGTGATTGTCCCACTAACGCGGGTGATTGTCCCACCCTATCGCGGCTAAACGTCCCACTCTGGATAAGGTTATCCACATGGTGCACATCACAAAAATATTTCTCGTACGCGCAAAAATACCCCCTTATCTTGTCAGGGGTGGTGGGTAGCCTTGGGGTAAATCCCCCCCCCGGATACGCGGGGGTGAAATACAGAAATACGGTTTTCTGTATTTCTGTATCTAGAAATCTTTTGCGCTAGAGAGAGGAGAGGTAGCATGACCGCAGCCAGTGGTGGCGGGTCACCGTAGGTGGGTAATCGTTTACTCATTCCCTATGTGTATACGTGTGGAAACTGAATAATTTTTAGGGTTTGGCTGGGTATCGTGCCTTGTTAGCTAGTGTGTTCCCCGCGCGAGCGGGGATGAGCCCATCCACCTGGAGCTCGGCAAATTCTACGGCGGGTGTTCCCCGCGCGAGCGGGGATGAGCCCCAACGCCGTATCGGGCGGCCACCGAGAAGGCAGTGTTCCCCGCGCGAGCGGGGATGAGCCGTCTGCGGATACAGATTCAGCTGTAGCTACTCAGTGTTCCCCGCGCGAGCGGGGATGAGCCCTGGAACGTTAGCGTGATGAACTGGAACGTTAGGTGTTCCCCGCGCGAGCGGGGATAAAACTAAATATGCAGATATACAGAAAGACATATTCATGTCTTTCTGTATATCTGTATATGCGTCTCTCGATATGACCAGCCAGCTTTAAAACCCCTACACCCCCTGTTAAAATAAGATGCGAGGCCACCCCACACGGGGCGACCCCAAGGGCACACAACATCACTCACACCAACCACACACCAGGAGCCACAAAACCATGCAAAAAAGTGCCCTCGGGATAGCCCTACCCTTCATCTTCATCTTCGGACTCATCCTCTCACTCCTCCTCGTCATCGGCGGCGGAGCAGGCGCTAACGCCTGCACCCCCAGTAGTAGCGGCAACGGCGGCAACAGCCACCAAAACGCCTCCGCCCCCGCCGCAGCACCCGTCACCAGCATCGGCGACCGCGGCGACACCATCAAGGCCCACCTCCCAGAGCTCCAGGAAGCATCCCGCATCAGCGGCTTCCCCATCTCCCTCATCGCAGCCACCATCCACCAAGAATCCGGCTGGGACCCCAACATCGTCTCCGGCGTCGGCGCACAAGGACTAGCCCAATTCATGCCCGGCACCTGGGCATCCTTCGGAAACGGCGGCGACCCTTTCAACCCCCATGACGCCATCCCCGCCATGGGACGCTACATGGCCTACCTCAAAACCACCCTCCGCAACGCAGGCGTCGACGGCGACGAAATCAACAACGTGCTCCGCGCCTACAATGCAGGGCCCGGCGCAGTCATGAGGCGCACCGGCGGATACAACACCGACGAAAACAACAACTACGCCCCCGCCATCAAAAGCCACTGGCAACAATACCAAACCCTCATTAAAGACCTCGGCATCGACGACTACCCCACCGGTGCCGAGAAACCCTCCCTGAGCAACGTTGCCGCTAATAAGGCAACCCCCGAGTCTACTAGCAGTGCTTCCGCTCCGGCGCAGGCAGAGAAGAAAAACGCTAAAAAGGCATCTGACAAGGATCAATGCAAGGAAGATAAGAAGGACCAGAAATCTTCAAATGCAGAAAACCAGAATTCTGCAAATACAGATAACTCCGGTGATGACTACCCCTGGAAAAACATGGCCCACTGCGACGCCGCCTACACCAGCTGCCCCAGCACCCCCGACCCCACCAACGCACTCCCCCGCGAATGCGTAGCCTTCGCCGCCTGGCGCGTCACCCAACAAACCGGCGGTAACGCCGACAACATCACCTTCCACTCCCCAGGCAACGCCGAAGTATGGCGAGGACACTGGATCAACCAGGGGTGGAAAATCGGCAACAAGCCCGTCGTCGGCGCCATCGTCTACTACGCCCCCGGAGCATCCGGCGCCTCCGCAACCTACGGACACGTCGCAGTCGTCAAGGAAGTCCGCGACGACGGAACCTTCGTAGAAGAGGGCTACAACGGTTTGGCCGCCCCCCGAGACCACCAGTACTACACCCGCGTCGTATCCAACAGCGCCGTCAGCGCATTCCTCTACATCCCCGGTCACTAAGAAAGGAAACACCCCCTCATGACCCGCAAACTCACCGCAGCCACCGCACTCACCGCAGCCCTCACGCTCCTCGCTACCGGCTGCTCCGCATCCACCGACAACACCGCCCCCACCGGCTCACCCGTCGCAACCTCCACCCCCAGCACTACCACTGCGCCCGCGCCTGCACCCAGCACCGCAACCCACACCCCCACCGTCACCGAGGTAAACCCCACCACTGCAACCCCGACCCCGACGGTCAGCCTCGACCCCTCACCCCTCGCAGGAACCGGTGGTGGACCCCAGCAGCCCTCCAGTGAAGCAATTCTGAGGACTATCACCGACGAAGACCGCGCCCGCGCCATCGACGCAGCGAAAGCAATCGTCACCGCATACACCAGCGGCAAGCCCTACAAGGAATGGTCAGCAGAGCTCTTCCCCTTCCTTGACCCTGAACTCCAAAATCAATACGACTCTAAATTCCCCACGGACGTATTCAAAGCAAACGGCGTTACTGGTGCAGAAATCACCCACGACCCCACCAACGACATCCCCGGCGGAGATAACCCCTACTGGATCACCGTCCGTGTGAAGGTCGACGGCGGCATCAGCCCCGAATACTATGTGCGCCTGCACCGCACCAGTGAACGACCCAACAAGTGGAAGGCCTCCCACATCCTCGAGCCCCAGGCCTTCAACTCCTTTGTAAAGAGCCGGACTCAGAAGAAGTAAATAACATGGACGCTCTCGACTACCCCCGCATCGACGCCACCGTCTCAGCTGACGGCCTCATCCAACTTGAAATCCAAGACCACGCCCCCCGCACCTTCCAGGACGCAACCACTAAAGAAGCCCTAGGACAGGTGTGGAACCACTGCGCCCACCTCGCCCAAACCCTCGGCCGCGACGTCAAAATCTACGTCCAAGAAGGTACCAAAACCAGCTACTACACCCTCACTCCAGAAGGCGAGCCTACTCTCCAAACTGTGACCGAGGAAGTTGAAAAGCCGTCCATCTGGCGACGCAAAGCAATCCTCATCCCCGCCGCAGCCCTCCTAGCACTAGGACTCGGCGGCGGAGCCCTCGCAACCGTCAACGCCCTCAACCAACCCGCCACCACCACGGCAACCACCCCATCCGGAGTCACCATCACCCTCGACAACGGAACCTACACCACCGGCGCCCTCAGTGGCGATGGCCAGCGTATCTCCTACATTGACGGATCGACCCTCTACGTTGTCGATGCCACCAAAGGCACCCTCGTCAGCCAGACCGACCTCACCAAAAACAAGGTCGAAGCTGCAGGGCTGACCATCCACCCCACCGGTGACGGATTCCTCTACACCGCACCCGGTAGCTACTTCATGTGGTCCGGCGGAAAATTCTCCAACATCAACACCATTACCACCAAGGCGCAAACCATCATCACCCGCGCTGGTGAATCCGTCATCATCTCCCGCAATGACCCCACCCCCGGAAGCGTCCAAAAAATCAGCGTTAACGGAACCGAGCGGTACCGCTCCCCCGCTGAAGGCGCAGCCTTCATCGCCACCTCTAAAGGCAACGGCATCTGGGCATCCACCCGCGGTAACGGCACCATCATCACCGCAACTACCAACGGTACCGAAACCGGAGCGCACCCCCTAGTAACCCCCACCGAAGGAGCAACCTTCACTCGCTGGGTAGGAGCCACCGCCAACGGTGAGGTCGTCACCCTCTGGCACACCCCCGCCGGGCAAGACATCCTTGCCCTCCAAGCCCCAGAATCTGACAGCGTCAGCCGCACCATCGACATCACCGGAGCAGCCGACAGCGTGAAGATTGACGGCACCGGCACCATCGCCATCGCAGGAGACCAAGTCCATCACCTCACCACCGAGGGGTCCTACGCCCTACCGGCCGTGCCAACCAAGGTCACAAGCCGGCCCGCGGGAGGATTCAGCCTCGAATTCGGTGACGGAACCACCGGCGACGCAACCTCCAGCGGCTATATCGCCTCCACCGACACCCCAGTTCTTGGCACGACCGCAGACGGGCACCGCGTAACCGTCGGTCCCGACCGACACAGCATCGTTATCAACCCTTAATCAAGAGGAGTAAAAAGTGCAGCGCCGTAAGGTTCTCATCACTTCCCTCACCCTCGCAGCCGCAGCAGGCGCCATTAGCTGCACCGCAGCGACCGCAGCAGAAACACCCACCCAGAGCGGTTCTATCACCATCCGTGATAATGGCCAGCCCAACCGCGACCAGACCCGCGACCTGACCGTTGCCCTCATCACCAAAAACGGCGCCGGTAACGCAGCCACCCAGCCTGCCACTACGCCCGAGTTCGTCACCGCATCCCCTGCCGAAGCGGAAGCACCCGCCGAAGAACCTGCCCAGGAAGATTTTGCAGAAACATCGGATGGTGCTGCACAACAGGAAGGGACAACCCCCGGAGCAGAAGCGCCCGCCGAGGCTGAGGCACCTGCTGCGGGAGCGGACCACTCTGAACCTCGTGAAGAGACCCCTGCTCCGAGTGAAGCAGCTTCGGGTGAAGTGGAAGTTGTTATCGCCCCCAGCGCCGAACCCACCCATGAGGTTCCCGAAACGCCGGGCAATACCGACGTACCCATCAACCCGGAACCTGAACCGGTCACCCCCGAACCGGAAACCCCGGGGAACACCGATGTGCCCATTGCACCTGAGCCTGAACCGGCCCGTAGCGAGCACGATGAAACCCCTGCCGACCACCAGCCGGCTGACGACACCGCACCCGTTATCGAACCGGAGCCTGAGCCTTCAACTCCGGCACCCGAGGCTACTGAAACCCCTGGCGAGGTTGAAGTTGTCATCGCACCTACCCCTGAGCCGAGTCAGAAAGCATCTGCGGACACTGTGGATAATGAGACACCCGATAACTCAGAGGTAGTCAGTACCGAGGTGCCCATCGCACCCGAGGATGCCCAGGCACACTCCCGTGCCACCTCAGATACTGGAGACCACGCAGTAACCGGTAGCGACGAGGTGGGTATCGCTCCGCAAGCGCCGGGCTCCAAGACCCCTAAGAGTAAGAAGGGATCATCAGCTCAGCCTGCTGCAGATGCGAAATCCCCCACTTCGGTGCCGTCTGTTCAATCCACTGCACCCGCACGTGACGAGTTGGCGTACACCGGTATTAGTGCCGAGACTGGCGGGATCGCAATTGGCGGTTTTATGCTGATTCTCACCGGAGCCGCTGGTGTGTGGTCTGTCCGCCGCAAGACCTCTAACGCCTAGCACCTAACTGAAGGGGGCGAGCGAATCATTGCGATTCGCTCGCCCCTTTAGTTATGTCTTGACAAGGGCTAATTCTGTACAGAAATAAGGAAATGCAGAAATCTGTGTTTACAGATTTCTGTATTTCTGTATATACAGATTTCTGTATCCACGATACCCTAGAGGTACACCTACCCCCTACCCCATGGAGGACCCCACCATGCCACTCATCATCGGCATCATCAACGCGAAAGGTGGCGTTGGCAAGACCGTCAGTACCGTCTACCTCGCTCACGCCCTCACCATTGCAAGCTACAGCGTCGAAGTCTGGGATGCCGACCCTCAGGGATCAGCCACCGACTGGGCACTCACCGCTGACGAAAACGGCGACGCCTTCCCATTCGAGGTCTCACCCGTGAACGTCCCGCAACTCAAGCGCCGCCGCACCACCGCAGACATCACCCTCATCGACTCACCCCCACTCAACGAATCGATTCTCAATGCCATCGCGCAGCGCTCTGACGTGCTCATCATCCCCGCAGCACCCGCCGGACTAGACATCACCCGAGTCTTCTCCACCCTCGCCTCCATCCCCGAAGGCAAACCCGCCGCCGTGCTACTCACCTCAGCAGACCCGCGCACCGTCCTCTTCCGCGAGACCAAAGAGCTCCTCGAAGAATCTGGCGTGACCATCTTTGATACCTCCATCCGCCCCAAGCAGGCTATCCGCGCATCCTACGGCCGTAAGCCTGAAGACCTGGGCGGCTACGACGAGGTAGCAGCACAGCTACTGGCCCTCGTCGGCATGGACCAGGAGGCATAATCATGGCAATCTCCCCGATGCGACGCCTTAACGTGAGTGTCCCCGCCAGTACTGAAAAGCGGGTAAAGGGCCGTGCCAGCTTCGAGCAGGCCTTCAAAACCGGCAACCCGGCGCCGGAGGTGAGCATTAAGAAGCTGACCCTGAACCTTCCAGCTGAGGCACACGCCCGACTCAAGGCACACGCAGCTAGTCATGGCATGAGCATGACCGACCTCATCGTCGAGTTCATCGACCAGCTCGACTAAACAACAAAGACCGCCTAAAACCCCTGACGCGGAAATGCAGAAATCTATAAATGCAGAAATCTGTATTTATGGATTGAGGGCATAATACCTAGTCAAGACCATATAATCCCCGGTAGGAAGGCGCATCGTGCCACAGATTGGGGCGCGGACCGGTATCCATGTGGCAGGGTTGGGCATGCATGCTTGGGGCTGTCTAACCCCGCAGGCGGCGTCTTTAAGGTATACCCCCGCAAACACCCCGCCACAGGTTACTGTGGCGGGGTGTTTCTATGCCTATTGAAAGATAGAATAAACCCTGACAGACAAGCCTGATGTAAAGCTGGGGTTATGGAACAAGAAGAGAAGGAATTTGTCGGCCAAATCGTCGGGTACGCTCGTGTATCAACTTTGGAACAGAATGTTGCGCGGCAATTTGAAGCACTCGAGGTTGAGTGCGACAAGATTTTTGTCGAGAAGGTCAGTGCAGCCAAGACCAGCAACCGCCCGCAGTTCCAGGAGATGCTACGCTACCTGCGCGACGGCGATATCCTTCAGGTGACTAGTGCCGACCGTCTCGCGCGCTCAACTCGCGACCTGCTTGATATTGTTCAGAGTCTCAAAGATCGGGGCGTTCAGGTCGAATTTCTCGACAACCCCGCTCTGAACACCGATACCCCGCAGGGTGAGTTTATGCTGACGATTCTCGCGGCCGTTGCGCAGCTGGAGCGCTCCATTATTCGTGAGCGTCAGGCTGAAGGTATCGCCATTGCCAGAGCCAAGGGAAAGTATGACCGCGCGCCGAAGCTCTCGCCTGAGCAAGCGCGCGAAGTGCGCAGGCTGGATGCTTTGGGTGTGCCCAAGACTGCTATCGCTCGAAAACTCAAGTGTAGCCGGCACACGGTCTATGCAGTGCTTGACCGCATCGGGAAATACGGCGAAGCGGAGTACACCGATGCAGACTAAATCAAGCGAAGAGGCCCGCCGCTTCTGGGAGAAAGTCGTCAAAGGCGATAGCCCCGGTGCCTGCTGGGTATGGGTCGGAGCTATCGGCGCTGATGGCTACGGGCGGTTTTGGGTTAAAGACCCTGAATCGGAGGCAGGCGAAAAAATGTGGCGAGCCCACAGATACGCCGCCACAGTTGCGTTCGGAAATGATGCCGTGGAAGCTGCGGAGATGGTCACGCACCTGTGTGACAACCCGCTCTGTGTGCGTGCCGAAATCGGAGCAGGCTCTCATCTTTTTCTTGGCGACCATGCCGAGAATATGAGAGAACGCGCGGCGCGAGGCCGCGACAATTTGCACGGACTCGCTTTCTTGCGCCGGAGTCGAGCCGAGCGTGCCGCAGACTCCAGAGCATTACGCGAGCTCGTTCTCAAGCATGGCTACCGGCAGTCTGACGTAGACCGTTTTGGTCGAGGAATGGTCATGGAAGGGCAGACCCAGCTTTTCTAAACACGTTAAGTAGGGGGTCTAATACACCAGGTGTATTAGACCCCTCTTTGCTGTTGCTCTAGCGGTTGTCGATAATGCTCTTGTGGAACGCATCGCAGGGGACGGGGTGGAAGATGAGCCCATGCACAGGGCCGTACCCGCTGCGGCCTTCTAGAACCTCAGCTGAAAGCATCATCAGCTTATCCAGCTTCGCCAGCTCAAAGACCGATGCCTTCACACGTTTCAGGAAACGGGTATCTGTTTGATCGGGCGCGAACATTTCGCGCAGCTGGTTCCAGCTCACAGGACCAATAGGCCGCTGAGAAAGGCGCGCTTGATAGGTGAAATGAGAGAACCAGATGAGCGCGTCCAGGGTGAACGGCGACTGCGTTTTATCCGCCAACTGAATGAGTGCAGGTCCGGTTCCGGTGACCACAAAGAAAGTGGCGATGTGATTATAGAGAGGCTGTGCCAGAACGATGGTCGAATCAGTAAGAAGCGGCATACCCGAGGAGGAGTACACCCAATCTGCCGCCGAAGACAGCGCGAACCGGTAGGTTTTTTTGACTAGATTCCCGTCCGGGGTCGGTCCAGTCAGGACAGCCTCAACCTGCACAGCGAGCAGGGCATGGAGCTGTTCGATAGCTTCAGATTCCTGTTCCGGGGTGAGCTGGGCAGCGCCAGAGGCGTAGAACTTATAGAGGAAGTCCAGGAATGAACTGACTGAGATTTTTGGCGACTGATGCTTGGCGGTTGCAAACATGAGCCAGAGGAAAGCAGCGCGCGCGTACTTGCCGGTGGGTAGAACCCGGCGGGGGTCATCGGTGCCGGTGGGTTGGATGGTTCCAGCGACCAGGCGCAGGGTGCTGCGGGGTTCGGTCTGTACCCATTCGGTGTTTGGTTCGCCGTTCTCATTGGTGGGGGAGAGGCGGTAGGAGAGCGCCTGATTCAACAAGAGAAGCAAGGCGTAGTTTCCGGGTTCGACTTTGGGGACGTCACGAATATCGACGCCAGCACGTTCAGCGGAGCCGCGGCGCTTGCTACGGTGCACGTAGGGGCGAAGTCCTTTTTTCTGGTTGCCTTGGTATGCGGTGCCCACGAGTGTTACTCGCCTTCAGGTTCAGCGGCAGCCTTGGCAGCGGCGGCGCGCAGCAGGGCGTTCACTTCGGCGCGGGTGATGCCGAGGCGGGCGGCGATCTCGTCCTTGGAAACCTTCAATGCTTTCATCTCAGCAACCGGTGCGGCGAGGTGCTGCTGAGTTTCAGCCTGTGCACTCACAAGCTTCTCACGCAGTGCGGTGAGCTTGTTCTCCAGGTTTTCGATTTCGGCTTCAATCTTTGATGCGGGGCTGGAGGCTTCACGGGAGAAAAATTCTTTGGCCAGGTTCAGTAGCTTTGCTTCGCGTTCTGCGAAGACTGCGGCGTTTTCGCGGGCGCGGCGGGCGGCAATGGTGCGGGGTGAGCGAGTCATGAGGGGGAATCCTTTCAGGTTGATTTCTTCCTTCCAGTTTAACCTTTAGGGTCTCATTTTTCAGCAGGTCGGGTCACGGCAAGATGGCCGCCAACCCTAAACACCCCTAGTGCCTACACAGCAACGTCCGCCCGGCATCTTAACGAAAAGATGCCGGGCGGACGTTCTCAATGATGCTCATGAACTTCTTGGGGTCGTTCATATATTCTTCACTCCAATACTACAGGCTACAGATAATCGGTGCTAGTTTTTCCGTCACTGATGACGGAAAAACCGGCGGCTGCGCCGCCGGTTTCGCTCCCCCCCAGTTGGCACGCCTCTGTCGGTCACCTGCACCCACCTGTGGACAGCCCGCAGATTGATTCACCCCGCAAGCTCCTCTCTCCATCATGCGCCCTGACCCACGAGGTGTGCACAGCTCTCCCGCCATCTGCTGCCTGGAATGCATGATGAGCCCTGCTCTCTTTCCTCCCGCAAGCTCCTTCCAAGAGAGGGCAGGGCTCATCGTGCACACCGGCGCCGCCTGTGGATGAGCGCGACACAGACCGTGTCGGACAAAACCGTTCCGCATTTCAGCCTGTCCACCTGGTGTGTGCTCATTCTTCGCACCTGTGGAGCTGAAACGCTCACTAATTTTTTGTCACACCTCATGCATCAAATGAACCAGGTGCACATTATGAGTTGTTCATAATAAGATTCAAGGGTAAAATTAAGGTATGTTGACCGTCCATAAGCTGACCGCTGGAGAGGGCCACCGGTACTACACCCATGAGGTAGCGACCGGTGATTCTTTGCGCTCTAGTAACCGTGAGCTGGGCGATTATTACACGATTGATGGGTTGCCTCCGGGGCAGTGGGTCGGTGCTGGTGCTGCTGAATTGGGTCTGAAAGGTAACGTGTCCGAGGAGCAAATGGAGGTTCTTTTCGGGCACAAATTTACCCCGCTTGAGACCGAAGAGATTACCGATTTACTCCAGAACTCCACTCCAGAAGCGTTCGATGAAGTGCGCAGTCAGGCGTGGGAGAAGGTTCATCAGCGGGCGGCAGAGCGTGCCTTCCTCATCATTGAGGGCACCCGCGAGGGGAAGACCCAGGCACAAATCGTGGAAGATATTGCGCACCTGTACGAGAGCGTGCCTGACCGTGTGACTGTCTCGCGTTACTTGGAGCGCTACCGTTCAGCAGGGCACCGAATCGTCAAGGGTGAGTACGTTAAGAACCCCGATATGCCCCGCACTGATCGCGCCGAGTTCATGGCGAACTACCGCTTGCTGGAGCACGAAGCAACCCAAGCGAACCACGCAGCACAGCGTGCTATCGACGCGCATTTCAAGAAGAACGTCGCCCCGAACCTGCACGCGCAGCGTGACGGTTCTACCGAATTTTTGCGCGCGGTGGATGAGGAAATCCGCCGCTTCCGCGACACCAAGCACACCGATCCGAGCGCTGAAGAGCTGAAGGAAATCCGTCACCGTGTCGGTGCGGTTAGGTACCGGGAGCAGCACGGCGTAGAGCCCACTGACAAGCAACTTGTGGCGTTTATTGCCCGCGAATCCAAGCCGAAAAGCAACTCCGTGGCCGGGTTCGACATGGTTTTCACGCCGCCCAAAAGTATGTCCCTGGCGTGGGGTCTAGGCGATAAGACCCTCCGTGAGGGCGTACAGAAAGCGCATGAAGCGGCCATTGGAGACGTCGTGAAGTTCCTGGAAGACCAGGTCGTGATGACGCGTCGTGGCCGTAACGGTGTCCGCCAAATTGACATTGACGGCGGACTCATTGCCACCAAATTTAGGCACTGGGACTCGCGTTCAGGAGACCCGAATCTTCACGATCACCTGGTCATTTCTAACCGGGTGAAGGGCTCGGACGGTCAGTGGTCTGCCATTGATGGGCGCACGTTGTATCAGTGGAACGTGGCAGCGAGCGAGCTTTACAACGCAAAGCTGGCGGAGCACCTGGAGTCTGAGCTAGGGCTGGTCTGTGTCCCCGACGCAACCAAGAGCGAGCTCTCACCGGTGATGGAAATTGCCGGAATCAACCGCGAGATGGTGGAGCAGTTCAGCAGCCGACGCTCTGAAATTTCCGCGGAACTCGACCGATTGAAGGCTGAATACGTGGAGGCGCACGGTCACGCGCCCGGACGTAAAGCCACGCTGGAGCTTGCGCAGCAGGCGACCCTGGCAACCCGCCCACACAAGGGCGAGGCAAAGAGCCTCAAAGATTTGTGCGAGGAATGGGCGGCAAAGGCTGAAGCAATTTCGCGCACCGGTGAGGTGAATATCCCGACCGGTGAAGACCTGAAAAAGCACCTGAAGAACGCCAGCGAGCAGGCACGCGCCAAGCGTGAACAGGCACAAGCCGAGTTCCTTTCGCGCACCCCGGAGGAGCACGCACAGCAGATTCTTGACCGCGTGACCGCACAGCGTGCCGTCTTCCGCCGCTCCCACGTGGAGGCCGAAACCGTCCGCTATCTGCGCGGTGCAGGCGTCCCTGTGCCGGTTCCTGGCACCACTCAGACCACCCCGGAAAGCACCGATGAGCAGAGCCTCGCCGGTGCCATTCATCATGCCCTGGAGCAGAAAGTTCTGAACCTTTCCGGCGAGAGCACCCGCCCGGTTGCAGACGAGTTCTTGCGCGCTGACGGCACGAACAGCTTCGTTCGCCGTGACTCGCAGCTGTTCACCACTCAGGAGATGGTGGACGCAGAACTTCGCATCTTGGACGCGGCAACCGCGCCTGTGATCCCAGCGGCGACCTTCGATGTTTTCGAGCAGAAGGTAGCCGAGCGCCGCGAAAAGTTGGCAGAAAAGGGCTTCTCACTTCCGGCTGGTCAGGAAGCTCTCGCGCGCGAGTTCGCACTCTCTGAGCGCCTGCTTGTGGCTGGTATCGGTGCCGCAGGTGCCGGTAAGACCGCCTCTGTTTCGCTTGCGGTGGAGACGATTCAGGCCGCCGGAGGCCGCGTGATTGGCATGGCACCGACCGCCGCAGCCGCAAAGGTTCTGGGCGATGAACTCGGCATTGGTGCCGATACCGTGGCAAAGGTTCTGGCAGCAAACACCGACGGCGCGAAGGCTGGGCCGATCAGCATTCGCCCCGGCGACGTGTTGCTGATTGACGAGGCGGGCATGGTGTCCACCCGTGACTTTGACGCGCTGGTGCAGATTGCCGCTGAGCGCGGCGCGCTGGTGCGCGTCATGGGTGATGACCGTCAGCTTTCGGCTGTGGGGGCCGGTGGTGCCCTTCGCCTCATTGACCGTGAAGTCGGTGCGGTCCACCTTGATGAATTGTTCCGATTCAAGAACGAACAGGAAGCAGCGGCGACCTTGCACCTTCGCGAGCCCGCCGCAGTGGGCAAGGACGAACCGTTCGGGTGGTACCGTGCGCAGGGCCGTGTTGCCGGTGGTGACGGCGAAGCGATGACTCAGCAGGTCTTCGCCGCATGGCAGAAAGACATTAGCGAGGGTAAGTCGTCGCTGATGATGGGCTCGTCTAATGAGTCCGTCGCGGCGCTGAATGCTTTGGCTCAGGCGCACCGCATTTCCACTTCTGGTGAGCCGACCGGCGAGGGCGTTATCCTGCGTCCTGGCTCTGCACCCGGTCAAGCTCAGGCCACCGTTTTTGCAGGCGATACGATTGTCACTCGCCGCAATGATCGCCGCTTGTCTGTCTTTGCAGGTCGTGATTTCGTCAAGAACGGCGACCGGTGGAGCGTTGAAGGCGTGGGCGAGGACGGTTCGTTGCAGGTGCGCCATGTTGAGCATGGCGGTACCGTCACCCTTCCCGCCGCCTACGTTCGCGAGAACGTGGAGCTGGGCTACGCGCTGACCGTGCACCGTGCACAGGGTGCCACCGTGGACACCGCCCATGCGCTGATTGACAGCCGCGCCGACCGTGCAGGCGCTTACGTGGGCCTTTCCCGTGGACGCGAGCAGAACAACCTCTATGTGCGCCTGAATGAGGGAGAGAAGCTGGATGAGGTGCTGGAGACTGTGGCCGCCCGTCATGACGGCGAGGCACAGCTGAGCGTGCACGAAAGCGTGGACGCGATTCGTGCGCAGCAGATGAACACCGCTGCCGCAGTGGCCGAATATCAGGAACACGCAGAGTTGGCTCAGCGTGCCGTGATTGCTGACCTGATGACCCAAGGCATGAACCGCGTGACCCATTTTGACCTCACCGGTGAGGACGCAACCCTCGCCCGCAGCTTGCGGGCACAGATGCGTCAGGCACGCTATGACGGCGAAGCCACTGACGATTTGGCGGCTAAAATGCCGACCGGCGCGGAAGCATCAGCGGACGCAGACATCACCGCCGTGATTAACTCGGAGGGCTTCGGCGCATTGGCTGCACAGCTGGGCGAGCTGCACCGTGCAGGCCTGGACGTGCCCGATATTGTGGAGCGCGCCTACCGCACCCGCCCGTTGGGGACGGATGCGGAAACGCCGGTTGATGCAGCGGCGGTTCTGTCCTGGCGTGTGAGCCAGATTGTTGATGAGCGCGCCAATGCTGAGCGTGCAGACCGACCCCTGGCAGGTTACAGTGACGCGATGCTCGATTCTTTGATTGCTCGTGCTGAAGCACGTGAAGTTTCCACCGAGGCGCGCCTGGAAAAGTTGGCTTTGGATGACCCGGAATGGTTTAAGAATCCCTTTGCGATGGCTCAAACGGATTGGCTTCTGGAGCGTCGCACCGCGACCGTGAAGGCTCTGAACGCCTGTGAGCGTGAAGACGGCGGCACCCACCGCAGCGCGCAGTACGAAGAAATCACGCAGACTCTTTCGGAGATGGACGCTGAAATTACGCGCCGTCGCTGGGAAGTCAGCGGCGACCAGCGCGAGTTTGAGCAAATCATTCGCGGCGAGGTTTCGCGCGGCGGTGAGCGGTTCACTCTGGCCGCGTGCCTGCGTGAAGAGCGCCGTTTGCGCCGTGAGCTGGGCCTTACGGCACAGAATGATGTGCCGAAGGCGCAGCCGTCGAAGGTGACTTCGGGCGGCGTGTCCGGTCACACGCTCGACCGCTTCTGGGAGAATCAGCTGACGGGCGGAAAGCTCAAGCAGATTCTGAAAATCCGTGCTACTGAAATCGGCAAGCTGACCCGTTCGCGTGGTCAGGAGCTGGCGCATCAGGTGCGCGAGGGCAAGGCCCCGGCGTGGGTAAAGGCTTTGGGTCCGGTGCCGACCCGCAAGCGTGCTTTCCGTCAGTGGGTGCGTGCCGCTGGTGAGGCTGACGCACTGCGCACCAAGTACAAGGTGCCGGAAAGTGAACCTGCCGTGTTACCGCGTGAGATGGTGCATGAGGCCAGCCAGCGGGTTAACAACGCGCGCCTAGCATCTGCGGGTGCGCCCGTGGTGGCGCAGTCTGCTGAGAAGACCCGCGCGGCGGAGTCTGTGTTGGGTGTTCTGAGCCAGGTCAGGCGTGTTGCTAAGGCGGCCCGTCTGGCAGAACGCGCCAAGAACCAGCAGAAGCAGCAGAAGGTTACTGAGCCGGAGCAGCAGCCGAAGCCGCTCTCACCGGTAGAGCAGAAGGTGCAGGAAGCCCGTGCTGAGCGTGCGCCTGGGCCTGAAGCGGATGAGGAAACTCTGGCGGCTTTGAGGGTGAGCCAGATTGGCATGAGGGCATACGCCCGAAAAGGAACAGCCCCTCATCCGAAACAGCCACCGGCACCTTCTGCAGTACGTCCGAAGACTCATAAGGGAATGGAACTTTAGTAATAACGTTAGAGGGGGACGCACAGTGTGCGTCCCCCTCTAAAATATTGGTCTGTTTCTTTAGCAAAAAAGGCACCCTCATCAGGTGCCTTAAACTAGGAGCGTTAAGTTCGGCCGGTATCCCCCAGCAGACCCCTCAACACCTTCACCCCTGTACCCTCGGGCGGTGGTCCATCGTTTTATCCTAGCGGTATAATTCTATCACAGATTCAAGCACCATACAACAAGGTAAAAATGCAGACCCAAAAATACCATTCCCTTCTTAGCGACTACATGTTCGACCTAGAGTCCCCTCACTCAAAAATCAACAATTTCTACCGCAACAACTACAAAGCCCCACGATTCGGTTTCATCGATGAGACATACTGGAGCCCCAAATACACCAAAGACGGAGTACATCAAGGTTTTTATTCTGTTACAGCAATCATCCTCGAATCCAATAAACTAAAAGAAATACGAGACGCCCTTATAGATGATTTTGGGCATCATTACCATGCAACAGATGAAGATCAAGAAGAAAATATCAAGATGCTCCGAAAAATTAAGCCGTATCTCGATTTAGATTCCTCCATTATTACCGTTAACACTTTTATCCCCTTTTCAGAAAATAAAAACGTTTCAGAAAACAAAAAGGAGCAGGCTAGATTTATTCGCCAAGCACGCAATGAGTGCATCTTAACTCTTTTAAAACTCTCTCAGGATGCCGAAAACCCGATCAGCCATTTTGTTATTGAGCGTTTAAAAGCTAATTCTGAGAACCGCACGTTGGATGACAATAGACTGGATCGTGAACTTATTTCCCACCTAAAAGATCAAGGCATCATTGGTAACATCAAGCTAACTCAGCGTTCCCCTAAAGCTGAGCACCTTCTTTGGGTACCTGACGCAGTCGCTTATGCAGTTGGTAGGGCACTTCATTACTCAGATTACAGTCTATATAATGAAATTTCTGATGCTATAAATATTTATGATGCTCATACACAAGGGTATATCAGACTAGACGCAAAACTATCTCCGACAAATAAACTTATCCAAGGGATTACTAGCGCGCCAATTGAGAAACTAAAGACTGAAGATTTGATAAATATAGCACTTGGAAAATATGTACGTGAAGAAACTGCACATCAATACGACACCTCCAAACGCACCTTACCACCAGAAGGAAGCAAAGACGGTACAGGTTTCCGTCGCGCCAAGTCTCAAGGCGTTCAACTCCCTATAGAAAAGCAACATGCTCTAGACCTAACTATTGCTCGTAATAATTTAAGTTCACAGCAACAAGAAGCTATCACAGAGCTAGGTAATCGACCATCAGAGCTTGACGCGGAAGCGCAACGGTCACTCAGTTTTCTCCAGCCCATGATGCAGAAAAGCGGTGTGGCGCAGACAGGCCGGTCTCAGAATGAGGCGCCGCGGCGAGGTCCTGAACCCCCAGAGCGAGGCATCGAGCTTTAAGAAAAGAGGTATGGGGTGAGAAATCCGCTACTGGATTTCTCACCCCATACCTCTTTAACGTTCCCAACAGCACGCAATATGGTGCTCTGTTAATCTGGTATAAAGCACTGATACCCTCGTGAGGTCAATGATGAGCATTCACCCCTTCGACAACCACAGCACTAACGTTGAGCAGGAACTTGCCCGTGAATTGCAAGCTATCGCCCGGCAGATTCGCCAGGCGTTGCAGAACCATCAGCAGCAGGCTGCTCGTACAGAAACCCAGGAATCTGTAAATGCAGATGTACAGATTCCTGCATCTCCGTATGCGCGTCTCTGGGAAGAATCATGGTGGGCTACCGCAACCAGCCGCGACCTAGCCGAATGGGCTACCGCCGCTGAACAAGAAGCACCCTACCGCGCCGACGCCGCCGTAGCCTACCGTTACCTTGATGACAGGCTACAGAATGAATACGGGTTCACCCTCGCTGACTACCTGGCGTATCTGAAGGAGCACGGCTGGGAAGAGCGCTACGAACAGTATCAGGCTGAAGAACGTGCCCAGGAACGTGAGACTGTCTCTGACTCTGAGCACCAGAAGGCCCTCGATTCAGACGACCCTGCTGAAGCTCAGCAGCACGAGAACCAGTCAGAGCAGGCTCATGCTCAGGCTGGTCATGAGTGGGACCGGGCGGAAGTCCGCGGTGAGCGTGCCGCCTACTACGAAGCTCACTACGACTCAGAGGCATCACGCGCAGCTAAGCTCAACGACCAGTCCCTCGGTACTCACCCGCACCAGGCTGTAGCCGCCGCGAAGGCTCGAGGACCTCAGCAGCAGGCCAAGCCTGCCCGCGCTGTGCAGCGACAGGTGCATCAGCAGCACGAACTTTCCCATTAGCATGAAGGGGGCTCACAACATTTTGTTGTGAGCCCCCTCTATCAGTTAACTCAGCAAATCAAAGACTCCCCGCGGCGGGTCCTGAATCGGGAACGCCTCACGAGAATACCGCGACGCATTATGCTCCCCGTCCTCACAGTACCTAAACGGGCCAGTCGAAGACATCAACACCGACATGTGGTAATCCATGTGGTCACGCCACCACGCCGAAAGACCCGTCGGGTCCTCACGGGAAGCCTCCCAGGACAGCCACAACGCCGTCAAACGGCACACCGCCTCCGGATGCTTCCACCACTGGGCACACCAGAACGTGTCCCTGCTATTGACCTTGCGGTTCATCACCTGCAGCAACCAGGAATGTACGAACTCGCCCGCATTCGGGAAAATCGTTGCAGGACCCTGCTCCTGCTGAACTTCGTTCTCGCCCATGCGTTACGCACCTCCATTCGCCAGCTGCTGTGCCGGGTCATACTTAGCCAGCGACGCCTTCACCGCCGCAGCATCCGGGCCGGTGTACCACGGAATCGTCTGAACCATCGTCGCGGGCGCACCGGAAGCAAAGACCACCGCACGGCCACGAGGAAGCGCCGCCAAGTCAGACACGTCCAGGATCTTGTCCTTACGGTCGTTATCGACACTACGAGATGAACCCGACTGGCGGCTACTCGAAACCGAAACATTTGAGTACACGTAATCACCAATCAGCTGGCTCAACTCGCCCAAAAACTCGGTCTCGCTCACACCGCCACCGTAGACCTTAATATTTGCCGCGCTCCAGAGCTTACGCATACCCTCACGACCCCAGACAACCACGCCCTGAGACCAGGACTGCAGAATCGTGCAGATTACGATACCGCGCGAGCCATAGTGCGAGTAAAGATTCGGAAGTTCCTTCCAACGGCACACGTTCGCAGCCTCATCCAGCATCGCCACCATCGGCAAACGCAAACGCCCACCCAGCGCAACCGCCAGCTCTTCAGCAGCCTCAACCACCGCAACCGTCAAAGCAGTCACCAGCGGGCCAGCAGTACCAGCACCTTCCTTCGACAAAAGGAACAGGGTATTGCGGCCACGCACGAAATCGCGGGCGTTAAACTCTTCGCGGACCTCGCCCTCTTCCGGCGGGGTCACCCACTTAAGCACCGCCGCCGACGTCAAGCAGTTCGCCATCTGACGAGCCACACCGAACACGCCACCACGCTGCTTATCAGGAGCAGAGATAATGCCGTCCACGTTCTGTGCAATCTGCGGGTAACCGGCATCCTTGAGGATTCCGACCGCCTCATCATCAGTCTCACGGGTCAGCCAACGGTAAACACGGGTAATGGGCTGACCGTCCTTAGCGGCCGCCAGCAAGAACGCCGCCAGCAGATCCTTCGCGGCAGAGTCGAAGAACGCGTCCGTGCGGGCGCCTTCCTCACGCGAACCAGAGGCGAAATGCTCCGCCAAATTCTGTGCCTTCACCTCATCGGTCACATAGCTGAGCGGGTTCCACCACCAGGTTGCCGGATGAGCAGCCACAGCCTGCGGGTCAAAGATCCACACGTCACCGACCTGCTCACGCACACCACGGGTAGCATCCACCACGTCACGCTTATTTGAGGTGACCAGCACCGCGCCAGGGGCAGCCAGGATGCCAGGGATAGCACGCGAGGTAGTCTTACCGGTACGAGGACCCCAAATGTCCACGCACACGTTCTCCCAACCGGAATACAACATCTGGCCTGAGAGGGTCTTGGCAATCGGAAGACCCGGCGAATCCACACCCAGACGGCGGGCATCATTCAACGCCGCCTTCTCACGCATGAACGCAATATCAGCGCCAGAGCCCATCATGGACCCAGCCTTATCCACACGCGTCGAGGGGGTGCTGTTCGCCAGCTTGCGCCACCAAAGGCCTACCGCACCGCCCAGCAGCAGAACAGCTACCACGATAGAGACCACGGTGGAAGCCATAGACCAGGGCGCGGTTCCACGAATCACGCCGATCATGGCAGCCACCGGGTTCCATACGGTAATGCTCTGACCGGTCAGAGCGGCACCGACCGCGTAGCCGGAGTAGAAGATAATGCCGGCGACCAGGATGAGGGCGATAATGCCCCAGATGACGAATGCTTCAGTGTTGAAGCCGCGCTTATGCGGAGTGCTCATAATAGCCGTATCCTTCCGGGCTCGGAATCAGGTGCGCAGACTCAGCAGGGGTCTGATTGTGCTGCGGGGTGGGGGCCGGTGCCGGGTTCGTGGAGGAGAAACGTACCGGCGGCTGTTCCGGTTCCTGCTGTGCAGAGGTCTCTGACAAGCCAGAATCCTGTACAGAAATACCGAAATCCTCATATGCAGATTCCTGTATTTCTGTATTTCCGTATGTGCCAGCGCTACCCGTAGGCATACCCACCAGCGCGTTCGTCACCTCATTGCCGCTAGCCACATGCACCGAACCATCCGAGTTACCCCAGCGCTTGTTCGTGTTGTTCATATCGATTTCAACCTGAGTCAGACGCACCATCACACTAATACCCGGGCGTCCACCCACCTTCACCATGAACTTACCAACACCAGGAGCCTGACGGGGCGCACCATGCGCCGAACGATTCTGAGCGAGACGCGACCACGAACCAGGATCAGCCCAAGACACCAGACGCGCCGCCTCCGCCTGACTCAGAGGCATCACACGACGCAGCTTCGCCATCTCAGACTGCGGCAACGCACCAGTAATCACCAGACCAGAGCGCTCAACAAAACCACGTGCCTTCTCACGCTCAGACTCAGTAGCCAACGCATCCAAGTCACTCATCGTGTGCGTAATCATCGCCTGGCCCACACCATCACGACGATTCAGACGAGTCAGCGAGTCAATACGGTCCACCATGTCCGCACCCGCACGCAGCGCACGCCAAAGCTCATCGAGGACCACGAAATAGTTACGACGCGGCGCCAGGCCCTCATCAGCCAGCGTGTGCGCAATTTCCACCGACGCAAACGTCGTGGACCAGCACGCCAGCAGAGCAGCAGCCTGCACGTCACGGTGAATATCAGAAATCTGGCTAATGTCGAACACCGCCGGGCGGTCCATCGCCAAACGTGCCGTGGTCGGCTTAGAGAACATATCGCCAAAGCGGCCCTGACCATTTAGAGACATGAGCGAGGACACCAACGCATCCGTCGCGTCCCTATAGCGACCCTCATCACCACGGTCCAGCGCCACATCCTGCAGAGCCTGCGGGCGAGCCACAATCACATCCAGCAGATCCTGCACCACCGGCACACCCTCATGATGCTCCTCCAGATACGTCAAAGCAGCATCCAGAATCGTCTCCTCATGCGGAGTGATATGACCCTTACGTAGAATCGAAATCAGCGCAGAAAGCATCTGCAGCTTACGTGAGTGAGCGTCCACCATCAGACGCTCACGAGTCTTCGGGGGAAGAGAATCAGCGATAGAGCTCAACTCGCCCGGGTCCAGAATGTTCAAGTGACCACGACCGGGAGCCAGCTGAATGACCTGGCCGCCCATCGCGGTAATTTCATCCACATAGTCAGGCTTGAGGTCACCGGGAATCAACGGAACAATACCTCGGCCGTTCATACCCAACAGCATATGACGAACGAATGTGCTCTTGCCGTAGCCGGGAAGACCCAAGATAAACACCGACGGGTTATTAATAATGCCGTCCACAAACCACGCAATCGGGTCACAACCAACCGGCGCATTCGTATCAATATCGATACCCATAGGGGCACCAGAGAACGGGGTGGACGAGCCTGCCGCAAACGGCCACATGCCGCACACCTGACGGGTCGAGCCACGCCACTCGCGAGGGGACTCAAACAGGTGCGAGGCGCCGCCGCCGGGAATCATGTACCCGCGGGAGCGGCCATAGGCACCCGAGTGAGCTTCAGTAGACGAGACGAAAATCGACTTAATAGACGAGAAGAGGCCAGCTCGGCGCGGAGCTTCCGGCTGGTCAGCCTCGGCGGCGTTATAGGTGACGACTCGACGACGACTCATCAGAACCTCCATACAGAAAAACAGAAAAGCATATATACAGAAATGCTGATTTGCAGAGACCTGGGAATCTGCATCCACAAATCCCCAGGTCTACGCAATATCACAGGGCTACAACGCTGACTTCACCGATTCCGGCAGAACCGTGTGGCGACCCAACACCACACCCAACGGCAACGTCGCAGCAAACACCGCATCATGAGCACCCCACGCACGGCGGAGCATGATGCGACTCGACGGAGCAAGCTCCTGCTCCACCACGGCTACCGCGTCAGCCATCTCTGCAGGGTCCTCAACCGTCGCGCACACAGCCATACCCACATAGGTCAGACCTGCGCCACGAGCTTCATCAGCTGCCGTCGCATTAGCCGCCTCCAGCTCAGCCGACAGACGAGCCGAGCCATTACGAGTCGAGGTCAAACGGGTGCGGGCAGTGTTCTGGTCCTGCTCAACCATCGCCGCGGTCAACGCCGAATCCACCGGACGATACAGCATCGTCACACGCTTACGACCAATCATCGCGTGCGGCTCCAAAAGACGCGCAAACACGTTCGAGAACACGGCACCTCGCGGAGCCTCACTCATCGTCCAGCACACAGACAGGCCTGAATCATGCCGATAATGGCTCCATTCCACCACCGCGGTACTCGGGCCAGCAGAGGACAGGTCAATCTCCGGACTCTCGCCCACATAGGCAGCCTCATCCAGCAAGCGAGATACGGCTGGATCATACGCGGTACGCACAATCTGACCAATATCACCAGCCACCATCGGGGTGGCCACACCCGCACCGGTTGCTTCCAAATGCGAGCACCAGAAAACAACCTTGGAGGAGAGGTCACGGAGCATCTCATCCGGGGTGCGGCGGCGCATACCCGCACGAGCCGCCGCCGAGAAGCTTAGGGTCACCCAAGCACGGGTCTCAGAGACACCCGACGGGTAGGTTTGAGCCGCCTCCGCCAGCATCTGCGAAGCAATCGGGGATGCTGTATTGGACATGGACGACTCAATCTCACGGCGCAGACGGATACCTGAACCGGGGGAGGTCTCCACCGTCACCGACGCACCCACCAGGCCGACCTCACGGCCCAGCTCAGCCAAAAAACCGCCCCAGTTAGCGACCCACTGGTCAACATCAGCCTGGTCAACCATGGCTGCGCCGTCCGGCTCAACCGCCATCGAGACCGAGTAGATACTAACGGCAGGCATGTGAATCAGCGCGAAAGGGCGACCCACGCTGTCAGTACCCTCATAGGTGACTGCAGAGGAAGCCACACCAGGCAGGCGGAACTCATTCGTGGGGGTAGCCCCGAGCGGACCCGAACGGAAGATGTTGAGCTTACGAAGACGAGCGAACATGAAAATCAGCCTTTCGGAGAGGCGCTCCATCAAAGTCATACCGTGCTTATCCTTCAGAGCGAAGGAGCCCAGAAAAAGCGCGAGGATAACGCCGATGATGAGGCCGGGGATAATACCGGCCAGACGCATGACGAAGATGGTGATGATAATGGTGACAAACAGCAGAGCAGTGGCAAGGCCGGAGAGTCTACCAATACCGGCACGTTGGGGGATTCGCCAGTTACCGTACGTGGGCTCTGTGTAATCAGTATCGACATGCACTATTGATTACCCCTTCCCTTCCCCTGCTTGTTTCGGTTAGGTTGCGCCGAGCCGCTGCTACCACGTCGTCGGGCACCACGACCACCACGGGACGGGGGCGTTACGCCGCCGCCACGGGAGCCTCGGGCACCACGACCACCGCCGCCACCTTGTTGCTTAGAACCCTGCTGCGGAACCTGCTCGCCAGCGGCATCATGGACAGCAGACGAAATCGCCTGCCCACCCTTTTGCGCACCCTTAACGGCAGCACCAGCTGTCATCACAATTGCACCGGCACCACCTGTAGCAACACCAGCACCCTTTGCGAGCAGGCTCTTAGCAATAGAACCACCGCCCTTAGCAGCTGCAGCACCAGTAGCGGCACCGCCACCACCGCCACCGGCGGCAGCTCCACCGCCGCCACCTGCACCGCCACCACCGCGGCCAGCGCCTCGAATTCGCGAGCCGAAGTTGACCGCGCCAGAAGCGGCACTGCCGACAGCAGCACCAGCGAACATTGCGCCAGCACCGGAAGCGGCACCGACAGCGGGGACGATGAGGCGCATCATGGCAGGCAGAGCAAAGAGGGCAGCAATCATCAGGACCAGGCCGGAGATGAAATACATCATTCGCTGCCCATCATCGCCGTCGACCTTGCCGACACTACCGAAAACCTTAAACGCTGCAGCGTAGACTATCGATGCCACCGGCTTGTAGAGGATGAAAGCTATGAGCCAGCTCACATGTTTCTGTGACCACTGCTTACCCCACGAGGTATTAGTCGCCGAGAACGCCAAGGGCAGGGTGCCCACCAGGATCAGCGCCATAGCGGAGCGGACAATGAGCAGACCGATCTGAATGACCGCAACGATGATTGCGATAATGCCCATGACGATGGCAAAAATCGCGATGCCCACCGTGATCCCAGACTTAAAAACCTCTGGGCCGATGAGAGTCGAAAGAGCCTTATCGAACCCCTCGTCCGTGGAGCGGCCGATAATCCAGGCTGAGAACTCGTCGCCTGAGCGCAGCAGGAGGGTTACGCCCGTCACACTGGCGGCGTTCATGATGGCAAATTTCAGTAGTGACGCGAGGAGGTCTGTGAGTGGCTGGCCCTTGCGGGTCCACATCATCTGCCCGGCAGCGATGAGGATGCTGACGACAAGTAGTGCCGCGACGTACCAGGAGGTGGACTCGCGGATGAAGTATACTGCGTTGTCCTTGCCGGTGAGCGGGATGCTGGGTGTGTTAACCCAGAAGGAGCCCAGGCTCTTGGCGAGCCCTCCGAGGGAGTCGGTCACGCCGTGGAAGAGGGAGTTAATGAATCCCTCGGCACCAGCACATACGAGATCACCCCACCCACAATTGGCATTGACATCGTGCTCACCCGCCATTAGGAGCCCCAGGTGATGAAGTCATCAGGGTCCACGTTGCTAATTCCAGGAGCAGTCGTGGGAGCCCAATAGCGCCAGTCACCGTCGTGCCATTCCATCACTACGTCCCAGCTACGATATGCACCGGAAGGAATCTGAAAGAGCAGACGCACGGTAGCACGCTCAGGAGTGTAGGAGACATAACGGTAGCCCGCGACGCGCACTACAGTGCGGGTTTTAGTATCACCCTGCCGGTTCTGACGCGCTGCCTCAGCACCCGGGCCCACAACAGTCGGCATGTACGCCTCCGGTGCCTCGTTAATCTCGATGGTCGCCCAGACAGATGCGTAGAGTGCGCCCTCAGCCGAGTGCTCAAAGCAGCTACGAATCGGGGAGTTTGCCATGGGACCAGCGGTCTTCGACACCGGGCCAATCCAGCCGGCGTCAGTAGTCACCCAGGAAGTGCCCTTCGGGGCAGCATCCATCACCGAATCATCATCCGACGCACCCGCACCACACGAGCCCGCCGCCACCGACGAGGTAGCACGACTCAGCTGCTGCTCAGCACCAGCAGAAGCACTAGAGCCACTCGATGCTGACGAGCTAGAGCCGCCACGTGGAATCAGCACAATCAGCAACAGGACCAGCAGCACACCAACACCGGCGATAATGCCGATACCCCAGCGGGGAATGGTCACGCCCGAAGACTTTTTCTCCATGATGTCTCTCCATGTCTCTAAACCCCGGATTTCGGGGTACACCAGATAGCCCTACCCCAGTGTGGGGAAGAGCTTGAGTGAATGATAGTGGGTAATGGGGGGATAGGAGACCCAGCGACGGGTCTCGCTTGAGATTAAAAGGGTCACGGGGTGCGTGAGTGCACCCCGTGCAGGGCTTTTAGCCCATGAACATGCCGACCAGACCGCTGGCCGCGGAAGCCAGGATACAGCCACCGAACACCCAACCGAGGCTGGCAGCGTGCTCGCCGCCCTGACCGCGGCGGTTGTTAATCATCATCGCACCAGCAGTCACCAGCACACCGATAACAGCCAGAGCGAAGACGATCCACGCAATCCACTTAACGATGGTGGTCACGCCGTCAGAGCCGGGAGGTGCCTCACCGGCACCCGGATCAACCGGGCCAGCCAGCACAGCAGCGTTCAGGAAAAAGGAATTTGCAGCAGCGAGCATCTCGCGCCTCCTCGTGGTTGTAGTGTGTGTAACCCCCAGCGTCGGGGCAAAATTTTTACCGGCAGTATCAGCGATTACGATAGCACACGCATCTGATGCATGTGCTACGCATTGTCACTAGTCCACCGTATAGAGCCTCATGCCTCGACACCGTGTGCCGCAGCCAATGATGAGTAGCGGACCCATTCGCCACTAGTGTCCACACCGTCCAGGTGTGACAGCTCAGTCAGACGAGCACGCACAGCACGCCAGCACGCCTCAGCCAGAGTCGAGTCAGTGTCTGCGGACTTCAGTTCGATAGCGCAGTCACGGCAGACCAAGCCGGTCACGTCCTGCCTGTGAACAGGGCACGGTGCCACAGGCAGGACGGGACGGCCCGAGCTTAGAGGAGCCGCACCCTGACTAGGTGCAGCAGGGGCGGCAGGAGCCTGTGCAGGTGCAACCGGAGATGCAGTGCCGGTCAGCAAAGCAGGCTCACGCAGAATACACACCCGCACAAAAGCTTGAGGATTACCGGGGGCGACCTTGGCGCGCTCCAGCACCACATCAATAGCCGCGCACAGCACCGCATCAGAGGTACTCTCCGCAGCATCAAGGCCGTGGTAGATGAGCTCACCGCGCAGCTTCTGCAGGTTCACGTCACGGTGCACCTCAGACGCCGGTGCAAGACCCGAAGCCTCAGCGGCCTCCTGAGCCTGAGCAATGGCCTCATAAGCCAAGCGCGGACTCAGACCCAGCAAGTCAGCATCAGGTGAGGGATGCAGAATCAGACCGTGGAATCCGCGGCGGGAGCCAGAGCCCACCACTGAGAAATTCATCTCTGGGTAGACCTCAGCGACCCTGCCCAGTGCGCGGGTGACCGTCGCCGCGAAATCGCGCTCACGGCCAGGAGTGACCACAGAGCCCAGCTGCGACCGCAGGTTATCCCAAGACACGCGAGTATCGGCATGGATTTGGGGGGCGCGCATAGTCATCCACAGGAAAAGATCCGCCGCCAGAGGCGACCCGCCCTGGCTGATGAGGGCCTGCCAGCGGGTCATCACGACCGGCGCGATATGACCGGAGGCGATGTGCTGAAAAAATTGCTCGGAGAGCTCGACCTGAGAGGGCTGATGAGGGTCAAAATCCTGCGAATCAGCGTCAGTCGAAAAGTGCAGGCGCGCCTTCGTGCCAATGGTGAAGCGCTCTTCAGAGACGCTCACGAAATTATCGCCGCGCTGCTCACGGTAGGTGACCACGCACTGAGTGGCCAGCAGGGCGCGCAACTGAGTGATGACGTCACGGGCTCGGCCGGGGCCCCACTTCACGTTGAGCTCGGAGAGTAGACCTCGCGCTGAGGACGGTAGCGGAAAAGTGCGGGACTGGTGCTTGAGGGCTGAGGTAGTCAGCCACATCAGTAGCACACGCGGGTACAGCCCGTACGGCAGGTGAAATTGCTTGGTACCGTCGCCGTCGATGTAGCTACCGGCGTCCAGGCTCATGCTTAGGACGCCGTCGTGTCGGGACCAGCTGAAGGCCTCGGTGGGCGCTAGGAGGTCGGGTCGCTTGCGGGGGTCCTGGTACGGCAGGGCGCAGGAAATGAAGGCGAGGGGGTAGTAGCTGAGGTCCTCACTGATGGGCTCGATATCCAGGGCGTCAGTGCGCTGGAGAGCAGTAGATTCAGGGGTCGAGGTGGTGGACTTAAGGTGCGCGGGTGCGCTAAAGTTGTTCATTGCGGTTCCTAGTTTGGTAGGTGCTGCCACGGTCCCGGACGTTGTGAGCGTCGCGGGGCCATTTTCGTATCTGGCACCACACTAGACCCTGGATGGATAGCCTGTCAAGCAGGTTTGTGATTTTTTGTCATCGTCGTCATCGATCATCTTTTCCACAGGTCCCCTCGCGCGCGCACGCGCGTTAATCAGATCTTAATCATCTTAATGGCGCCAGCTTCTGAAACAAGCGTTTTCCCTTGTGTTTACTGGGAAGTAGCGGGTATGGGGTCAATGTTTTGCGCGGGCGATTGTCCCACTATCGCGGCTAATTGTCCCACTAACGCGGGTGATTGTCCCACTAACGCGGGTGATTGTCCCACTAACGCGGGTGATTGTCCCAC
>ERZ1674245.114-NODE-114-length-28150-cov-20.347642_pt1 | contig 28150 bp, 21 predicted proteins | sample MGYA00581205_ERZ1674245 | MGnify/ENA primary metagenome ERZ1674245 (study PRJEB41354, sample SAMEA4873314) | human saliva metagenome | biome: human-associated habitat [ENVO:00009003]; feature: mouth environment [ENVO:08000002]; material: saliva material... | reverse complement strand
CCGGCGGCTCGTTCGGCTCGCATGTCCCCGGTTGAGGGTATGCGCGGCTAACCCGCTGTACCTGGCATAGTCACAGTACCCGGCGAACCCGGATACTCGGCGTGAGAAAGCCCCGGAGGGTGCCTCGATCAGGAGGCGCCCGCCGGGGCTTCACTGTGTCCTCTACTCTGCCGTGCTTGTACTCTCAGATTCTTGGAGCTGACCTGTAGCCTGGCTTTGCGCGTATGATGGGTGTATGAGCACTAGCCACCCCAATCTGCGTCGCGGGTACACGCTACCCCATGAAGCGGAGGTTCTTCAGATCCTCCGTGACGCTGGTGTGCGCCGTGCCCGACTCTTCGGCAGTGCCGCCCGCGGTGAGCTGACCGAAACCAGCGACCTGGATTTTTTGGTGCAGATGCCGGGGGCAGCCCCTTTTGACGAGTTCATGCAGATGGTGGATGCTCAGCACCGCATTGAACAGCTGACCGGCCGTAGCGTTGATATGGTCACCCGGTTGCGCCCCCGCATCTATGCGGAGGCAGAACCGGACATGGTGGAGCTACCGCTATAAGAAGTTGCCTGAGCTGATGAGCGACTTTGAACGAATCATTGAAGCGATACAAGAAACTACTTAACTAAAGAGCCCCGGAGGGTGCCCCCAATCAGGAGGCGCCCTCCGGGTCTTCACTGTGTCCTTATATAAGGGAGCGCTAGTGGGCGATACCCGCCTCATACGCCATAATGACCGCCTGCACACGATCACGCGCACCCAACTTCGCCAACACATGCGACACATGCGTCTTCACCGTCGCCTCCGACAGCACCAGCTCCCGCGTAATCTCCGCATTCGACAAGCCGCGCGCGATCAAACCCAGCACCTCAAACTCACGCGGCGACAACTGCTCAATCAACTCACGATGCGGATAATCCTGCACAGGCTCAAGGCTTGCATGCTCAGCCGGAATAAACGTTGCCTTCGGAAGCTCAGAACCAGCAGCCGGGGGAATAGCAGGAACAGACTCGGCGGCAGGAACAACAGGAGCAACAGGGGCGGGGGAGTCCAGCACCGGAATCATATGCTCCAACAGGCGGCGAGTCGCAGACGGCGCAATCACCGCATCGCCGCGGTGCACCGTACGAATCGCTTCCAGCAGCTGCTCGGGCGGGGTGTCCTTCAACAAGAAACCGCTCGCACCCGCACGCACCGCCGAATACACGTACTCATCAATATCGAAGGTCGTGAGCATGATAATGCGCACCCGCTCATCCTCGGACACCTCACGCTCGCCGTCACGCTCCAGGATGCGGCGCGCCGCCTCCAGGCCGTCGCAGTGCGGCATGCGCACATCCATGAGGATGACCTGCGGCGCCTGCCCCTCAGAGACCATGCGGTCAAAAACGTCAATAGCCGCCAGGCCGTCATCAGCTTCCATGACGACCTGCAGGTCCGGCTGGGAGTTGACGAGCATGCTCAAGCCGCCGCGCACTAGGCGCTGGTCGTCAACGAGCATCACGCGGATCGGCTGGGTGGTCTGTGGTGCAGAAGTCTGTGGTGCAGAAGAGTACATAGTTTCAATCCTAGATCACGAGGTAGTAGAGGGCACCGCTATTAGAGGTCGCGGTAGGGCAGCGCCGCCTCAACGAGCCAGCCGCCATCAGGCTGCAGACCGTATGTGAGGGTGCCGTGGTAGAGGGCGATGCGCTCGCTCATGCCGCGCAGACCGTTACCGCTACCGGGTACCGGGCGGGCAATGTGCTGAGCCGCGGCAGAGGAAACCGGGTCGTTCTGCACCCACAAGTGCAGACCGTCCTTACCCCAGTGAATGGCGACGGTGGTTGCGGCGCCGGGGGAGTGCTTGAGCGCGTTGGTGAGCGCCTCCTGCACGGTGCGGTACGCCGCGAGTTCTGCGCCCTGCGGCAGGGTGCGTGCCATGGTGCCGGTGATTCCGGTGAAAGTGACGGGTAGCCCGGCGCGGCGGCTCTGCTCCACGAGGGCGGGCACATCGTTGAGGGTGGGCACGGGTGCGTAGGCGGTTGCCTCGTCCGTGCGGAGTAGCCCGAGTAGGGAACGCATCTGGGTGAGGGAGTCGCGTGCCGTGTCTGCAATGAGTTCGAGGGTCTGCTCGGCAATATCCGGGTCGCTCTGCTGCTGAGCCTGACCCGACTGCTCTGACTGTTGCGGTCGCTCTACCTGCTGGGCGCGTGCGGTGCGGGCGCTTGCGGCGGCGTAGCGTGCCCCGTCCGCCTGGGAAATAATGCTGGAGAGCGAGTGCGCCACAATATCGTGCATTTCGCGGGCGATGCGGGTGCGTTCGTCCTGCGCGGCGAGGCGGCGTTCCTGTTCCTGCTCGTATTCGAGGCGGCGGGCGCGTTCTTTGAACTCTTCGCTGCGCAGTTCGCGCATGCGGCGGGAGTCGCCGAGGAACCAGAAGACGGTGAAGATGGACCCGCAGAGCACGCCGAGCATCAGGGAGATGAAGATGCGGGCGGGTATGTCATCCCAGTGGTAGAGGAATGAGAGCGAGGCCTGCACGGTGACGGCGAGTGCGCCGACCCAGCCGAGAATGAGGCCGCGGAAGCGGGCGCGGCGGGTCCAGTGCCTGCCGATATGGTAGGCGGCGAGGCTGACCGGCGGGTAGCAGGTGATGGCGAGGGAGTCGGGGAAGGGCTCCACGAGGGTGAGGCAGAGCGCCGCGATGACCACGTAGATACTTGCGTAGGGGAACCGATAGCGGAAGTAGAGCGCGGTGGTGCTGCTGAGCGCGGAGATGACCGGGATCCAGCCGTAGCTGTTGACGAAGGCTGCGGAGAGTACGCAGCAGAAGAACTGCATGTGCGCGACGACGATGATGTTCATCCAGCTGCGTTTGTCTCTGAGGTAGTTTTGCACGCGGCTGGAGGCGCTGATTGCGTCGGCGGGTAGGTCGCTGTTTTCTGAGCTGCGGTGGGTGTGCGTTACGGCGTGGCCTGATTCGGCTGTCTCTGTGCTGTGCTGTGGGTTCTGCTGGGGTTCGGTGTGCTTGAGGGGCATGTTTCCAGTGTATCTGGGTGTTTGTGAGGGGTTGGGGGCCTCTTTCTACTCTCACGTGCAGGAATATTCTGTGGGTTTGTGTGTGTGGGTGTGTGCTTGCGTGTGTGTGACACGCTAAAAACATCTATTTTTAGTGACCTTGATTACTTTTTTGTAGATTATTTATTCAACTAAAGCTTGAGGGTTTGGGGTTGTATGGGGTTCGAATTCGGGTTTAAGAGACCCGTAACTCCCTTAAGTAACCTATTTTGGTTGAAAAACCTTCAACCAAGGCGGAGAGTTTAAGGGAAACCCCCTCATCAAACCATTTTTGGAACCATTGCGGTACAGGCCCTTGATGGGTATAGTTTTAGCCGTACCCGAAATCTGCGCCGATGGTCTATGACCTCGCAGAGCGAACACCAAGCGCTCTGAAGCACGTCTCCCTATGCAGGGGAGCGGAGTACAGCATTATGTCGTTATCACCAGAGGTTAGGCGCAAGCCTACTTCACTCACTCGAATCTCATCAGGTGACGTTCTTCGCCGCGCACGACGGCGGGTGATAACTTTTATTCCTCAAAATGACATCACTCTCGAAGGACATACATGTCTACTAACATTTCTCGCCGCAAGGTTGTCGCTGGCGCAGCATGGGCTGCTCCGGTTGTCGCAGCATCTGCTGCAGTTCCTGCTTTTGCTTCCTCCACTGTTTGTGATTGGGAGTCCACCGCAGCTTACAGCGCTAACGGTAACGCTTCGGGTGCTAAGGGCACCACTTCTTTCGTTGTTCCCGCACTGGTCGACAAGATTAAGTTCGAGGTCGTCGGTGGCGCTGGTGGTACCAACTACGACGATATGGCAGCAGGCTCCGGTGCTAAGATCACCGGTATCATCGAGGTCAAGGAAGGCCAGACCGTTCAGCTCATCGGTGCAGCCGGTGGTATTGGTAACGGCCCCCTGACTGCAGCTGAGGGTGGTGAGGGCTACGGTAACGGTGGTTCCTCCAACCTGCCCAACCCCGTCCCCTCCAGCATCATGCAGCAGGTCAACACTATTTGGCCCGCTAACTCCCCCCTGAAGCGTATTACCTACTCCGCTTCCGGTGGTGGCTCCTCCGCCCTGGTCATCGACGGTACCCCTGTTGCAGTCGCAGGTGGCGGCGGTGGCGCTGGCTTCATCAACAACGGTGGCGCTAACAACAACCCCGACTACATGGAGCCTGGCGCAGTGACCGCTTCTTGGCAGTGGCCCTCCGGCGCAAAGCGCAACGGCAACATCATCTTCGGTTCCACCGGTGGTTCCGCTGACGGTGCATCGGGTTCTGCAGGTCTTGAAGGCTTCGGTATCTACGACGCTGACAGCTCTATCCGCGAAACCGTTGAAGCCGGTGAAGGTGGCGCAAACGGTATCGGTGGTAACGGCGGCGCCAAGACCGCTCTGCACACCGGCAAGTCCCCGAACGGTGTACTGGGCTTCTCCTCCGCTAACAACCAGGAGATTTACCAGTCCTCCAAGTCCGGTAACCAGGGTGGCTCTGGCTTCAAGGGTAACGGTGGCGACGGTGTAGCATCCTACTCCTACCTGATCGACAACAACGATCGCACCAAGAAGGAAGAGGGTACCCACAACGGTACCGGTTACGCTCTCGAGTACTCCTCCATCGGCTTCAACTTCAACGGCTACGAGTCCGTCATCTCCGCAGGTGGTGGCGCAGGCTACGGTGGCGGTGGCTCCGGTGCTTCCAGCTCCTCCTCCGCAATCGTTCTGACCCAGAAGTGGAACAACAACCCCAACGGTATCCGCCAGAACGTCTCCTTCGGCCAGCTCGGCGGCGGCGGCGGCGCAGGTGGTTCCTACGTTGCTCCCGGTGTTTCCGGCGGTACCATTACCTCCGCAGGTAACGCTCCGACCGCTCGTAGCGAACGTGGCAACGGCTACGTCAAGGTCACCCTCTGCAAGCGCACCGCGTAATTGCATAGACCTTTAGGGCTCTCACTCTGAGTGAGAACTCGTAACGATATTCCCCGGCTGATAATTCAACCGGGGAATATCGTTTTAACCGGTAGAGGCTGAACACCACAGAATCCAGAACCCCAGACTTCAGGAGGCGGGTCTGGGTCAAGGCGCTGCCGGGCAGAGACTGGGGGGGGGGTAGCCCAGAGCCCGTCTAGCCCAGAGTCTGAGAACCCGTCCGCACACTCTACCGCCCACCCGCTGCGCGTATTACGGTAGAGGCATGACTGAAGCACGTAGCATCGACCTCGCCGTCATCCCCGGCGACGGCATCGGCCCCGAAATCATTACCGAAGCCCAGCGCATCCTCACCCGCGCCTGCGAGCTCGAAAACATCACCGTCAACCCCACCCAGTACAAGCTCGGCGCCGAGCACTGGCTCGAAACCGGTGAAACCCTGCCCGACTCCACCATGGACGCCCTCAAACAGCACGACGCGATCCTCTTCGGCGCCATCGGTGCAGACCCGCGCAGCGGCAAGATTCCCTCCGGCCTCATCGAACGCGAAATGCTCCTGAAGTTGCGCTTCGCCTTCGACCACTACATCAACCTGCGCCCCTCCCGCCTGTACCCCGGCGCGGTATCTCCGCTGGCCAACCCCGGCAACATCGACTTCGTGGTCGTGCGTGAAGGCACCGAAGGCCCCTACATCGGCAACGGCGGCGTGATTCGCCAGGGCACCCCGTACGAAATCGCCACCGAGGTCTCCCTCAACACCGCGCACGGCGTGGAGCGCCTGGTCCGCTACGCTTTCGAGCTGGCGTCCACCCGCCGCAAGAAGGTCACCCTCGTGCACAAGACCAACGTGCTCACCCACGCTGGCCGCCTCTACAACCGCTACTTCAGCGAAATCGCGAAGGAATTCCCCGAGGTCGAGACCGACTACCTGCACATTGACGCGACCACCATCTTCATGGTCACCGACCCCGCACGCTTCGACGTGATTGTTACCGACAACCTCTTCGGCGACATCATCACCGACCTCGCAGGTGCAGTGACCGGCGGTATCGGCTACGCGGCAAGCGGCAATATCAACGCCGTTGGTGAGTTCCCCTCCATGTTCGAGCCCGTTCACGGCTCCGCACCGGACATCGCCCGCCAGAACAAGGCAAACCCCACCGCCGCAATCCTCGCCGGTGCGATGTTGCTGCGCCACCTCGGCCACGATGCAGCCGCAGCCCGCATTGAGGACGCCGTCGAAGCAGATATGCGCGAAAACGGTGCGAGCGTACGCGGAACCGATCAGGTCGGCGCGGACGTGCTCGCACGCCTCGGTTAATACTTGCCCGGCTAAAACTGGCTCAGCTAAAACTAGCTCAGCTAAAACGTGAACTACGCTGTGAAGCCCGGAAGGAATACACCTTCCGGGCTTCACCTGTTCACATCTTGAATGGCAGAAAAGGTGCGCATGCGGCAAACTCATCTTTCCGGTACTCTAAAACAGGTCAGGCACACCCGCCCGGCACCTCGGCGGTGGACACCCTCCACCACTAGCTTTGATGCATCCGACTAGCACAGACCGCTAGATGCACCATCTGCCCCGCACGACAACGCGCCCGGCGGCACACACCGGTCCCTCGCCCCGCCGCGAGAACCGCCACTCAAAGAACGCCCACAGAGGCAACTAGACGAAGAGGAACGCAGAACGATGGCAACCGAATTCAGCCACGAAGCAAACCAGTCACCCGCCACCGCCGAACGCCGCGCCGAAATCCTCGCAAACCCCGGCTTCGGTGACTACTTCAGTGACCACATGGTCACCATCGACTGGGAAGGCGACTACAAGACCGGCGGCACCTGGTACGACGCACGAGTTCACCCCTACGGCCCGCTCGTCCTCGACCCCGCAGCATCCGTGTTCCACTACGGCCAGGAAATCTTCGAAGGCATCAAGGGCTACCGCCACGCCGACGGTTCCGTATGGACCTTCCGCCCCGAAAAGAACGCGGCACGTTTCGCGAACTCCGCACGCCGCCTTTCCCTGCCCGAACTGCCCGCAGAACTGTTCATCGAATCCCTGCGCGAACTCGTCAAGGCAGACGAAGCATGGGTACCCACCGGCGACGGTGAAGCCTTCTACTTCCGCCCCTTCATGATCGCAACCGAAGCGTACCTCGGCGTGCGCCCCGCAAAGCACGTGCAGTACCACGTGATCGGCTCGCCCGCAGGTAACTACTTCGGCACCCCCGAACCCGTGGACATCTGGCTCTCCACCACTTACGCCCGCGCAGGCGAAGGCGGTACCGGTGCGGCAAAGTGCGGCGGTAACTACGCAGCATCCATGATCGCCCAGACCGAAGGTGAAAAGCACGGCTGCAAGCAGGTCATCTTCAAGGATCCGCACCGCGGCGACGCCATCGAAGAGCTCGGCGGCATGAACGTGTTCTTCATCTTCGGCAAGGAAAACAAGATCGTCACCCCCGAGCTGACCGGCACCATCCTGGAGGGCGTGACCCGCTCCTCGCTGATTCAGCTCGCCAAGGACCGCGGCATGACCGTGGAGGAGCGCGCTATCACCCTCACCGAGTGGCGTGAAGGCGTGGCAAACGGCGACATCACCGAAATCTTCGCCTGCGGCACCGCAGCAGTGGTCGCCCCCATCGGCAAGCTCAAGGCAGAAGACTTCGAAATCCCGGCACCCACCGAGCACTTCGGCGAAATCTCTAAGAGCCTGCGCGAAGAGCTCGTCGGTATTCAGCTGGGCACCGTTGAGGACCGCCACGGCTGGATGACCCGCCTCATCTAAAACGTGAATCTAACGTAACCAGCGAAATCCCCGCAGGATGCGCCCGCACCCGGAACGCGCACCCGCGGGGATTCGCTGTGCCCGGTCAGTGCTGTGCTCAGCGAATATTGCGCGCGGCGTTGATAGCGCGATGACAGGGGAGGGGAGGCACACCCCGCCGAACCTAATAGTGTTGAACCCCGCCGGGCTAAAACCTGCCTTGCCAATTCCGCCCGCCGCCCCCGCCCTCGAAGGCTGGTACCCTAGAAAGTATGCGTATTGCACGATTTACCGTAAATAATGAGCTCCACTTCGGGCTGGTCGAAGGCGAAGCGGGCGAAGAGACCCTGCGCGTACTCGCCGGCGACCCCTTCTACTCGGGCGTCGAACCGACCGGCACGACCTACCCCATCGATCAGGTGCGTCTGCTCGCCCCGATTATCCCCCGCTCCAAGGTGATTGGAGCGATCGCAAACTGGGCAGGAACCGAGGCGCCCGCCTCCCCGCAGTTCTTCCTCAAGCCCAACACCACCGTGATTGGCCCCGGCGACCCCGTGAGCCTGCCCGAGTACTCCGAGGCCGTCAGCCCCGAGGGTGAACTCGCCGTCGTTATCGGTCGTATCGCCAAGTCCGTGCCGCTCGAGCGCGTGCACGAGGTCATCTTCGGCTACACCGTGGCCAACGACCTCACCGCCCGCGACCTGCTCGAAGACCGCCAGTGGACCCGCGCCAAGGGCTTCGACGGCTCCACCCCGCTCGGCCCCTGGATCGAAACCGACCTGGACACCGACTCGCTGAACATCACCACCTGGGTTGACGGCGACGTCGTGCAGGAAGGCAACACCTCCGAAATGCACTACTCCGTAGCCGAACAGGTTGCCGCAGCCTCCGAAATCTTCACCCTGCTGCCCGGCGACGTACTGCTCACCGGCACCCCCGCCGGCATCAGCGTACTGCGCGACGGCAACGAAGTAGAGGTTGAAGTCGAAGGTATCGGCTCCCTCGTCACCCGCGTGCGCGACTAAGCAGTCCGCACCCAAAAACGTAACGTACATCCTGAAACACACCGTCAAGGAGACATCATGACCGAATACCACGGTCCCGTACTCAACAGCCCCGCAGACACTCGCGTCCGCTTCTGCCCCTCGCCCACCGGCACCCCGCACGTGGGCATGGTCCGCACCGCCCTCTTCAACTGGGCGTACGCACGCCACACCGGCGGCAAGCTGATCTTCCGCATCGAAGACACCGACGCGGCACGCGACTCCGAAGAGTCGTTCAACCAGGTGCTCGAATCCCTGCACTGGCTCGGTATCAACTGGGACGAAGGCGTTGGCGTCGGCGGACCCCACGAACCCTACCGCCAGTCCGAGCGTAAGACCGCAGGCATCTACAACGAGATCTTCGAAAAGCTCGTTGAAGGCGGCTACGTGTACGAAGACTTCTCCACCCCCGACGAGGTGAAGGAACGCCGCAAGGTAGCCGGTCAGGACCCGCAGCTCGGCTACGACAACTACGACCGCAACCTCACCGAAGAGCAGAAGGAAGCCTACCGCGCCGAGGGCCGTAAGCCCGTGTGGCGCCTGCGTATGCCCGACGAGGACATCACCTTCAACGACCTCGTTCGCGGTGAAATCACCTTTAAGGCCGGTACCGTGCCCGACTACGTGGTCGTCCGCTCCAACGGTGACCCGCTGTACCCCTTCGTGAACCCCGTGGACGACGCGCTCATGGGCATCACCCACGTGCTGCGCGGCGAGGACCTGCTCTCCTCCACCCCGCGTCAGATTGCGCTCTACCGCGCGCTCATCGACACCGGCGTGACCACCTTCATCCCCGAGTTCGGCCACCTGCCCTACGTCATGGGCCAGGGCAACAAGAAGCTCTCCAAGCGCGACCCCGAGTCGAACCTCTTCCTGCTGCGCGATGCCGGCTTCATCAAGGAAGGCCTGCTGAACTACCTGTCCCTGCTGGGCTGGTCCCTCTCCGCAAACCAGGACGTCTTCAGCATCGACGAGCTCGTCGAGCACTTCGATGTGCACGACGTTGTGGCCAACCCCGCCCGCTTCGACGTGAAGAAGGCGGAGTCCATCAACGGTGACCACATCCGTGCGCTCGACCCCAAGGACTTCCGCGACCGCCTCATCCCGTACCTGCAGGCTGCAGGCGTACTCGGCGAGACCCTCACCGAGCGTGAAGAGCAGGTCCTCACCGAAGCTGCACCCCTCGTCCAGGAGCGCATGCAGCTGCTCGGCGAAGCACCCGGCCTGCTCGCATTCCTCTTCAAGGCTGACGAAGAAATCAGCACCGCAGACGACGCACGCAAGCAGCTCAAGGAATCCGCACCGCAGGTCCTCGCCGCCGCAATCGAGGCTCTGGAGCCCCTCGAGGACTTCACAGCAGCCAACATTGAGGCAGCCCTGCGCGCCGCAATCGTCGACGGCTTGGAAATCAAACCGCGCCTCGCATTCGGCCCCGTGCGCATCGCAGTGTCCGGTGAGCGCATCTCCCCGCCGCTGTTCGAATCCATGGAAATCCTGGGCAAGGACTCCTCCCTCGCACGCCTGCGCAAGCTTGCCGCTGAACTGAGCTAACCATGAGTCGGTCGAATAACCAATCCATCATCGGCAAGGCGCTGTTCAAGGGCACCCTCATGGCGCTCACCAACGCCTGCATTATCTGGGTGTTTGCCTACATTGCTGGCTTTGACCGCTCCGTATGGATGGTCGTCATCATTATTGCCGGCGCGGCGCTCGCCTACGTGACTGCCTACTTCGAGGCGCGCGCCGCCCTGAACGCTCGAGAAGCTCAGGCACGGCACGCCCGCGGCGGCGACGTCAGCAGTTCGTCTGACGGCGTAGACACCTCGGACTCTTCGCGTGAAGAGGACGACGAAGACGACTTCGTGGACCCGGGGCCCGACCCGGACGCGGGCGACTTCGACGCCGGAAGCTCCAGCAGCTCCAGCAGTTCGGACTACAGCAGCTACAGCAGCTCCGACTACTCTGGCGGCGGCGACTCCGGTGGAGGCGACTCTGGCGGTAGCAGCGACTAAGCTCTAGAGAATCCCCTTATCCAGCGGGAATCTGACGACCGAAAGGTCTGAAGAAACCCGGCGGATAAGGGGATTTTTCGTTCATTTTAAAATATTTTTTGTGATGGGTATTTCTTGTAAAACTACTAGTCAGCATCTTTTAGCGGGTTTTATCTGGGGTTATTTGGGGGAGTGTGGCAAGAATTTGGTTTGCGCACCCCGGCAAAGCCTCGTATAGTAGTATCTGTTGTTGCGACGAAATGAAAAGTTCAAAGCGAAACATGCGGTTGTAGCTCAGTTGGTAGAGCACCACCTTGCCAAGGTGGATGTCGCGAGTTCAAGTCTCGTCAACCGCTCCACTCAAGCCCCGAGGTTCGCCTCGGGGCTTTTTCGTTGTTTCCAGAAGTTATTAGCCTTCGGGGGTGAGGGTGTCGGGTAGGAGTCTTGCAATCTTTTCCGGAGTGACTGCTTTGGTGAGCTTGCTGCTGGGGAAACAGGGCGGGAAGAAAAATCTTCAAAAAATTTTGGGGCGCGAAGCATGCGGGGGAGAGCCTGGAATTGCCCTCCGAGCCACCTCGGAGCTGCTGTGAAGGGGGAAAATCGGCTCCAAAACCCTCTTTTTGAAGAAATTTAAAAAACTTTTTAACTCCAAAAACCCCGGAAACACGCGGAAGTAGCGGGCATAAAACCGTGAATGTGAGGCGGCTCTCCAGATTTCGGCTTGCACGCCTCCAGAAAGACCCGTATAGTTATTACTCGTTCCGGTGAAAAGCCGAAAGGCGAGAAGCGGAACGGTAACTCAATAGAGTAATGGGATATGGTGTAATTGGCAACACGAAGGTTTCTGGTTCCTTTGTTCTAGGTTCGAGTCCTGGTATCCCAGCTAACCTCCTAACGGAGGTTGCGGCCCCATCGTATAGCGGCCTAGTACTCCGCCCTCTCACGGCGGCAACACCGGTTCAAATCCGGTTGGGGTCACACTAGGAAAGAAGCTCTCCAGTCGAAAGGCTGGGGAGCTTTTTTGTTTATATATTTATTCGTTAGCTACCTCTTGCTTTGGGGTGCCGCCGTGAGCCTCTCACGGCGCCGCTCCTTACGTCACGGCACTCCGGGGCATGATGAAATCCCTCGCGCGCTCGGCATCATGCACCCTCCGTCACCGTTACAAATCCGGTTGGGGTCACACTAGGAAATAAACCCTCAGTCTTCTGACTGGGGGTTTATTTGTTTATCCGGTGAAAAATGGTTTTAGACCCTAGGGTGCCGCCTCATACTCCTCGAAAAGCTACAAGTGTTTCGAGAAGCCACCATTATGGTGGCTTTTCGAAACACAAGTGGCTTCTCGGCGGAAAGGAACGGGAAGAAAAAAAAGGGGAGCGCAAAATTTGACCTTCACGCCAAGCCTCGGTATAGTCTTATCCGTAAGCGTGATTGGCGCAGTGGTAGCGCGCTTCGTTCACACCGAAGAGGTCACTGGTTCGAACCCAGTATCACGCACCAATAACCCCCGTTTCAAGGAACGGGGGTTTTATTATGCCCACCGGTATTTGTGCCCACAAGCAGTACAAACCCAGCCGCGGACACAACCACCCGAGAATGAGGTACCCCGTGACAACACCCGAACTCGCCGCAGCCACCGACTACGGACGCATGTACGCGCGCGTCCGCGGAGGAGAACTCCTCGTCCCCTCCATCACCACCGTCATCGGACAGCACGCCAGCGACCTCAGCGGCTGGCACGGGTACATGGCCGCCAAAGCCGCCCTCGAAGACCAGCGCGCATACCGCGCCACCGGATCCCACGGCCTCAAATTCGCCATTATCCGCGACGCCGCCAACGCCTCCGAACGATACCGCGACGCAGCCGCCGCCCGAGGCGACCGCGTCCACAACTACGCCGAAAACGTCGCCCTACGCGCCATGGGACGCGAACACAACCTCGACGAAAGCCGCGAACAGCTCATCATGAACGGCGAACAAGCCTACGCCGACCGCTTCGACGAATGGTGGGAAGCCTTCAAGCCCCGCCCCCTCGCCGCCGAAGTCACCATCTGGAACGACACCGTCGGCTACGCGGGAACCCTCGACCTCGTCGCAGAAATCGCAGGCCGAACCTGCATCATCGACTACAAAACCAAAGGCACCGACAAACGCGGCCGCGTCAAAGCACTCGACGAAAAAGTCGTCATGCAGCTCGTAGCCGGACTCAAAGCCGAAGAATCCCTCCTCGACCCCGACGCAGGCACCTGGGAACCCTGGAAATACGGCGACGCACCCGTCCTCATGGGCGTGGCCCTCGGCGAAACGCAGGTGCTGCCGCAGCAAGCAAACCCCGCCGTGCTCGAACGCAACTGGTACAAGTTCTGCGCCCTGCGCCGCGTCTGGGAATTCGACCGCCAGGTTCAAGAATTTGAAGACCCCGCGCTCATGCCCGTAGTGCCGCCGCCCGCGGCATAAACCAGTACCCCTGCCCGCGGTATAGACCAGTACCCCCGCCGACTAGAAGACTGGGCGGCATAGGGCAGTAGCGGGCGTAGGGGAGAGGCTCAAACCCCTGAGGAGGTGAGCGCGGGGAGATGAGTGTGGGGAGGTGAGGCTCAGCCCTCACCCCTGCCGCCTCCACCCCAGCGCCTCGATTCGTTCTAGATTCGCGCTACTGAATCGGCGACAATAGAACAATAGGCAGAACGCCGCGCACCCGCTGTGAAGAATGCGCCCGCTGAGAGAACCTGCTACTGGGAAAACCGCCAGCACAGTTCTGCCGCCATATTGAAATCCGTAAGCACATTCCCGGCACCCGCCGGCAAAGGAGAACCATGACCATCCTGAGCATCCGCACCGTAGGCGACCCGGTGCTGCGCAGCGTCTGCGACCCAATCACCGTCTTCGACGACGACCTGGCACGACTCATCGACGACATGCTAGAAACCATGTACGACGTGGGCGGCGTGGGCCTTGCCGGCCCGCAGGTTGGCATCTCCAAGCAGATCTTCACCTTTGGCGGCATTGACGACCGCGAAGGCTACATCATCAACCCCGTGCTTGAGGTTGGCGAAGAAGACCAGGAAGGCGGCGAAGGCTGCCTGTCCGTGCCCGGCCAGAAGTCCGCGACCCCGCGCAAGAACTGGGCGCGCGTGACCGGCGTGGACCGCCACGGCGAACCCCTCGTGCTGGAGGGTGAGGGCCTGTTCGCGCGCATGCTGCAGCACGAAACCGACCACCTGCACGGCAAGCTGTTCATCGACCGTCTCGTGGGTGAAGACCGCCAGCGCGTGATGCGTGCCCTGCGTGCCGCAGACTACAACACGGTCGCCGCTAAGACCGTGACCGAGCGTGCAACCCGCGTGGGCGGTGCCTTCGGTGCCGGTGGCGCATTCGGTGCCGGTTCCTCCTTCGGCAGCTTCGGAAAGTAGGCTCACATGCTCAACATCATTTACGCAGGCACTCCCGACGTTGCCGTGCCCCCGCTCGACTACCTGGCGAACTCCGATAAGGTGCGCGTGGTCGGCGTGCTCACCCGCGAAGACGCCCCCGTGGGCCGCAAGCGCGTGCTCACCCCCTCCCCGGTGGCGCAGCGTGCCGAAGAGCTCGGCCTGCCCATCGTGAAGGCAAACCGCTGGAACGACGAAGCCGCCGCAGCCATCGCCGAACTGAACGCTGCCGCTGCCGCCGTGGTCGCCTACGGTGCCCTGCTGCCGCTGCCCGCGCTCGAATCCCTGCGCTACGGCTGGGTCAACCTGCACTTCTCCAAGCTGCCCGCATGGCGCGGCGCCGCCCCCGTGCAGCGCGCCCTCATCGCCGGTGAGCAGGAAATTTTCTCCACCACCTTCCTGCTCGAAGAAGGCCTGGACACCGGCCCCACCTTCGAACAGGAATCCACCCCCGTAGCCGCCGACGACACCGCAGGCACCGTGCTGATGCGCCTCGCAACCAGCGGTGGCGCACTACTTGAACGCACCTTTGAACGCCTCGAAGCGGGCGAGAACGGCACCGTGCAGATCGAGGACGAGTCGGTCAGCTACGCCTCCAAGATGAGCATTGCCGACGGCCGCCTCACCTGGACCGAACCCGCCGAACAGATCCTGGCACGCTTCCGCGGCGTCACCCCCGAACCTGGCGCATGGTGCGAACTGGGCGAAAACCGCTTCAAGATCGGTGGTCTGGCGGTTGCCGATGAGCACCTGGTGCAGTCCCTGACCGAGGCGAACGGCGGCCCCCTCGCACCCGGCGCGGTGCGTCTGCACGCGAAGAAGGTACTGGTCGGCACCGGTACCGAACCCCTGATGCTGCTTCAGGTTCAGCCTGCCGGTAAGAAAATGATGGATGCGCCCGCGTGGGCTCGCGGCGCTGGCAAGGACATGGCGGAAGGCCTGGTGGTACTCGCATGAGCAACGAAAAGCGCCCCTACAAGGGAGGACACGGCAAGTCCGGTCACGCTGGCAATGGCAAGCCCGGCAACGGCAAGTTCAGCCAGGGTAGCGGTCAGGGTAAGTTCAATCAGGGCAGTGGCCAGGGTAACGGTCAGGGCGGTGCGAAGCGTAAGCGTCGCCGCCGCTCCGGCGCTGGCAACGGCTCCGGCTCTGGTGTGAGCGAGCAGAACCGCCAGCAGCCCCAGAACCAGCGCTCCCAGAACCAGCGCTCTCAGGGCCGCCCGCAGAAGTGGAACGACAACTCCCGCAGCGAATCGCGCACCGGTCGCCGCTTCGATGGCCTGACCAGCGTCGAACGCGCCGCACGCCGCGCCAAGACCGAGCACGATGACACCAAACGCGGTGGCGGCGGCACCTCCCAGCGCAATAAGAGCGGCCACGAACGCAACCGCCGCTCCATGTCCGCCCGCGAATTCTCCGCGGCGGCACCCTCCGCACGCTCGCGTACCGCAGACACCGCACGCGCAACCGTCTTCGACGTACTGCGCTCCGTGGCGGAATCCGACGCCTACGCGAACCTCGTGCTGCCCAAGGCGATTCGTAGCCACCGCCTCGACCACCGCGACGCGGGCTTCGCCACCGAGCTGACCTACGGCACGCTACGCCACCAGGGCACCTACGACGCGATCCTGCGCCACTGCGTGGACCGCCCCCTCGAGAAGGTCGGCACCACCACCCTGATTGTGCTGCGCATGGGCGTGCACCAGCTGCTGAACATGCGCGTTCCCGCCCACGCGGCACTGAACCAGAGCGTGTCCCTGGCACGCGAAAAGATCGGTGCGGGCCCGGCAAGCTTCATCAACGCGGTGCTGCGCCGCGTCTCCGAGCGCACCCCCGAAGAGTGGTACGAGCTCATCGTTGAGGAAGCTAAGGACGACACCGAGCGCATGGCGCTGCTCGCCTCGCACCCCGCCTGGATTGTGCGTTCCATGCGTCAGGCACTCGTCGCGCACGGCCGCCCCGCCTCCGAAATTGAGCAGCTGCTCGAAGCGGACAACCTCGCCCCCGTGGTGAACCTGGTGGCACTGCCCGGCCTGGGCAGCCTCGACGAGGCACGCGAACAGGGAGCAGTCGACGGCGAGCTGGTTGAAGGTTCGGCGCTGTACGCCTCCGGTGACTTGGCGCGCCTGGAATCCGTACGTGAAGGCACCGTCCGCGCGCAGGATGCCGGCTCCCAGCTGGTGGCACGCGCGCTCGCCGCCGCACCCCTGGACGGCACCGACACTGCATGGCTCGACCTGTGCGCAGGCCCCGGCGGTAAGGCGGCGCTCCTCGGCGCGCTCGGTATTCAGCGCGGCGCATCCCTGGTCGCCAACGAGGCGGCACCGCACCGCGCGCAGCTCGTGGAATCCTCCATGCGCCCCCTGCCCGAGGATAGCTACACGGTGCTCACCGGCGACGGCCGCCAGATCCGCGAGACGCTGCGCAAGAACGCCTCCGACCTGCCCGGTTCCATTGAGCCCGGTCAGCTTTTCGACCGCGTCATGGTGGATGTTCCCTGCTCCGGTCTGGGTGCCCTGCGCCGCCGCCCCGAGGCGCGTTGGCGCAAGTCCCCGCGCGACATCGCGGAGCTACTGCCCCTGCAGCGTCAGCTCCTGGACGCAGCCATTGAGGCGACCCGCCCCGGCGGCGTCATCGCCTACGTGACCTGCTCCCCGCACGCGGCAGAAACCCAGAACATTGTTGCCGAGGTGCTCGAAAGCGGCGCGGTCAGCCTGCTTGATTCCGCCGCCGCACTGCGCGAAGTCGCCCTGCACACCGAAGGCGCGAACGGCGAGCCCGTGAGCGTGCTGGCGGGGGAGAAGGACCCCGGCCACACCCCCGAAATCAAGGTCAAGAAGGGCGCCCCGGTCGTGAAGGCTTCGGAGAACCCGACCACCGCCCAGCTGTGGCCGCACGTGCACGGAACCGACGCAATGTTCCTCGCCCTGCTGCGCAAGAACTAACCTCTTATCCACCCGGTGCCCCGCTCAATCGAGCGGGTGCCGGGGGAGTGCAACCTAAGGACAACACACATGGGTATTGCAATTAACCCCTCCATCCTCTCGGCGGATTTCGCGAACCTGCAGCGCGAGCTGGAGCGCATTTCCACCGCAGACGCCGCGCATATTGACGTGATGGATAACCACTTCGTCCCCAACCTCACCTGGGGCCCGCCGGTGGTCAAGCGTCTGCGCGAAATCTCCCCGGTGCCGTTCGACGTGCACCTGATGATTGAGGACGCCGACCGTTGGGCACCCGAATACGCCAGCATGGGCTGCGAATCGGTGACCTTCCACGCGGAGGCGGCTATCGCCCCCATCAAGCTGGCGCGCACCTTGCGTGCTGAGGGTGCGAAGGCGGGTATGGCGCTGCGCCCGGCAACCGCTGTGGAACCCTACCTGGACATGCTCAGCGAACTGGACATGCTGCTAATCATGACCGTGGAACCCGGCTTCGGCGGCCAGGCGTTCCTGGACGTGACCCTGCCGAAGATCGCCCGCGCCGCCAAGGCGATTGAGGGTGCGAACCTGCCGGTGACCGTGCAGGTGGATGGCGGCATCACCGAAGAGACCATCCTGCGTGCCGCGGATGCGGGCGCAACCTGCTTCGTTGCCGGTAGCTCGGTCTACGGTGTGGACGAGGCGCTCGGCGGTCCGGAGGCGGCCATCGCCTCCCTGCGTGCGGCGGCCGCATCGGTCAAGCGTTCCGGCGCCGGTTGCGGCTGCTAGCGGTGCTTGCCGGTAACGGTGCTTGCTTGTAACGGTGCCCCGCATCGATGACACCCCCGCGTCTATAAAACCTCAACGCCCCGTTGTGAAGTCTGCGCCCCGTCGCGGCTCTTCGCGGCGGGGCGTTTTGCGTGCCAGGCGTTCTCAACCGCCGCAGATTTATAGCGAGGTATCAGCAGGGGAGAGATACCTGTTTAAGCGACATAGTGTCAGCAAGACTATGACAAAGGGTGATATATGTTACCCCGCGCAATTCCGCGGCAAAACCGGGCATTCCTGCGGTCGGAGAATCCAAGCTGAACCCGCCTTGATGTAACACTCAGATATCTGTAAGGTTAGGTATAGTTTAGTCATATCTAGGGGGAACTATGTCTTTCAACCGAACCGAGCTGACCGACGCCGAAAACCACGGCGCATCGGGCGTTAACCGCCGCGCATTCTTCGGCCTGGCGCTCGCCTCCTCGGCTGCTCTCGCCCTCGCGGCATGCAGCAGCGAGACCACCACGACCACCACTTCCGGCGGTTCCACCTCCGGTGGCAACAGCGGTACCCGCACCATCAAGGACATTGACGACGAGAATGTAGAAGTTCCCGCCAACCCGCAGAAGGTTATCGTCCTCTCTGAACCCACCCTCGACGGCCTGCTCGCCCTCGGCGTGACCCCCGTCGGTTCCGTCTCCGGTCGCGGCCAGTCCGGCGTGCCCAACTACCTTGCCGACCGCGCCAAGGGCGTGCAGATTATCGGCACCGTCGCCCAGGTCAACTACGAGCAGATCGGCAACCTTGATCCCGACCTGATTCTGGTCGACTCCACCGGCGTGGACAAGCGCTCCGAGGCCTTCGAAACCCTCAAGAAGATCGCTCCCGTCGTCTACTGCGGCTACGCGGGCGGCGACTGGCGCATCAACTTCCGCAACGTCGCCAACGCTATGAACATGGTCGACAAGGGCGAAGAAGTCATCAAGGCATACGAGTCAAACGCCGCAACGTTGAAGGATCAGCTCGCCCCCAAGTACGGCGACAAGACCTTCTCCATCGTCCGCTGGGCAGGCAACGGCCCCGCCCTGATCCTCAAGGAACTGCCTGCCGGCCAGGTACTCAACGACCTGGGCCTCAAGCGCCCCGAGGCGCAGGACCGCAACGGCCAGGGCCACTCCGAACCGGTCTCTCTGGAGAACCTAGCAACCATCGACGCGGACTACATGTTCCTCGGCACCCTCGGCGGCGCAAGCCAGAAGAACCCGAACGCACAGGGTACCGCAGGTCTGCAGGGCGCCGAAGAAGCACTGAATAAGGCGAAGGAAACCTCCGGCTTCACCAACCTGAAGGCAGTCAAGGACGACCACGTGATTCTCGTGGACGGCTCCAAGTGGACCTCCACCGGCGGCCCGCTGCTGCTCGAGGGCATTATCGAAGACGTCAAGAAGGCGCTTCCGCTCTAAACATCCCGTTCTAAATACCCTGTGAAGCAATCACCCGCTGAAGCTTCCGCCACCCTTCTCGCCGCGACCTAAAAACCGCGGCGGGAAGGGGATGCACGACCCACCACACCATCCTCAAGGACCACAATGACCGAAACTCGACCCGTGCGCACCGCAGCCCGCTACGGTGCCGTCGTGGCTCTCGCCGGCGCGCTCATCACCCCCGGAGCAGCGCTGACCGGCACCACTCTCGCATTCGCGGATACCCCCGCCGCCACCCAGCAGGAAGCTAAGGCTGCCGTGACCATCTCCACCGAGAAGTGGCGTGAAGGTAAGCTCGTGCTGCGCGGCACCGGCTTTACCAGCACCGCACCCGGTCGCGGCGCAGTGTTCGCCGTGAAGTTCCTCGACGCCCTGCCGGATGAAGCGCACCAGGCGATTAACCCGATCACCAAGAAGGGCGGCAACTCGCCCGCGAACTTCATGGCAACCGCCAAGGAGGACGGCACTTTTGAGGTTGAGGTGTCCCTGCCGACCCCCGAAAACACCGGTCTGACCGCTGAGCAGCTGAAGAACAAGGGCTGGACCGTGGAGGGTACCAGCCACCGTATTCAGGTGCTTTCCGGTTCCCTGGGTGGTACGGATGCGGACGGTAACACCTACGACCGTCGTGCATCTGTGTCGCAGAATATTACGCTGAGCGATCCGGAGCCGAGCCCGGCACCGACCGCGGATCCCTCTGCTACCGCTGAGCCTTCTGCGACGGCTGAGCCTACCGCTGAGCCCTCTGCGACCGCTGAGCCTTCTGCGACTGCCGAGCCTACCGCTGACCCTAGCGCAACTGCAGAACCCACCCCCGCACCTACTGCAGACCCCACCCCGGCACCTACCGCAGAGCCGACCCCCGCGCCCAGCGAAGACTCGAAAACCTGCTCCCCCGCCGATGACTCCTTCACCCCGCGCCTGACCATCGAGAACCCCAAGGCGGTTCAGGGCGGCAAGCTGCACCTGACCGGTGACGGCTGGTGCAACCCCGAAGACAAGAAGGCATCCGTTATCGGTCTGAAGATTGACGACGGCAAGGTATCCCGTAACGACGCCACCGCGGTCAACGACAACCACACCATCTGGGCTGTCATCACCCCCGATGAGAACGGCCATATCGACGCCTGGATTGACCTGCCCACCCGCGACAACGCAGCCTTCAAGAATGACGAAGACGCCGCCAAGTACGCCTCCGGTGAGCACACCCTGCGCCTGCTGACCGGTAGCCTGCGTGAGGGCGACCGATCCGGAACCTACGGCGGCGCCAACAGCCAGGGCGGCATCAACACCACCTTCACCATCGGTGAGTACGCCCCCGGTGACGCGCCCGAGCCGGTCAACGCCTCCGAACTGACTAACGGTAATGGCGTGCAGGTGAGCCGTGACGGCTCCACCGTGACCGTGACCGTGCCGAACGCTGAACCGGGCACCTGGGTGTACGCCGCGACCTACCTTGGCAACTCCCCGCAGACCCTCTACGGCTCCGGCTGGAAGCGTCTGGATGGCAACCGCAGCTTCAGCTACGAAACCAGCGTGAGCATGCCCGCCGCAACCTACCGCGTGGTCGTGCATAACGGCAACCAGGGCGCTGAAAATGCGGTGCTCGGTTTTGCTGACATGACCGTGGAACACGCTGTTACCCCTCGTCAGGACGTTTCCCGCGATGAGCAGGACGCCACCGACCAGCTGGTCGAAGAGCTGAACGAGAACCCCGCAACCAGCACCTCTACCGCGCCGGTTCCCATGCGTAACGCGGGCGGCCGCATCAGCACCCGCGCCACCGACGTGGATGCATCCCTCGCCGCGCTCTCGCAGAGCACCGCTCCGGTCGTGAACCGCGTGCAGGCTAAGGCGAAGGTTCAGAGCGCGCAGAAGACCCTGGCATCTAACCTGCAGAAGACCGAAGCTAACGCAAAGAAGGCTGTGAAGGCCGCCGCCGGTTCGAAGAACTCGCAGAACGCACAGGGCTCGCAGAACTCTCAGAACTCCGCCGCAGGCACCAAGGCGCAGGGCCCGACCATTGAGGGTACTGAGCTGACCGGTCTGACCAAGTGGCTGGTCAACAACGCCAATAACCTGCTGCTCTCGGCGGCTGGTCTGGTGGTTTTGGCTGCGGCTCTGCTACTGCGCACCTCCAAGAAGTAAGCTTTCTGACCACACATTCACATCGGCACCGGTCCACGCTCCACACTTTTGACCCTGCACCCTTGAACAGGGGCGTGGATCGGGTGCCTCCAACCATTCGGGTCACGACCCGCTGAACTGCACCTCCACGAACCCGGTAGCGTTCAGCTTCGACCCCGGTAATTTTGAAAGGACCACCATGCGTGCACCTTTTTCGGGAGCCCCGAAGGCATCCCTGACCTCTAAGGCGCTGACCGCCTGCGCTGCCGCAACCCTGGCGCTGGGCTTGGGCGTTGGCACCGCATCCGCTCTGCCTCCGGGCGGTGCAAAGGCATCGACCCCCGGCACCTCCTCGACCGTTTCCTCTTCTGTGAACGAGCACGGCGTGATTTCCTTTAGCGTGAGCGGTTTCCCCGCGAACACTGTGGTGTCCGTGAAGGTTGATGACGGTAACCTGTGCCCCTCCGACGCGGCTCAGGGCGCTTGCGTGGTGCACCAGCAGAAGACCGATGGTAACGGTAATGTCTCGGGTTCCTTCGTTCTGCCGGATGTTGGCGCTGGCACCCACACCCTGCGTTTCCTTGCAACTGGTGAGAAGCGTGACAAGGACGGCAAGTACCTGGGTACCGAGGCGTACAGCAACCGCAGCCCCGAGTTCACCGTGGTGGGTGAGGGCGGTTCGGATAATTCCTCCTCGAACTCTTCGGGTTCTTCCTCGAACCGCGGCTCTTCCAGCTCGAAGAGCAACGGTGGTTCCTCGAACGGCGGCTCGAACTCTAACAACTCCGACTCTGCAGACGACGCTCAGGGCTCTAACGACTCCAACGAGTCCTCGTCCAATGGCGGCTCGAACGGCTCTTCCAACGGTTCTGCAAACGGTGCGGCTGACGCTGAGACCGTCTACACCGATGCTGATGGCAACACCATCACCAAGGAAGAGTACGATCGCCTGAACTCGGAGGCTGATTCTTCCGGTACTACCTCTGGTTCTTCTAATGCTTCCTCTGCGCCTTCTGCTTCGGCAGATGCTCAGAAGAAGAAGGCGACCGCTTCGGCGAGCGCATCTTCTTCGGCTGTTGCGCGCGGTACTGCGTCGAGCCCGAGCGCTTCGGCTTCGGGCGCGGCTAACACCGCATCCACCGTTCAGACCGTGACTTACGGTGCTGCGTTCCCGTGGATTGGCGTGGTGGTTCTGGGCGTAAGCATTGTGGGTGCCGCTGCGCTGCTGCTGACCCGTAAGCGCTAAGACTTAACGTCGGATGCGGGTGGGGGAGTGACCCGCCCGCTCCGGCGTTTCTCTCATTATCTACCGGTGTGCCGGGTGCCCCCTCTTGCGGCGGGGTGCCGGGTGCGCCTCCCCGTTTTCTTGTATCGAGCATAAGGAGCATAGTGGCCCGCACGAGCTCATTGTCCCGAGGTGTTCAGCAGGAGAGTACGTCCCGTCAGGGGTCTGTGATTCAGGGGCAGAAGTTGGGTAAGCGCCTGGCTTTTCTGTTCTTGTTTGCGGTGCTTTTGGCGGGTGCTGTGGCTGCTTCTTTGCTGTTCGGATCGAATAATCTTCCGCCGGATGAGGTTCTGGCTGTTTTTAATGGCACTGCTTCTGAGCAGGCGCAGACGATTGTGATGGAGCAGCGTATTCCGCGTACCCTGGTGGGTCTTGCGGCGGGTGCGGCGTTGGCTGTTGCCGGTTCGCTGATGCAGTCGCTGACCCGTAACCCGTTGGCTGAGCCCGGCCTGATGGGTGTGAATGCCGGTGCTGCGGTGGCTGTGATTGGCTCCGTGGTGGTTTTTGGCGTGATGGGTATTTGGCAGTACATGGTTGCTGCGACGATTGGTGGCGCGTTGGCTGCGGTGCTGGTGTACACGCTGGGTCGTGGCCGTGACGGGTCGATTGTGAAGCTCGCTCTGGCGGGTGTGGCGATTTCTGCGGCGCTGTCGGCGATTGCGCAGGGCCTGATTTTGGCTGATCAGGATGCGTATAACGAGTTCCGTGTGTGGGTTGCCGGTTCGCTGGAGGGCCGCGGCATGGATATCGCGTCGACGGTGGGTCCGGTGATTGTGCTGGGTATGCTGGTGGCGTTCTTTGTGGCTCCTGCGATTAATGCTTTGAGTATGGGCGAGGAGGCTGCGACCAGCCTCGGCGTGAGTGTGCGTACGACCCAGAATCTGACTCTTCTGGCGGTGACGGTGCTTGCCGGTGCGGCGACTGCTGCGGTGGGTCCGATTGGTTTTGTGGGTTTGGCGGTGCCGTTTGTGGTGCGTGCCCTACTCGGTAATGATGTGCGCTGGGTGAATTATGGTTCGGCGTTGTTGGGTCCGGTGTGGCTGCTGTGTGCTGACGTGTTGGCGCGTGTGCTGGTGGCTCCGCAGGAGACTCAGGTGGGTATTGTGGCGACTCTTGCCGGTGCCCCGGTGTTCTTGTTCTTGATGACTCGTCGTAAGGTGGAGGCTCTCTAATGTCGAATTCTTCCGCTCTTTCGATGGCGACTGCCACCACCTCCGCTAATCGTTCGGCGCGTCGTCGTGGCCGCGATTTGGGTGGCCGCCCGGTGCTGACTGTGCGCGGTCCTGTGAGCGCTCAGGTGCCGTGGCGCGTACTGATTCTGAATGTGGCGTTGGTGGTGCTGATTGCGGCGCTGGCGTTTTGGGGCATGTTGCAGGGTGACTACAATATCGCCTCGGATAAGGTGATCCCGGCGTTGCTGGGTGAGGGCAAGCAGATTACGGTGGCTTTCGCTCAGCAGCGTGCGGCGCGTATTGTGGCGGCGCTTCTGGTGGGCGCGGCGCTTGGTCTGTCGGGTGCGATTTTCCAGGTGATTTCGGGTAATGCTCTGGGTTCGCCGGATATTATCGGTTTCACGAATGGTGCCGCGACCGGTGCGCTGTTGCAGATTATTGTCTTCAATTCCGGCCCCGTTGAGGTTGCTCTGGGTGCCGTTGTTGGTGGCTTAGCGACCTCGGTGCTGGTGTGGTTGTTGACTCGCCGTACGGGTCTGCACGGCTTCCGCCTGGTGCTGGTCGGTATTGGTGTGGGCTCGACCCTGGCGGCGTTCAACGCGTTGCTGGTGGTGCGTGCCTCGCTGACTCAGGCGCAGACCGCGGCGTCTTGGCTGGCTGGTTCGCTGAACGACATCACCTGGGAGCGTACCTACGCGCTGATGGGTCTGCTGTTCGTGGTGACTCCGCTGCTGCTGATGCTGGTCCGCCCGCTGGGCGCGATTCGTTTTGGTGACCAGGTGGCATCCGGTTTGGGTGTGAGCGTGAACGCGTACCGTGTGGCGGCGCTGTTCATCGGTGTGCTTCTGGTGTCGCTGGCGACCGCGACGACTGGCCCGATTGCTTTTGTCGCCTTGGCGGCACCGCACATCGCGAAGACCCTGTCTCGTAGCGGCGGGGTGGGTTTCACCTCCGCGGCACTTATGGGTGCGCTCATGGTGCTCGGCTCTGACCTGATTGGCCGTTTCGCTGTTCCCGGACGCATCATTCAGGTGGGTGTGGTGACCGGCGCGATTGGCGGCCTGTACCTGATTTACCTGATTTACCTCGAAAGGAAGAAGAGCTAGTGAACGCTAGTGTGACGACCCGCCTTGAAGGCGAGAACATGGTGGTTGCCTACGGTGAGCATACGGTGCTCAACGGGGTAGATTTTCAGGTGCCGGAGGGGGAGCTGACCGTTATCCTGGGCCCGAACGCCTGCGGTAAGTCGACCACCCTGAAGGCTCTTGCCCGCGTGAACCCGCTCAAGAAGGGCGAGGTTCGCCTGGACGGCACCCCGCTGCCGCAGATGAAGTCCCGCGCTATCGCCAAGATCCTGGCGATGCTGCCGCAGACCCCGGAGGCGCCTAGCGGCGTGACCGTGGCGGATGTGGTGGCGCGCGGCCGCTACCCGCACCAGTCGCTGCTGCGTTCCTGGTCTGATGAGGACGAGCGCGCCTGTGTGGAGGCGATGCAGGCGGCGAACGTGCTGGAGCTTGCTGAGCGTCCCATTGAGGCGCTTTCGGGTGGTCAGCGTCAGCGTGTGTGGATTGCCATGACCCTGGCGCAGCAGACCCCGCTGATTCTGCTGGATGAGCCGACCACCTACCTGGATATCACGCACCAGATTGAGGTGCTGAACCTGACGAAGAAATTGCATTCCGAAGGCCGGACGGTAGCCGTGGTGTTGCATGACCTGAACCTTGCTTTCAGGTATGCTACTCATGTTGTGTTAATGAAGCAGGGCCGGATTATCGCTCAGGGTGATCCGCGTGCGATAATTACACCGGAACTTATTCAGGAAGTTTTTGACCTGCAATCGGTCATTATTCCTGATCCGTGCACTGGTACCCCTTTGGTTATTCCGAAGGAGAACCAAACAATTCATATTGCCGCTGACGCTATTTCGGCGGCCCGCGAAAGCGAATAGTTTTCGCCCCTAAGCCGCGTGGGAGTTTGCACCAACCGTCTCAGTACGGGTGGAAAAGTTTGGCATTGCGCCGAGCAGCGAACGTTAGGATCTGAGGGACCCAGGATCCCCTGCGCGTAGGGCGCCTACCCGGTGCTCGCCCGTCTTTGACGCATGAACGGATCCGAGCACTGGGTAGGTTCCATTTTGGGAACCCCGTAGATGAGGCACCGAGACTGCCGCATGAGACTTTCACTATTTGAAGGTTTGATGCACGGTCTCGGTGCCTCATCTCTTTTAACTTCTGAGCCGGGCTGGGATGAGCTGGTCTGGGCGGGGCTGGGCTGGGTTGCTCTGAGCCGGTCTGGGCGGGGCTGTGCCGGTCTGGGCGGGGCTGCGGCGGCTTCGTGCTTGGGTTTTAGCAGCGTGTGTTCGCTGTCATGAATGTCATCTTTTGGTTCTTTCGTTTTTCCCTTTGGCTGGAGTTTGGGTAAGGGATACCATAGAGTGAGGTAGTAGAGGCTAACTAACAATAATGCGCCTCCTCACCGATTCTCACCGATTGAGTGTTTCCACAGACCAAGGAGGAACCGTTGGGCGAGCACGAACCCACCGCGATCGTTCCCACGCAGAACGCTTCTGAACAAGCTGCTTCCGTGCAGCCGCGTACCGTTGCGCCGGCTGTGCGCCCGGCCCCTCCCAAGATCCCGCGCCCCGTACCGGCACCGCGCGTGGACAGCCCCCTCATCAGCGCCATTATCGCCGATGCGGTCAGCCCCGAAGAGCTGAACGCCCGCATCCTTGAGATCGTCTCCGAAGGCACCCCCATTATCGAGCCGGTGCACCGCGAAGACGGTAGCATCAGTGAGAACGAGCGCATCGTCACCTTCCTGTACCGCAACGAGCAGGCGGAGCAGGTGCTCATGTTCATCAACCGCCTGACCGATGAGAAGAACCTTGACCGTTCCCTTATGGCCCGCATCGAGGGCACTGGCTGGTGGCAGCTGAGCATACAGATGGAAACCACCTGGCGTGCCTCCTACAACTTCTTGCCGGCGCTGCCCGGCGAGCGCCCCGCCTGGTTGGGCGATGACGACCAGGTGCGCCTGCGCGCCGCCCTGGATTCTGGCGAGGGTGACCCGCTGAACCCCGAGACCGTGTGCAACCGCATCGGTCGTTGCATGGGTGTGGTGCAGCTTGAGCACGCGCCGGTGCAGGAGTTCATCCTGACTCAGGAAGAGATTGACGCGCTGCCCGCCCCCGAGTGGATGCAGACCTCTGACGGTCACCAGTATGTGCTTGGCCGCGTGGGTGACCCCGCCCCGGATGCGCCGCTGTTCATCCAGTTCGACGGTGAGATGTGGTTCAGCCAGGGTATGGAGCAGACCCTCAACCGCGCCCATGAGGCGGGCCGTATTCCGGCGATGCACGTGTTCTTCCTGCACTCCGGCGGCCGCGAGAACCGCTGGAAGGAACTGAACGGCGACAATCCGATTGCCGACTACCTGGTGGAGATTGCGTTCCCGCACCTGGAAGCGGTGCACGGCATTAAGACCGACCCGCAGAACATTGTGATTAACGGTCAGTCGCTGGGTGGCCTGTCCTCCCTGCTGGCGGTGCTGAGCCGTCCGGAGGCGTTTGGTGGCGCGATTGCGCAGTCTTCGTCGCTGTGGCAACCGCAGGTCATGGACCGCCTGGACGAGCTGGAGGCGGCGGGCGAGATTGACCGTCTGCGCCACCTGTACCTTGAGATTGAGGTGGGGGAGCAGGAGTGGGTTCTGGTACCGCCTCACCGCGAGCTGAAGGAGCGCCTGGAAAAGCTAGGCCTGGAAAATGCGCGCTGCACGACCTTCAACGGCGGTCACGATTATGCGTGCTGGCGCGGTGCGATTGTGCCGGCGTTGGAACGTATGATCGCTTCTTGCCGTCAGGAGACTGACGCTGAGCCGGGCTCCCCGGAGGATCTACGAGATGCCGCCTAGGGCCTCCGCACGGGTAGAGTCCGCCCCGCATAGTGGGCGTGCGGGGTTCCCGTTAGGGTAAACACCGCCGCGCCCGTATCCTAGAGAAGTGTAGCCTAAGAGAAGTGCAACGCTACCGCGCCGCGAGGGGTGCCGAAGGGTACCCGGCGCAGGTTGCGCACCCGCCCTCATTGACGAGATGGCATCACGCTGCGAACGCACGCAGCACGTGAGCGCTATAGAAACCGCAAACGACACAGAAATCGAGAGAAGATGACCGTAGAACGTAGCCCCCTGGCCCCCACGCCG
>ERZ1674245.113-NODE-113-length-28560-cov-18.936362_pt1 | contig 28560 bp, 18 predicted proteins | sample MGYA00581205_ERZ1674245 | MGnify/ENA primary metagenome ERZ1674245 (study PRJEB41354, sample SAMEA4873314) | human saliva metagenome | biome: human-associated habitat [ENVO:00009003]; feature: mouth environment [ENVO:08000002]; material: saliva material... | reverse complement strand
CACGCCCAGAACTACGGTCTGAGCCAGCTACACCAGCTGCGTGGCCGTGTGGGTCGTGGCCGCGAGCGCGCCTACGCCTACTTCCTGTACCCGGTAGATAAGACCCTCGGCGAGATTGCGCACGAGCGTCTGAAGGCGGTGGCGACCCACAACGAGCTGGGCGCTGGCCTGCAGCTTGCGATGAAGGACCTGGAGATTCGCGGTGCCGGCAACCTGCTCGGCGGCGAACAGTCCGGCCATATTGCCGGTGTCGGTTTTGACCTGTACCTGCGCCTGGTCGGCGAGGCGGTCGCAAACTATCGCGGCGAGAAGGAAGAGCGCGAGGTCGAGACGAAGATTGACCTGCCCGTCAACGCGCATATTCCGCACACCTATATTGATTCTGAGCGTCTGCGCTTGCAGGCGTACCGTCAGATTGCTGCAGCCGACACCGAAGAGAAGATCGCGGAGGCTCGCGAGGAGCTGGTCGACCGTTACGGCGAGCTGCCGGAGGCGGTAGAGAACCTACTTGCCGTGGCGACGGTGCGCATGCACGCCCGTGCCGCCGGTATTCACGAGATGGTGGTTCTGGGCCCGAAGGTGCGCGTGGTAACCGCTACGCCGCTGCCGGAGTCCCGCCAGATGCGTCTGAAGCGCGTGTACCCTGGCTCCACACACGCCCAGCCGAAGGGTATGGACACCTGGCTGACGCTGGTTCCGCGCCCGAAGACCATGCCGGTGGGCGGTAAGGACCTGGTGGATGGCGCGATGCTGCAGTGGGCTGAGAAGTTCATTAACTCGATTTACTCGGAGAAGCCGCAGGCTCTCGAGGAGTAGAGACATACAGGGGTAGGCGCCGCCCAGTCATATCGGGCTGCCGAACCATGATGCCGAACCATGAAGATGCTCGCCGTGCAGATTGCCACAATATGGCACATCTGCACGGCGAGTGCGTTTGCCCCGTAGGGGCGGCATAGCTCACAATTAAGGCATGACTTCAACGGTGAACTATGCATCTCAGCGAATTGTAATTATTGGTGGTGGCCCCGGCGGCTACGAGGCAGCGATGGTGGCTGCCGCATCCAACGCGGACGTGACTCTGATCGAACGCAATGCCATTGGTGGCTCCGCCGTTCTGACTGACGTTGTGCCCTCTAAAACCCTGATTGCTACGGCGGATATGATGACCCGCTTCTCCGAGGCGGGTAGCCTGGGCATCGAGAACACGAAGGGTAAGGCGCCGCAGCTTCGTGTTGATATGGACCGCGTGAACCGCCGAGTCCGCGACCTGGCCCAGCAGCAGTCCGCCGACATTAAGCGTGCCCTGGCTTCTGCTGGCGTGAAGATTATTCACGGTACCGGTAAACTCCTTGACCGCCACACTGTCCAGGTGACTGATGAGGCGGGCCTCGTCTACCCCCTGCACGCGGACTTTGTGCTGCTGTCGGTGGGTACGCATCCGCGTGAAATGGCGACCGGTATGCCCGATGGCGAGCGCATCCTGACCTGGACTCAGCTGTACAACCTCTCCGAGGTTCCCGAGGAACTGATTGTGATTGGTTCGGGTGTGACCGGTGCCGAGTTCGCTTCGGCGTATAACGGTCTGGGTTCGAAGGTGACCCTGGTGTCTTCGCGTGACCGCGTGCTTCCCGGTGAGGACGAGGACGCAGCCCGCGTGCTGGAGGACGTCTTTGAGCGTCGCGGCGTGCGAGTGATGCCGCGTTCCCGTGCGGCTGCTGTTGAGCGTACTGAGGACGGCTCCGGCGTGATTGTGACCCTCTCGGATGGTCGTAAGGTTTCTGGCACTCACTGTCTGGTTGCTATTGGTTCGATTCCGAACACTGAAGATTTGGGCCTGGAAGACATCGGTGTTGAGCAGACCCCGAGCGGTCACATTAAGGTGGACGGTGTGTCCCGCACGAGCGTGAACAGCATTTACGCCGCCGGCGACTGCACGGGTGTGTACCCACTGGCTTCCGTGGCTGCAATGCAGGGCCGTATCGCTATGGCGCACATCCTCGGTGATGCGGTGCGCCCGCTGCGCACCGATAAGGTTGCCGCGAACATCTTCACCTCCCCGGAAATTGCGACCGTGGGTGTGAGCGAGAAGGACCTCGCCGAGGGAGCCTACCGCGGTGACGCGGTGACCCTGCAGTTGAGCACCAACCCGCGCGCGAAGATGATGGCGATGCGCGACGGCTTCGTGAAGATTTTTGCTCGCCGTCACTCCGGCACCGTCATTGGTGGCGTGGTGGTCGGTCAGCGTGCTTCCGAGCTGATTTACCCCATTGCCCTGGCGGTGGAGAAGAAGCTCGCGGTGGATGACCTGGCGGACACCTTCACGGTTTACCCCTCGCTCTCTGGCTCTATTGCTGAGGCGGCACGCAAGCTGCACACTCGCGGTCTGTAGCCGGCGCATAGATACCCTGGGCTTGTAGAGAGCCGCTATCTCAGAAGCTCACAGAATCTCTGAAACGCACAAAAGCGGTGGGGGTCACTTCCTGAGTTCCTAAGAATCAGGAGGTGACCCCCACCGCTTTGCCGTAGAGACGCTTAGCGCCGCGAAGCTTTACTTCGTGGTGCTGACGGCGTTCATGTCCACGTCACGGGTTTCGTGAGTGAGCAGAATGAAGACAACGCTCAGAATCGATGCGAATGCCAGGTAGCCGCCCACTGCAGCCACACCGTAAGTGGAGTTCAACCAAACAGCCACGAACGGGGTCAGCGCCGCACCGAGGATGGACGCCACGTTGTAGGCGATACCGCTGGCGGTGTAACGCACGTTGGTGGGGTACAGCTCCGGCAGGTATGCGGACATGGACCCGAAGGACAGACCCATCAGGCACATACCGATGAAGATGAAGAGGGTGACCACTGCTGCGTTTGCGTTCGCGCCGGTACCAACAACGGAGGGGGAGATGAACAGGCCGAAGGACAGACCGAAGACAGCCATCGCGATGGTGGTCCACAGCTGCTGGGTGCGGCGGCCGTACTTGTCAGCCAGCCAACCCGAAATCGGGATGAAGATTGCGAAGCCGATGATGGAGATCAGCTGAATGATCAGGAACTCGCGGTAGGGGATCGCCAGGCCGCCCTTATCCGCCTTGCCGATACCGTAGGAGAGGACCCAAGCGGTCATCAGGTAGAACAGCACATAGCAGGCAACCATGATGAAGGTGCCCTGAATCATGGGCCACCAAGCGACCTTGAACGCCTCAACGAGCGGGGTCTTCACCTTCTCGTTGTTAGCGGCAGCCTTGGCGAAGACGGGGGTCTCCTCCAGCTTGAAACGCACGTACAGACCAACGGCGACCATCACGATGGACAGCAGGAACGGAATACGCCAACCCCAAATGAGGAAGGGGTGCTCGAGGTTCTTCGCGTCGGTTGCGGAGTTGAAGGTAATCCAGCTGGTCAGCAACAGCATGAAGCCGTTCGCAAGCACGAAGCCGATGGGTGCACCCAGCTGAGGCCACATCGCGGCGCGGGCGCGCTTGCCATCCTCAGCGTATTCGCTCGCGAGCAGCGCCGCACCGGACCATTCGCCGCCCAGGCCCAAGCCCTGGCAGAAACGCATAATGGTCAGCATGGTCGGTGCCCACAGACCAATCTGGTGGTAGGTGGGCAGCAGGCCGATGATGAAGGTCGCCAGACCCATGGTCAGTAGCGCACCAACGAGGGTTGCTTTACGACCGATCTTGTCGCCGAAGTGACCGAAGATTACGGAACCGAGGGGGCGGGCAATGAAGGCGACGCCGAAGGTCGCGAAGGAAGCCAGAAGCTCGGTGGTTGCGTCCTTCGCGGGGAAGAACAGCACAGGGAACACCGCCACTGCTGCGGTGGCGTAAATGTAGAAATCGTAGAACTCGATGGTGGTACCAACGAGCGAGGCGAGAATAACTCGACTGCGAGGAGTCGTATTCTTCACCGATGCAGCAGACACTTTCGTGTCGGGTGCAGAGGTGCTCATAAGGAAAACTCCCGAAATGGTGAACTGTGTGTACAGGTGGAGCCGGGGCGTCCGTTACCGGTCAGCGCGTGAGGCGGGTGTGCCGTAGGCGCGTATCGGGTGCCGTGACCGCACCGGGTGGGTGCGGTGGGCGTAGGAATCTGAAAGGCTCCTCTAAAGTGCAACATTATAACTCTGTTCAGAAAAACCCAAACAAATACAGCCACTATCTGGACGCGAACACAAGGGTTAGCGGCGTAAATCCCACCTAAACAGGCAAGAGCGGACATAGAAAATCCCCCGGAAAGATACGAGACATGACCTCATACCCCTCCGGGGGATTCGTATAGCCTATAGCGCTCGCAGTCGCGAGACCGCGGTATCGAGACCTCAGTATCGAGGCGAAGCGTTACTTAATGGTCGCCAGCACCGCGCCGGAGGTGACGGTATCGCCGGCCTTAGCGGACAGACCCGAAACCTTACCCGCCTTGTGCGCGGTAATGGGCTGCTCCATCTTCATCGCCTCCAGCACCAGAATCAGGTCGCCCTCAGCGACGGTATCGCCGTCAGAAGCCGCTACCTTCACGATGGTGCCCTGCATGGGGCTGGTCAGCTCGTCGCCGCCACCCTTTGCCGCGCTACGTGCCGAACGGGACTTGCGGGTCTTGGCGGCGGGCTTAGCGGCAGGCTTCGCGCCACCGCCCAGATCGGGCAGGGACACCTCCATGCGCTTGCCGTTGACCTCAACGACCACGGTGGTGCGCTCGTCCTCATCGGAATCCACGCTGCCGGGCGCACCGGAGTACATGGGGATGGTGTTGTTGAACTCGGTCTCAATCCAGCGGGTGTGCACCTTGAACTCGCCGCCCTCAGCCGGTGCGAAGGCGGGGTCATCCAGCACGACGCGGTGGAACGGGACGACGGTGGGCATGCCCTCAATGGTCAGCTCAGCCAGGGCACGGCGGGCACGCTGCAGAGCCTGCTCACGATCTGCGCCGGTAACAATGAGCTTAGCCAGCATGGAGTCGAAGTTGCCGCCGATAACGTCGCCAGCCACGAAGCCAGAATCCCATCGAACACCGGGGCCGGTGGGCACGGTCAGCTTCTCGATGGTGCCGGGGGCGGGCATGAAGGAACGGCCCGCATCCTCACCATTAATACGGAACTCGAAGGAGTGACCGCGCAGAACCGGGTCCTTCTCCTCAATCTTCTCGCCGCGGGCAATACGGAACTGCTCGCGTACCAGGTCAATACCCGAAATCTCCTCGGAAACCGGATGCTCCACCTGCAGTCGAGTGTTGACCTCAAGGAAGGAAATGGTGCCGTCGGTGCCGACCAGGAACTCACAGGTGCCTGCGCCCTGGTAGCCGGCCTCGCGCAGAATCGCGCGGGACGCCTCATACAGGCGCTCGTTCTGCTCATCGCTCAGGTAGGGTGCGGGCGCCTCCTCAACGAGCTTCTGGTTACGACGCTGCAGGGAGCAGTCACGGGTGGAAACCACCACAACGTTGCCGTGTGCATCCGCCAGGCACTGGGTCTCAACATGGCGGGGCGAATCCAGGAAACGCTCGATGAAGCACTCACCGCGACCGAACGCCGCGGTTGCCTCGCGCACGGCGGACTCGTACATCTCAACAATGCTCTCGCGGTCGCGCGCCACCTTAATGCCGCGGCCACCGCCACCAAATGCGGCCTTCACCGCAATGGGCAGACCGTGCTCATCAGCGAAGGCAATAACCTCATCGGCAGACTTGACCGGGTCCTTGGTGCCGGGCACCAGGGGAGCGCCCACCTTCTGCGCGATGTGGCGTGCCGCCACCTTATCGCCCAGCTGGGTAATGGACTCGGGGGAGGGGCCAATCCAGGTCAGGCCAGCGTCAATGCACTTCTGCGCGAACTGCGCGTTCTCAGACAGGAAACCGTAGCCGGGGTGCACGGCGTCAGCACCGGAGCGGATGGCAATCTCAATGAGCTTGTCCATCACCAGGTAGGACTGTGCCGCGGTGGCACCGCCGAGAGCGTAGGCTTCATCGGCGAGCTTTACGTGCTGGGCGTCGCGGTCGGGGTCAGCATAGACGGCGACGGTCTGCAGACCCTCATCGCGGGCTGCGCGAATCACGCGGACAGCAATTTCACCGCGGTTAGCGATAAGAATCTTGCTGACCGGGCCGGTGTGGCGGCCGGGGACTGCAGTAAATTTCTTGGCGGCTTCTGCCTGGTGCTGAGTCACTTAAAGCTCTCCTTTAATCTCCTGCCGAAAAGGATATCTAGAATCGGCGGGATTGGCGAATATAACGCGCATCATACTGTTCTATCTTATCGATTGGTGTTCAACAATGTGTATTGCAGGGCGCGCTTTGAGACAGATTTATGTTGTAGGTCGGTTCTAATTCTCATCTTGGGGCGCCAGCCACAACTCGGTCACAGCAACCTCGCGGCGGCGCAACATATCGCGTAGCGCGTGGATGGACAGGCCCACCACCGTGTGGAACTCGCCCTCAATACCGCGAATAAACGCCGAACCGTAACCGTCCAGGGTGAAGGATCCCGCCACCCAGAGCGGCTCACCGGTAGCAATGTACGCCTCGATTTCTTCGGGGCTGAGCTCATCAAAGTGGACGGTGGCGCTGCGCAGTTCGGAAACGGTAGGCAGGTCGGAAGCAACAGGCAGTGCGGCGCCCGGCTCAATACCGCGTAAATCCACGAGCGCGTGACCGGTATGCAGTACGCCGTAGTTGCCGCTCATCGCACTGATGCGCTCGCGTGCCGCCTCCGCCGTGTGGGGCTTGCCGTAGGCGACTCCCTCAAACTCGAAGACCGAATCGCATCCCAGAACCAGCGCATCGCGCACACCCTCGGCGGCAAGTTCAGCGGCAACTGCCTGCGCCTTCAACTGCGCCAGCAGGGAGGCGGTTTCAGCCGGGGTGAGTCCCGCACGTCCCTGCGCTCGCGCCTGTTCGTTGGCGGTAGCGAGCGCGGCGTCCTCATCTACGGAGGAGACGCGCACCGTGAACGCGATGCGGGAGTCCTCCAGGAGCTTGCGGCGAGCCGGGGAGGCGGAGGCAAGAATCAGTCGGGTCGATGAAGCGCTGGTAGTCATGGGTTCTATTTTAGAGCGTTGCCGGTGAGTTTTACTCTCGGGTGCAGATTGAGAATCACTAGATGGAACCCTCCGCCGGTGCGTCAGCGTTGAACACGGGTCCTTGGCCTAATCTGGGGGGCGTAACCTGGGGGCGGAGCATCGAGCTCGAAAGGCATAAAACCGGCGGGCATAAAAAAGAGCGTGTCCCATCCCCCTCAACCACGTAGGAGATGGAACACGCCGTTCAAAATCATAACTCTTCTCAAGAATTAAAGAAAAGAAGAATCAATCGTGACGTTTTTATGACGTTTGACAAATATACTTCGCCCATGCTGGGGGCATGGGGGGGGGAGAGAGAGAAGCTGCACGGCGCTAAGCAGTACCGCCTAGCGCCGTGTGCGTGAGCCTTCGCCAGATTAGCTTGCCAGATTAGCGGCGTGCCGTCTCCTCCACCTCGTGCAGACGCTGCGCCTCACCGGCGATGCGCTCATCGTAGAATTCCTGAGCCACGAAGCCGCCCTCCGAACGGGGAGCGTTGTAAAGCTCCTCATCCAGGATGCCCTCGCGGCGAGCCACAATCGCGGGAACCAGAGCTTGACCGGCAACGTTCAGGGCGGTACGACCCATGTCAACGATCGGGTCAATCGCCAGGAGCAGACCCACACCGTCCAGCGGCAGACCCAGAGTGGAAAGGGTCAGGGTCAGCATCACGATAGCGCCGGTCGTACCGGCAGTCGCTGCCGAACCGAGCACGGACACCATCACAATCAGCAGGTACTGGGTGAAGTCCAGCTGAATACCGTAGAACTGAGCTACAAAGATTGCGGCAAGAGCCGGGTAAACCGAAGCGCAGCCGTCCATCTTAGTGGTTGCACCCAGCGGAACGGCAAAGGACGCGTAGGCGCGGGGAACACCCAGGTTACGTTCTGCAACGGTCTGGGTCATCGGCATCGAACCCATCGAAGAGCGGGACACGAAGCCCAGCTGGAGCGCCGGCCACACGCCAGAGAAGTACTGGCGGACCGACAGACCATTCGCGCGAACAATAATCGGGTAGACCACGAGGAAGACCAGCAGCAGGCCAATGTAGAGCGCGATAACGAACGCGACCAGCGAACCCATCGACGCCCAACCGTAGGCGAACACTGCCTTAGCGATTAGACCCACGGTACCCAGCGGTGCCAGGCGAATAATCCACCACAGAATCTTCTGAATAATCGCCAGAGCGCTCTTGACTACGTCAATGAACGGCTTGGCTGCCTCACCGACCTTCAGCGCGGCAATACCGACTGCGCCGGAAATGACCAGGATCTGCAGCACGTTGAAGGATGCCGAGGCGGTAATGCCGGAATCGCCGGACTTAGCGCTGACACCCAGACCCAGGAAGTTCACCGGAATCAGACCGGTCAGGAACGCGGTCCACGAACCGGTCGAGCCGGTGTACGCCTTACCCTGCACCTGCGCACCCACGCCCGGCTGAACAATCAGGCCCATCGCAATACCGATGAGCACCGCGAAGAACGCGGTAATCGCAAACCAGATGAGCGTGTTAACCGCCAGACGCGCCGCGTTAGTTACCTGCGACAGGTTAGAGATGGAGGCGACCACGGCGGTGAAAATCAGCGGAACAACAGCCGCCTTCAGCAGGGTGACGTAGGAGGAGCCGATGGTATCTAAGGTCACCATGAGCCAGTTGGGGTTGCTCTTCGCGTCCCCGCCCAATGCGAGGGCGAGCGCGCCGAGAACAATACCCAGAATGAGGGAGGCAATGATTTGGTTGCCAAAAGAAGTAGCCCACTTGGGCAGACGTGAACGAGATGATGCATGCGGTGTAGACATGTGGCATACTCTAAAACTTTTGCGCGCTCCGGCGCGAGTTTGTGTGAAGAAGTGTTTCAATCCGGTGCAGTGTAGGGGATGTGTGACGAACCGTGACCATCCTGTGGCATCTTTCGGCTGTACATCCCGCAGTCTAACCAGCAACGCAGCCCAACCCTGCTGCCCAACCAGCAGAGTAGCCCAACCAGCAACGCCGCCACCAGTGCCGCCAGTTGCCACCTCCCCCATAGGCGGTTAAATCGGCTGATAGTTAGTCGGGTACCATAACAAAAGCAAACAGAAAGGAAACAACTGCGCAACATGCGGGGAAGCTTGCTGAGATTTTGCCGTCAGCGGATAATCCGAAAGCTAGGGCTTGATATGCTGGAATCACACCGATAGTCCGGCGAAAGTCGCCGGATGATGCTGTACCCACTCAGCTTCATGTACGCGTTGAGCGTTACGCCACGCACCACCTTTCAAGGAGAGATGCATGAGTTCTGCTCCCCAATACCCCGGCGGAACCACCACCCCTAACGGCCCGAAGAAGCCCCGCAATCGCATGGAAGCGGTTGCAGATTTCGCTACCCGCGCCGCACAGACCTCAGCCCAGCAGACCCTGAACCTGGGTGCGACCCGCCCCGGCATCGCCAAGATGATTGCCGTAGCTGGCGCTGGCGTGCTACTGGTTGGCGGTGGCATCTTCGCCTACAACTCCATGCACCAGGAAGAGAACGCGTTCCTGTCGCAGGGCGAAGAGTACGCCCGCGTCTGCCAGGACGCGAAGACCGGTCTGCGCGTGGAAGATAGCGAATGTGAGAAGGCAGGCGTTCAGGAACCGACCGACTCATCCAGTAGCGATTCCTCGAGCTCGTCGGGTTCTTCCGGTTCTTCTAGTTCCTCCGGTTCTTCTGGTTCGACTACCTCTTCTGGATCGACCACCACCCACAATAATTCGAATGCGTTCCTCTGGTACTACCTGGGTCGCCAAAGTGCCGCGAACTCTACCGGCACCCCCACGGTTCCCGGTGTGGGCACCAAGCTCTCCGGAGGCAGCACTACCCGCCCCAGCAACGGCACCGTCTACAGCGGCGTGTCTTCCAAGGGCGGTAGCTTCGAAGACTCCTACCGCAGCGCGAAGAAGTCCTCCACCGTCTCCTCCGGCAAGGTGACCAGCACCAATAACTCCGGTAAGACCTCCACAGTGCGTAACAAGACCACCGGCTCGGTCTCCAGCGGTAAGCAGGGCACCGGCAATAGCGGTAGCACCGGCTCCTATAGCAAGTCGAACACCTCCAAGTCCTCCTCGAAGTCCGGTTCCTCGTCCAAGTCTGGCTCTTCCTCGAAGTCCGGCAGCAAGGGCGGTTTCGGTGGCGGCTCGAAGTCCGGTGGCGGCCGCTCCGGCGGCTAAGCCATCAGCCATGACACTGAATGCGGGCAGGGACTGAGCGGTCCCGCCCGCATTTTCCTCACTAGAACAACCACACCCGCGGTGACGTAACAACACCGCTTTCCATTCACTACTTCGAAGGAGCCTAGCCCCTCATGCGCCGCGAAGAATTTCCCGTCGGCCGACCCGACTGGGAGAACGTCATCATTGAGGAAGGCCTCACCTACAGCGTGGACGGCCCCCACGACACCGACCACTACTGGAACGAATACGCCGCCTACATTTTCAGCCCGCAAGAAATGGACTCTGTACGCGCCCAGGCGGAAGAAATGCACCGCATGTGCCTGGAAACCGTCGAGTACATTGCCTCCGGTGCGTTTGGTACCCTCGGGCTGCCCCAGGCGGCGTTCAACCTCGCGGTTGAATCCTGGAACCGCCGCGACGCCGACTTCTACGGCCGCTTCGACTTCACCTACTCGGGGGTGCCCGGCGACCCGATGAAGCTGCTCGAATACAATGCAGACACCCCCACCGGCATCGTGGAGGCGGCAGTCAGCCAGAAAACCTGGGCGAAAGACCAGCGCCTCGACACCCGCGGCTACGCCCACTGGGGTGAAATCGGTGAAGCCTTCACCAACCGTTGGCGCCACATCTTCGCCCCCGAAATCACCGCCGGCGTGCAGCCCGTACTGCACCTGGCGCACGTGCCCCCCGAGATTGACGAGACCAACGAGGACTACAACAACCTCTGGCTCATCGCCTACTCGGCTCAGCAGGCGGGCATCAAAACCCACATGATTCCCATCGACGAAGTCATCTTCAACGACGACACCAAGAGCTGGGAAGACGCACAGGGACGGCGCATCACCAACCTCTTCAAGCTCTACCCCTGGGAAGACCTCGTCACCGACAGTGAAGCAGGTTACGACAAGCTCCTCTTCGCCTACCACGGCGCCATGGACCGCTGGATCGAGCCTGCGTGGAAGATGTTCCTCTCCAATAAGCTGCTGCTCGCCGCGCTCTGGGATAAGTACCCCGGCCACCCGAACCTCGTACCCACCTACGCGGGTCACCGCGGCGGTATGCGCAACTGGGTTCGCAAGCCCCTCTTTGGACGTGAAGGCGACGGCGTAGAAATCTACGCCCCCGACTATGACGTCTTCATCAAGCCCGAAGATGACGACTTCTTCGCGAACGCCCCTGAAAGCGAATTCATCTATCAGGAGTACATCCCGGCACCGCGTTATGAGGGCATTATTAACCCGGTCAGCCACCCCATCCTTGGCGTGTGGGTGGTCGATGGACGCACCGTAGGCGTGGGCATCCGCGAATCGAACGGCGCGCTCACCGATTACTGGTGCCGCTTCGCCCCGCACCTGGTGGACCTGAACGACTCCACCGGCATGGGCTTCGGCACCACCGACCCCGGCACCGCAAACTTCGGATAGCAACCAGAAGACATAGCCTTCAGAAGATATAGATTTCAGACGACACGAAAACACAGTGAAGCCCCCGCCTCAGCCACAAAGCTGAAGCGGGGGCTTCGTCTATAGAGCTCCTAATCTCAAGACTCTAGTTCAGGGGATCCAGTTCAGAGACTCCAGAGATTCACTCAACGAGGAGCGAGCAGACTAGAGGCTACTCGTCATCGTCCTCATCGTCGTCATCCTCAGTGTCCAGAGGAAGCATCATCTCATCGGTCAGGGCACGGCGCAGAGTATCCAGACCCACCGAACCGAGCAGAAGCGCACGCGTGTGGAATGCACGCATGTCATCGCCGCGGCGCACAGCCTGATCGCGCAGCTCCAGCCAGAGGCGCTCGCCAATCTTGTAGCTCGGCGCCTGACCCGGCCAACCCAGGTAACGCAGGAACTCGAAACGCAGGTGGCCCTCGGACTCGTCCAGGTTCAGCTTCAAGAACTCGTAACCCAGCTCAGAAGTCCAGATGGTGCCCGGCTCAACGCCCAGCTGCTCAGCCCACTCATCGGGAATCGGCATCTCGCAGTGAACACCAATATCGAAGACCACGCGGGCGGCGCGCATACGCTGAGCATTCAGCATGCCCATGCGGTCACCCGGATCCTTCAGGTAGCCCAGCTCCTCCATGAGGCGCTCGGCGTACAGCGCCCAGCCCTCACCGTGACCGGACACCCACAGCATGTTCGTACGCCAGGAGTTCATGGTGCCCTGCAGTGCCGTAGCAATCGCAATCTGCAGGTGGTGGCCCGGAACGCCCTCGTGGTACACAGTGGAGGTTTCACGCCAGGTAGTGAACGTATCCTCACCCTCGGGAACCGACCACCACATGCGGCCCGGACGCGAAAAATCGGGGGAAGGGCCGGTGTAGTAAATACCGCCCTCGTTCGTCGGCGCAATGCAGCACTCAATACGGCACATGGGGCCGCCAATTTCAAAGTGAGTATCCGCCAGGTTCTCCACCGCGGCGTCGGCGAGCTTCTGCATCCACGCCTTCAGCTCATCGGTGCCGTGCAGCTGACGTGCCGGATCTTCATCGAGCAGCTGCTTCGCACGCTCAATGCTTGCGCCCGGCTCAATCTCCTCGGCAACCTCACGCTGACGAGCGATAATGCTCTCCAGCTCCTTCACGCCCCAGGCGTAGGTCTCGTCCAGGTCAATGGTGGTGCCCAGGAACGAACGGGAGTGCAGGCTGTACGCCTTACGGCCCACAGCATCGCGGGAGGGCGCGACCGGCTGCAGCTTCTCCACCAGGTAGCTGTTGAGGCGGCGGTAGCCTTCCTTCGCAGCCTCGGCACCGGCGGCTGCCTCATCCTTCAGGGCGGGGACAGCCTCGGCGACCTCAGCCGCCAAATCATCAAAGAAACCACCGGGAGCGTAGTACGCGGCGGTCTGCTCAATGACAATATCCACCTGGCGGCGCGGGGCGACCTTGCCCTCTTCACGAGCCGCCTCAAGAGTCTGGATGTAGCCCTCCAGCGCCTCGGTCACGCGGTGCATACGACCAATAATGTGCTCCCAGTCCTGCTGGGTGTTGCGCTTCATCAGGTCAAAGACCGAGCGCACCTCCTGCGGGACGGAAGCAATATTGTTCATCTGCCAGCCACCAAAGCCAGCCTTGTACTGCTTGCGGTACAGGCTCAGGCGTTCCTGCAGAGCATCCAGGGTGACCAGGTCAACGTCATCAATAGGCAGGACGTTATCGACCTTCTTCAAAGTCTTCTTCGTAAGGCGCGCAAAAGCCTTCTCACCGGCGGGCGAGTAGTCGGGGTACAGAGTCTCTACGCCTTTACGGCCAAGCTCGGTCGCCTGGACGGGGTTCAGGTCGAGAATCTTTTCAAAATATTCGTTAGCAATCTGATCGACGTCGGTCAGCGAGCGCTTCAATCGGTAGATGCTGGGAAGTTCCTGGTAAGTGCTCATGTTCATATCCTAACGCAGGGGTGTGCCTTCAACCACGATTTTCGGTGATTTGGGTCGCTTAAACCGGCAATATTACGGGCTGAACAGCACCGAATGCGAGGAAAACGGCTCACCTGTGGACAACTCACCGGGGCGCAGGCGCGAAAATGCCCCGGCTTTCTCCCACCTGAACGTGCAGGAAAGAGAAGACCGGGGCGCCCCCAAGATAGGCTAAAAGCTGCTAGCTGGCGAAGTATTCGCCGTTGAGTTCCAGCAGACCGTTCGTGCCCTCAACCACGCCGAGGCGGTGGGCAATGAGGCGGTCCTGCAGCTCATCGCCGGATACCAAGTCCACCAGAATATTCGGGTACTTGGTCGAGCAGCGGATGAACTCGTCGTACGCCTCATCGCTGAACGGTGCGTTCGTGATGAAGGTGCCGAGCTGACCACCGCGGGCGTGAATCGCCAGGAAGAACGCGGTAATATCCTGCGGCTGAACGCTTGCGGACAGAACACCGCCAGCTGCCGGGCGCAGGGTACGCACGTAGAATGCACGTTCTTTTTCGCCGGTGGCGGGGATTGCCACGCCGTCCACGCTCTGAGCTTCCAGAGCCTCTACCGTGTAGCCGCGCATCAGGAACAGATCGAAACCAATGCTACGGAAACGCTCCTCAGACACCTGAGCCAACGCCGGAGCCAGAGCCTCGCGGCGGAAGACCTGACGGTAACGCTTCAGAGCCTCACGCACCTGAGTGGCAGCCACCTGCAGCGCGGTCGAGGGCTCAACAGTCGAACCAGCGGGAGCGGACATAGCAGTAGCGGAAACAACCGGCTGAACGGGAGCTGCAACGGGTGCAGAAACAGCAGGAGCGGGCACGGCAGGCTGGGCGGTAGCCGCAGCGACCGGTGCCGGAACCTCAGCGGGCACCTGGATAGTAGCCGGCTGGGTAGTAGTTGCCACCGGCGAACCAGCCGGACGCGCCAACAACGCCGGAGAAGCACCCGGCACCGGAGCCAACGGCTCACGCGAAGCACCCTCACGAGCCGCCAGGCGAGCCTGACGCTCCGCCGCGCGCGCCTCCTTAGCAGCCTGAAGAGCCTCCTCACGAGCCTGCAACTCAGCCGCAATATCCTGAGGCAGCTTGTGCTTGAGCGACTGCGGCGGTAGCGGCGCCATGCGGGCGGTCACCGCCTCCGGAGCACCCTCCGGGAATCGCTTGAGCAGCTCCTTACCCGCCTCGCTCAGCTCATAACGCTCCGGGTTCTTGCGGGAGGTACGACCGGTACCCTCACGCAGAGCATTCAGGTAGCGTTCGCCCTTGAGCACGTGCATCGCCACCGAATAGCGGTTACGCAGACGCGGGGTCAGCTTATAACGGTGCGGAGCAATCTCACCCTGCAGGTACGGGATATCCAGGGCGAGCTTCAACTCATCGTAGATGTCGTAGTAGGAGATACGCGGGTTCTCCTCCACGAGCTTCAGAATCGGGTACAGCAACTGATGCGGGTACGGCAGAGCATCCACCGCTGCAGGATCCAGCAGAGCCGAAGCCACCAGCTTCTGAACGCTCGGCTCAACCATCTGCGCCAAAGCCGGTGCAAACGCAGGACCCAGCGAGTAGACGGTCTCACGCTCGGAGAGGTAGTGGTGGGCGATCAGCACATCGTAGAGGTAATCCTGCGCGTCAATCTGCACAAAATAGGGGTTCGAGGTCGCCTGCTGGATGCGCTCGTCGCGGTCAAAGACCTGCTCCAGGCTCGGAAGGCTCAGCTCCACATCGGCGCCGTGGTCGTTGAGGGTGTCGAGCAGAAGAACGCCCATATGAGTCAGCAGAGCGTCAGTTGCGGCAATATCCTCAGCCGTAATGGAGGCGCCCTCATCCTTCACCAGCGCCAGTACGGAGCTCAGCTCGCTTGCGGGCACGCCAGTCTCCCCGTGGCGTGCCACCAGATCCTTCGCCGAAGGCGACAGCGAGTACAGCGTCAGCGGCGAATCCGTGTGCTCGTGAATGGTCTTGGTGCGCAGGTAGCCCTCACGGGTCAGCAGGCTCAACGCCTGAGCAATCACCGGCTCCACGATGCGCTGCTCCAGATACGACAGACCGTACCAACCCTGCACGAAACCGCACTCACGCAGCACCAGCTCGCGAATCTTCACGGGCGCCGCCGCAGGGTAGGACGGGGTAACGCTCAGGACAATGGGCAGAAGCTCACGCACCGTAATGTGCGAGAGCAGAACCGGGTAGAACTGCTTCAGATAGTGCAGGTACACGCCGCTCTGCAGAGGCAGAACCGGCAGAAGAGCCTGCGCCTGCTGTTCCTTCGGGGTACCCAAAAGCTCACGGCCAGCCTCGCTGAGGGTGTAGTGCAGGTTGCCCGGATGCAACTGGCTGAGGGACACCTCAAGATAATCAGCATTGACCAGCGCCGCAATCAGCTTATTGAGTGCCTCACGGAAGAGGACATTGTCACCGACCGCAATGAAACGCTGAGTCATGTTGAAACCCAGGTCCACGCCAACCGGGGTGTACATATCGGGGAAGAAAACCTTCTCGCCACGATCCTGCGCGCGCTCAAAATGGCGGAGCAGAGAGAAAGCCGCCGCAACGCTGAGAGTGCGTGCTTCCTCGGGTAGAGCCTCCCACGAGGTTTCCTGCTGCAAAGAGTGCAATTCGGAATGATCGATATGGAGCATTGTTTTATTCACAAAAGCCACGCCGGGCTCCTTATCTAGTGTTATTTATCGTGCAGGCGTTCTTCATAAAGTGCAGTCATGCGAACGGGAAAATAATCACGAAAGTGAGCGGCACCATCTTTATTTTTGGGCCGGCACTTTGAAATCCCGCAGTGAAGAGAAGCGAAGAGAAGCAGGGTAGGTAGTTTTTTCTCAACCCGTCCCGCTTACGCACCGTCTTCAACGACGAACACTTCAGAAAAGAACGCTATAAATTGGGGTGAAGTGTCTAGACCGTCACGGGTATATTCACTTCGTGAAATAATGCGAAGAATATATAACGCATTACCTTCATTATTGTATCGGCTGGTTCGAGAAATAACCTAGATTTCTAAAACCAGCCGATATGTGAAAAATATCCTCAAGGAAAAGTGAAAATACATTAAGTGAAATGACGTGGGAAATGCATGAAGGCCAGAGATATTCGGAGAGAAATAACTCGCCCCAGAAACACCCCGGCTACTCCAAGCCGCGGGCAAAATACTCCTCGTCAATGCGGTAACCGCACTCGCCCTCACCATCAAGAACACCCACACGGTGACGAATCATCAGCTCCACCAACTGGTGTCGATCAACCAGCGCAATATTGCGAGCGCCGGGCAAACCCTGCAAATACTCGGGAACCGGATGCGCAAAAGCACCGCAGGTCACCAAAACACCCTGCAGGCCGCCGTGCAGAAGCACTGCACCGGCAAGCTTCTGAATCTCGTTGGGGGTGACCTTCATAGTTCCGCAATAATGCTTCACCTGAATATAAATCGGCGCGAAATCCAGGCCATCAGAATAGCGGGCAATAACGTCAACACCCTTATCATCAGCACCGCCGGTTACCTCGGTGTTAAAACCAAGAGCCGTAAAAATATCGGCAACAATCTGCTCAAAATATTCTGGCGTCACCGCGTGAATATGCTGAATCAAATCCTGCGTAAAATGCTCCGCGAACTCAGCCTGAGCGTGAATCACCGGCGAATCGCTGGCACGCAAAATAATATCCAGCGGAGACTGACCGGCAGGCCAGGTCTCGGCAGTACCCGCAGAATTCAAAGCATGCGCAAGATGCGCCGCGCCGGTTGCCTCATAAGCAGCGGTGGCGGCATCAGCATGATCAGCGCCTGAGAAATGCGGCAGAGCATGAAGGACGCCGGTATCAGGAGTGCCAAAAATGAGGCGATGCTCCTCCTGCGCATTCTCCAGTAGCGCGTTCGCCTGCTTCTTCAGCTTCTTCACGCTTTTTGCCGTCAAACTCTGAGAGCACAACGCCTGCACCTGCTTCACCACACGCGGCGGCACCGAACCGTGCAGATGCGGGGTGCAGGTCAGCTCGGCGCCCAGGGGAGTGAGCAGGTACTTCCTCTTCTCCCACGGGGTCAAACGAGGCATAAGCTGGGCATAACGAAGTGCCACCAAGATTTTCAAGGTGGTACGCACAGCCACCGCAAAATCGGTGGATTCAAGAGCCGGTAGGTTCTTCTTCGACCCCAATGCCTTAGTCTGCTGCCGCAACTGCTCGCTAACATAGGCGGCGGTGCGGGGCACAGTCTTCGACAAGCGCCGTAGCGTCGGCAACAGAAGCGTGATATAGACATCCGGTGGGGGCCTATGGTTTTTATTCAGCATCTTTGCCATGGTCCCTGCCAATTTACTAACACTATTGTGATGGTATATACATCGTAGCATCAGGGCGTATCATCATCGCTTTATCGTTTCTAATATGACAAAACCGCAAGAACCAGCGCATTAGATGTTCAATAACGCAATATAAATCTTGAATTTGAGGCAAAACAATATATTCCCGTCACACCGGCTGGCGTGACGGGAATATAAGAAGCATAGTTAGCAGCCCGCATTACATGGGGCGAGCGCGCCTCCACGAACCGGGGCCGGGACGCAACGAAACACCCAGGCGCTGACCGCGGTTCAGGATGCGCGAAGCGGCACCCACCAGCAAGTTCTGCTCCTGCTTTGCGGCGCTCGCCTGCATCATCGCAACCACAGCGGTGAGGGCGGCAATCTCCTCCGGAGTGGGGGAGCCCTTAACCACCTTCAGTAGAGGCTCCTGCTCAGCGTCAGTATCTACCGAAGGCTGAGCAGAATCCTTCGGCGGGGCGCTGGATGCGGTATCCGCGTGCGCAGAAGAATGTGCGGAGCTACGCTCAAGCTGCTCGGCGCTCTCAGTAGCCTCCGAACTATCCTTCTTTTTACCGAATGAGAAATAACTCAGCGGGTTGTAGCCTGCCAAAGGCACGCCTCCTTAGAAAACCTAAAATCCTGGGAATGCCCGCGCCACAAATGGTGCGGGCACAAGGGAAGCCTACAGCGGGATGTTGCCGTGCTTCTTTGCCGGGGTAGACGCACGCTTATCGTGCAGGGCACGCAACGAGGAAATAATACGCACGCGAGTCTCGCTCGGGGCAATAACCTCGTCAATGTAACCCAGCTCAGCAGCTTGATACGGGTTCAGCAGCTCTTCCTCATACTTGGTGATTAGCTCAGCGCGGCGAGCCTCAACATCGCCACCCTCAGCCGCCAGAGCAGCCAGCTCACGACGGTACAGAATATTCACCGCACCCTGAGCACCCATCACGCCAATCTGAGCGGTGGGCCACGCCAGGTTAATATCGGCACCCAGCTTCTTCGAACCCATCACAATGTACGCGCCGCCGTATGCCTTACGGGTAATGACGGTAACCAGCGGAACGGTTGCCTCCGCGTAAGCGTAGAGCAGCTTAGCGCCGCGGCGAATAATGCCGTTGAACTCCTGATCGGTACCGGGCAGGAAGCCGGGAACATCCACAAAAGTCAGAATCGGAATGTTGAACGCATCGCAATGACGCACAAAACGGGCGGCCTTTTCGGATGCAGAAATGTCCAGGCAGCCGGCGAACTGCATCGGCTGGTTCGCAACAATACCGACCGTGCGGCCCTCAACGCGGGCGTAACCAATCATCACGTTCGGGGCGTACAGCGCCTGCATCTCCAGGAAGTGGCCGTCATCCACGACGGACTCAATGACCGCGCGCATGTCATAAGGCTGGTTCGCCGAATCCGGAATGAGGGTATCCAAATCCAAATCGTCTACGGTTACCACGGGTTCCTGGTCATGCTCCAGGGGCAGGGGCTCCGCAAGGTTGTTCGAGGGCAGGAACTCCAGGAGCTCACGCACAAAGTCGAAAGCGTCTTCCTCATCCTCAGCCAGGTAGGTGCTGGTACCGGTCACAGCGTTATGCTGACGCGCACCGCCGAGGGTTTCCATGTCCACGTCTTCGCCGGTCACGGTCTTAATGACGTCCGGGCCGGTAATGAACATGTGCGAAGTCTCATCCACCATGATGATGTAATCAGTCAGGGCGGGGGAGTACGCGGCACCGCCAGCGCAGGGGCCCATAATGACCGAAATCTGCGGAACCACACCGGAGGCGCGCACGTTCATGCGGAAAATATCGGCAAACATCGCCAGGGAAGCCACGCCCTCCTGAATACGGGCGCCACCACCATCGTTAATGCCGATAACCGGGCAGCCGTTCTTCAGAGCGAACTTCTGCACCTTCACAATCTTCTCGCCGTTGACCTGCGAGAGGGAACCACCGTACACGGTGAAGTCCTGCGAATACACGGCAACCAGGCGACCGTCCACGGTGCCGTAACCGGAGACCAGGCCGTCACCCAGAGGCTTCTTCGCCTCCATGCCGAATGCGGTGGTGCGGTGGCGGGCGAGGGCGTCAAACTCTACGAAAGAACCCTCGTCCAGAAGCATGTCGATGCGCTCGCGGGCGGTGTTCTTGCCGCGTGCGTGCTGCTTCTCAATAGCTGCCTCACCGCTGGGCGCGAAGCTGCGCTCTCGACGTGCATAAAAATCAGCGAGCTTACCGGCGGTGGTGCTCAAGTCAAAATCCTGCTGGAGGTTCTCGGACATTATTCCTCGTTCCTGCTCCACCCGATCGTCGGGAGCCAGTGGTTGCGGTGATAGGGTGCTCAGGTGCCCGAAGAGCACTCTTGAACAACGTGCATATCTTTCAACTATAGTGCGAACTAGCGCACATATGCCAGATGAGGAGCCAGAATATCAACACTAGATACACTTTTATGCACTCAGTACCCAAGAAGGTGCATATAGTAAACGAAAAGTGCGAAAGCGCGGCTCAAAAGAGCGCAGAAAACCCCCTTTTCGCTTCGGCAATCCTTGCCGACGGAAAGGGGGTTTACGTTCAAGCTTTTCCAGCGTGAAGCGGTGCTCGATCTTAGATGGTGCCCAGAACCGGGTTCCACTCGGTCACGGTGTGAGACAGAACCGCGCCACCAACGTTCATCGGGTCGTTAGCCACAATCTTTTCGGCTGCCTCAGCGGAATCAACCTTTGCAATCAGCAGAGCGCCAGCGGGGGTCTCGCCGTCCAGCAGAGGACCCGAAACGATTAGGTTGCCCGCCTCAATCTGCGAACCAAGGTATTCGCGGTGAGCCGGACGGTACTTCGCCTGCTCCTCGGGAGCTGCGTAAACGTAAGTAATTGCGTAATAAGCCATAGCGGTCTTCTTTCGAGCAGAGCGGAGGAACCTCCGCAGCCGGTCGGTGCTTGATGCACCCTCACTGTCTAATGTACCGTCTCGGGCGCCGGGTGGGCATCACCGGCGGCAAGAAATTGATATGGTGAGAAATCAATGTGACTCAGCGGAAACCGGCAGATTACGGCGGCGGGTTGATAACGGGTCGGCGTATCGCAGGGCTGATTGAGGTCGGGCAGAAAGGTATGGACTATGGAGAAGAACATGAACACCCAGAGCGATCATTCGGTTTTGGATGCGCCGCGCATCCGCACCGTGGCACTGGACGCGGGCTACTGCAGCGTAAACCTCTACGACGAAGTGGACTCCACCACCACCCGCGCCCGCGAACTACTCATGGGCGGCACCGACCCCGAACGCGAACAGCTCGGCGAGCTTTCCGTCTACGCCAGCCTCTACCAAAGCGCTGGACGCGGCCGCCTCGCCCGAGCCTGGACCGCCCCTCCCGGAGCCTGCCTCGCCGCAAGCATCGTGGTGCGCCCGCACGCCTCCGCAGACCTGCTCACCCGAGAACTACCCGAAGACAGCTACCACTGGCTGACCCTCATCGCCGGGCTCAGCGTGGTCGATATTTGGCGCGGCTATGGCGTGGACGCCGCCCTCAAATGGCCCAACGACGTCATCGCGCAGGGTGCTAAGGGCTGCGGAATCCTCGCCCAGCTCGTTCCCGAAAGCGGTGCTAACGAGGGGCAGCGTAGCATCATCGTGGGCATCGGTCAGAACACGAATATGTCTGCCGAACAGCTACCCGTACCCACCGCCACGAGCCTGAGCCTGTGCACCGGTGCCGTGGTTGACTCCTCCGAGGTGCTCACCCGACTCTTGAGCATCTTCGCCCGCCGCTACCGCGCCTTCGTGCGCGCCGGCGGTGATCCCGAACGCCCCGACCCCCTCAACCCACAGAGCATCAGCCTGCTCGACCAGGCACGCGCCTCCACCGCAACCCTCGGAGCCAGCGTGCGCATGAGCCTGCCCGACGGAAGCACCGTAGAAGGCATTGCCGAAGACCTCGATGCGCAGGGGCGCATCCTCATTCGCCGCGAGGACGGAACCATAGAGCCCTACGCGGTGGGCGATATTGAGCATCTTCGCCCCGCCAACGGTAGCTACGGAGATTTTCAGCAGGCACACTAGAACCAACCTATAAAGTTTCTGCCCATAAAATTTTGCCCGGCACAGCAACACTGAATACGCCCGCACCACCTCAAACCGGCGCCTCCAGCCGGGACATAACAACCAGCACAGCTAAGGAACACCATGCGCCTGCGCGGAAAACTCAACCCCGGTGAGCATGTCATCATCGCCACCCGACAGCACTACGGTGCACTGCTACCCGCGCTCGCCTACCTGCTGGTTGCTATCGCCGCATCTACCTTCGCTTCCACGGCACGGTCCTCACCGATTCTGTGGACTCTCGGCACGATGTGTGCGGTGGGTGCCCTGCTTGGTGCTGTGCGTACTGCCTGGCGGTGGGTTACCACCTACTACCTGCTGACCACCCATCGGCTCGTAGTGCGCCGCGGTGTGATGACCCGTAGCGGAGACGAATCCCTCTACCTGGATTCCATGGGCGAGCGCTGGGCAAAACAGCGTGGCCCGGGCGCTTGGTTGGGCTACGGTTCGGTGTACGTGGTATGCCGCGGGGTGCACCACCGCCTGACCTACGTGCCCGACCCCAAGCGTTTCGAAAAAGAAATTAAATCCGCTCGACGCGACTACTACGCCCTGCGTTCCCGCTACATTTAGCCCTCTCTGGGGTGCCTCCTCCCACTACAAGGAGGGCGGACCGGTTGGCTCGGAGCCTAACCCGGCACCTAAAATCAGCCGAAAAAATGCGGATTAGAGTATTCTTAAATGTGAATTACTCCACTAAAATATCTTTGGGTGTGGAGGCTTTGACGCCCAAAACACCGCAGTGGAGGGTATATTAACAAGGCGCTATACAGTGAAGCAGTGCACAGTCGACGCACGGCACACACCAGTGCATCCGCACGGCAGAACAGATGATCCGGCAGATATGAAAGGAGCGGCAGCGGCAATGAGCACGGCAGACCATCATGAACCTGCACACTCTCCGCAGGGCACCGGTGCCACCATGGGCCCCGAAACCCAAATGCTGAACCTCAAAATTCTGCAGAACCTCGCCCAGAACAATATCTACCGCGACGAGGAATCCAAGGCAGGAATCCGAGCCCTCGAAAAGTCGCTCCTGGGACAGGGTCGCCGCTACACCCCCGTAGAAGCTGCAGAGTGCGCCGGACTTCCCCTCGAAACCGCCCAGCGTATCTGGCACAATGTGGGCTTCCCGACAATCCCCAACCACTCGCCCTACTTCACTGAAACAGACGTGCAGATGCTCGCCGACCTGCAGAAGTTGGACGCAGACGGCGACATTCGCATGGAATATGTGGCATCCCTCGTGCGCGCTGAAGGTCAACTGACCGACCGTACCGTCGCCTGGCAGATTGAGGCGCTCGTGCACAACATTATGGTCACCGAAAACCTCAGCGATAATGATGCCCGCCGCAAGCTCCTCAAAGACTTCCCGCGTTACCTCGAGGTTCTCGAGCGTCTGGCGCTCTACGCATACCGTCGCCAGATGTACGCCGGAATCCTGCGCCTGGGATTGCGCGAAAACAACGTGACCACCTCCGGACTTTCCCGCCTGCCCCTGGTGCGAGGCGTAGGGTTCGTTGACCTGGTTTCCTATACCTCCCTGGTGCGTAACCTGGACGCCGCGGCTCTTTCTCAGCTCATCAACCACTTTGAGCAGAGCTGCCTGGACGTCATCGCACCCCTGGGCGGTCGCATTATCAAGACCCTCGGTGACGAAGTCTTCTTCCTCACCGAAACCCCGGACACTATCGCAGAAATTAGCCTGCAGCTCTCCGAAAAGATCGGCGCCGACCCGCAGCTACCGGAAGCCCGCGTCGCCTTCATTTGGGGCGAGGTTCTGGCTAACCGCGGCGACGTGTACGGCTCCAGCGTGAACCTGGCTGCGCGCCTGGTCTCCCTCGCTGAACCGGGTACCGTGCTGACCGATAATGAGACAGCAAACACGCTCCGACAGGTGGGAAATCGCTATACTCTCACCTCTCAAGGGACGCGAAACGTTAGAAGCTTTGGTAACGTAGACCCCGTGGCGGTGACTCGTCGCGCGAACTACACAATGGAGATAGACCTCTCATGACTGAACTGAAACTACGTACCGGTGGTGCAACGCACCGCGGCGCACATCGAGAAAATAACGAAGATTCGATGGTCGTCGCCGGTTCCCTTTGCGTGGTCGCGGACGGCATGGGAGGCCACGAAGCCGGCGAAGTAGCATCGCGTCTGTGCGTGCGTCAGCTTGCCTACTCGCCCTTCTTTACCATGCCCGGTGGCCGTAGCGAAGAGGAGCAGCAGGCCTACGCTGAACGCCTCGCCGCCATTGACGAATCCGACCCCGCCAAGCGCCGTCGCCGCGCAAACACCCTGCTTAACAATGAAATCGTGGGCACCCTGAACCGCCTGCACGATATCCTTGGCGAAACCAACGAAGAAATTAAGCAGGCGCTCTCCCGCGCCGGCGGCACGACCGTCACCGGCGCCTGGCTGACCAGCATCGGTGACCGTAACCTGTGGGTTATTTTCAACGTGGGTGACTCCCGAACCTACCGCCTGCTGCGTGAGGACGAGGGTATTCACCACTCCGCCATGGAGAAGCTGCCCGGCGCTGAAGGGGCCGCCTCGCTGGAGCAGGTCACCACTGACCACTCCGAGGTGCAGTACCTGGTTGACGAGGGTCAGATTACCGCCCTGGAGGCGCTGACCCACCCGCGCCGCAACGTGATTACCCGCGCGCTGGGTACCGGCAACTACTGGGAACCGGACTTCTGGGTTCTGCCCGCCCGCGCCGGTGACCGCCTGATGCTCTGCTCCGATGGTCTTTCCGGTGAGCTTTCGCACGAATACATGGCGCGTGTACTCACCTCGATCCGCCACCCGCAGGACGCCGCTGACGTGCTCCAGCACGAGGCGCTGCGTTCCGGCGGCCGCGACAACATTACCGTGATTGTTGCCGACGCTGTCGAAGCCTAAACTTCATACCTTGTGATTCACCCCCGCCCTCTACAGGTACTCGCGCGAGTGCCTGCAGGAGGCGGGGGTGAACTGTATCCGCGCACAGAAACTAAGGAAGCGCAATCCGGTAAGTGGCTACGGCACTCTTGCCTCATCGTTTGCCTCATCGTTCGCGCTCGCGGAACCTGCCAATATGACGAGCGATAGGGGAGAGGCGGATCAAAAACGCTAGACTGGACGGGTGACTGAGAACAACACCACCCAGCAGACTGCCCCCGCCGAGACTCGAGCAGAGAGCCCCGCAGAAAACTCCGTGGAGATTACCGAGGCCCTGCGCGCCGAGTACGCGGAACTGACCGATAAGATTCGTGCCGCCCGCCGCGCCTACTACAACGAGGACGCGCCCTTCCTCTCTGACGCCGAGTACGATGCGCTCTACCGCCGCCTCGAAATCATCGAGGCGGAGCACCCGCTCATCATCGCCAACGACTCGCCCACTCAGGAAGTCGGCGGTGAAGCCATCGAAGCTTTCGCGCCCGTCACCCACCTGCAGCGCATGTACTCCCTCGAGGATGTCTTCTCCTTCGAGGAGCTACGCACCTGGTTGACCAAGACCGAAGAGAACACCCGGAACCTCACCGGTGGCGCACCGCAGTGGCTGACCGAGCTGAAGATTGACGGCCTGGCGGTGAATCTGCTCTACCGCAACGGTACCCTCGTACGCGCGGCAACCCGCGGCGACGGCACCACCGGCGAAGACGTCACCCACAATGTGCGCACCATTGCGAGCATCCCGCAGCAACTGACCGGCGAGAACCACCCCGAGGAGATTGAAATCCGCGGCGAGGTGTTCATCTCTTCCGCTGATTTTGAGAAGCTCAACGAGTCCATGATTGCCGCAGGTAAGAACCCCTTCGCGAACCCGCGTAACGCCGCGGCAGGCTCGCTGCGCCAGAAGGATGCGGCGATTACCGCCTCGCGCCCGCTGAGCATGTACGTGCACGGCATCGGTTCGCGCACCGGCCTGGATATTGCCACTCAGTACGAGACTTACGACCTGCTCGCCTCCTGGGGTCTGCCCGTGAGCCCCTACAGCGAAATCGCCGATAACACTGAGGCGGTCTTCGACTTCATTAACAAGTACGGCGAGCAGCGCCACTCCCTGGTGCACGAAATTGACGGCATCGTCATTAAGGTCAACGACTTTGCGACCCAGGCTCAGCTGGGCTACACCTCCCGCGTGCCGCGCTGGGCGGTGGCGTATAAGTACCCGCCCGAAGAGGTGCACACCAAGCTACTGGACATCCGCGTGGACGTGGGACGCACCGGCCGCGTGACCCCCTACGGTGTTATGGAGCCCGTGTTCGTCTCCGGCTCGACCGTGGAACGAGCCACCCTGCACAACCAGGACGTGGTCAAGGCTAAGGGCGTGCTCATCGGCGACACCGTGGTGCTGCGCAAGGCAGGCGACGTGATTCCCGAAATCGTTGCCCCCGTGGTTGCCCTCCGTGACGGCACCGAACGAGAGTTCGTCATGCCCAGCGAATGCCCCTCCTGTGGCTCGCCCCTTGCCCCCGGTAAGGAAGGCGATGTGGACCTGCGCTGCACGAACCCGCGCTCCTGCCCGGCGCAGCTGACCGAGCGCGTGTACTATGCGGCAAGCCGCGGTGCCTTCGACATTGAGGCACTGGGCTTCGAGGCCGCCAAGGCGCTCACCAGCCCCGCAACCCCGGACACCCCTCCGCTGACCACCGAGGCGCATCTCTTCGACCTGACCCCCGAGGACCTGCGCGAGGTGACCATCGAGCGTGAGAAGAAGGTCAAGGGCGTGGGCACCGGGAAGATGGAGCGCGTGCCCTACTTCTACACCAAGCCGACCAAGGCGCGCCCCGAGCCGAAGCCCACGAAGAATACGCTGAACCTCTTCGCCGAGCTGGAGAAGGCAAAGCAGCAGCCGCTGTGGCGCGTGCTGGTTGCCCTCTCGATTCGCCACGTGGGCCCGACCGCTGCCCGCGCGCTCGCCGCGGAGTTCGGTTCGATGCAGGCGATCCGCGAGGCTGACCGTGAACGCCTTGCCGCTGTGGACGGTGTGGGCACCACGATTGCCGACTCGATTATTGAGTGGTTCGCTGAGGACTGGCACGCCGAGGTGGTGGATTCCTGGGCTGCCGCCGGTGTGCGCATGGAAGATACTCGTGACGAGTCCGTGGAACGCACCCTGGAGGGCTTGACCGTGGTTGTGACCGGCACGCTGAACGGTTACACCCGTGACGGTGCGAAGGAAGCCATTATTTCTCGCGGCGGTAAGGCATCCGGTTCGGTGTCTAAGAGGACCCACTTTGTGGTTGCTGGCGCGAACGCCGGCTCGAAGCTGGATAAGGCTCAGCAACTGGGTCTGAAGGTTCTGGATGAAGAGGGCTTCACCGCCCTGCTCGAGGGTGGTCCGGAGGCTGTTGAGGCTACCGCCGAGTAGACCCGGTAGCGGGGTCATCTGAATCTGACCCCTGCAATATATAGAGCATTCAGGCTCTGGAGTGCGTGCTCCAGAGCCTGAATGCCAATTTTTGGTATTTGTAATTACCACAGCTTTTAAGGTGGAAGCGCCTTAAAACACTCCCAAAGCGAAGAAATATTTAAAAAATATTTACACACTGTTCAAAACACTTAAAGGTGGCGCCTATCAACCCCGAATCGGAAAACTCGGCGGGGGAGCGCATCCGAGTTAAACCCCTAGAAAACCCCGAAATTCAGGGGTAAAACCCATAAGGTGCGTGGGGTTTGAGGTCTTAATTAATGTTTCCTGCACTTTTAACCTGAAAGAACCCTGGGAGAACCCGGGACGTTCACTGTGAACTTGAAATCAGGTTGGAATCATAAAAAACCTCGGCTATCTTTGAGACCAGACAGATTCTCGCAAGGGAATCGCCTGTGTGGTTTCAAGCTTGGAATGCTTGAAACGATGCCCGGTTCTACCGCACGTCCCCACCGAGGAAGTGCCACCCGGATTCCGCACATAAGTGCAGAATCGCTCACGGTGACATGAAATCGGTGGAGAGCCGCTCACATGGTAGAGCCAGAATATGAGTAACCTACTTCGTTATCAAAGGGTGAGCGGCGGCGCGCTAGAGTTCCGGGGACGGAACGAGCGGGGACGGCCCCAAGGAGCATTATGAAGAACACTTCCATTCGTCGTACCGCAGCAGCTCTCGCCATCGGTGGCGCTGTAGCAGCTACCATGTCGATGCCCGCTGCAAACGCAGTAGACGGTGCTACCTGGGACGCACTGGCACAGTGCGAGTCCGGTGGCAACTGGTCCATCAACACCGGTAACGGCTTCTACGGCGGTCTGCAGTTCACCCAGCAGTCCTGGAACGGCGTCGGCATGTCCGGCTCCCCCGCGAACGCTACCCGTGCACAGCAGATTGAGGCAGGCGAGCGTCTGCTCGCTATCCAGGGCTGGGGCGCATGGCCCGCATGCTCCGCTAAGCTTGGCCTCTACGGCAAGACCGGCGCAGCTCCCACCTACACCGAGCCCACCACCACCGTGGCTGCACAGTCGCAGACCCAGCAGACCTACACCGCTCCCGCGGCACAGGCTGCACCCGCAGC
>ERZ1674245.108-NODE-108-length-29174-cov-10.461005_pt1 | contig 29174 bp, 22 predicted proteins | sample MGYA00581205_ERZ1674245 | MGnify/ENA primary metagenome ERZ1674245 (study PRJEB41354, sample SAMEA4873314) | human saliva metagenome | biome: human-associated habitat [ENVO:00009003]; feature: mouth environment [ENVO:08000002]; material: saliva material... | reverse complement strand
GCTCATCCCCGCGTGAGCGGGGAAAACGCTCATGTCACATGTCCTATCTGTGTCGTTGTAGGCTCATCCCCGCGTGAGCGGGGAAAACTTCACCGCCAGCCGGCCGCGCTCGATTAGAGTGGGCTCATCCCCGCGTGAGCGGGGAAAACACTTCTCGACCTGGGGCTTTACGCCCCAAATCGGTCAGATTTTGGAAAGCCTTGAGAGCTGCGCCTACGCTGAAATTTACTCACTGCCGGTCGCTTACGCAACCGACTTGCGGGATCAGGCTCAGAATACTGGCCGCGCCCCTCAGAGTAGTAAGGGCGCATCATCAAAGTGAGCCCCTCAAAGTCGACCGGCTGCCAAGGATCACCCCAGGTCAGAAAGGCCAACCCCTGCTCATTACGGGCTCGATACACCATCACTGCTCGCCCAGTTTTTAGGTTCGCAACGACTATATCCCATAGTCGCTCACGCACACGAGCACTTAAAGTACCCACAAAAACACCAGGCGAAATCTCCATGAGCCAACGCGTCACATGACCACGCAAACCCTCAGGGACAGCAGATAACACCAGCACAATCACCAGGGCACATCCTCATCATAGGAAACACCCGCAGCTACCGTCCCATCCGCATCATCCCACAGCCGCAAGTCGGCAACATCCAGCTCGTCGTCGTCGGGCAGATCCCCGGCCACCGAAAGCAGCCGCTTAATATCCGTGACACACCGCTCCAGCAGCCGAAACTCCCTCACGGCGTCACGCACAGCCTTGCGGGCCGCGCTACCTACCGATTCCTCAGTAGGGCTAGCCGCCAGGTCAAATGCAATCGGAATGGTTAGGTTCGCCTTATACAGATCCGCAATGTCGTAGACAAAAGAGCGGTAGGTGCCGCTATGGACAAAACCCAGCCCCGGACTACAGCCCAACGCAACTATCACCGCGTGAATAACACCGTAAATAGCCGAGTTAGCTGCCGACAGCGCCTGGTTAACCACTGATCCGTCCTCGAAATTGTCCGGATCATACTCGCGCTTATCCCAGGGCACGCCGGTGCGCTGCGAATTCTGCTGATACAGCCTACGCACCCGCGCCCCCTCACGTCCCCGCAGCTGCTGCAGACTCAGCTTAGAGACATCCTCACCCACAAAACGCATCAAATACATGTTGCGGGCAACAGCGAGTCTCAAAGCCGGATCACTGACTGCGCGGGCCTGTGCCTCCAGCAGGCGGGAGGAGCGGGAAGGCGGGGTGCCGTGCGCGTAGTACCGCACCCCGTTCTCCCCCACCCACACAACCGTGGAGCCACTTTCTGACAGTACAGAGATCGCCGAGTGAGTGATACGCACTCCTGGCCCCAGCATTAGCACCGATAATGCCGCCGCCGGGACGTGGGCGATGCCGTGCCCATCCGCCACAGTAATCGCGTTAGAGTCGCGGTTAATTGTGCAGCGTTCCACGTACAGGAACGTTAAACGGTCACGGGCTCGCACCAGGTCCTTCGGGTCAGGAGGCTTGGCTCCCGGTATTGGTTTCATGCCCGGGCTAGAGTCAGTAGGCCACAGCCGTAGGCCTTGCCTCGGCCAATCCCATTGACGACGGCGTGGCGTAGCGCCTGCGGGTCGCTCACCTCAAGGACTCCCTCAAAGGTGGCTATCGATAGCCTGACTAGGCCATTGCCGCGCCTGAACTCAACCAGGCTCCGCTCAACCCCGTTGATCAGGAGGTTTTTCCCATCAACGCGCTGACCCTGGCTGTCTTCCAGCACCGGCAACTCACCACCCAGATCAGCAGATTCCAGGATCTTAAAACCGCAGCGTTCAGCCCGGTCTAAAACCCATTTAGTCTGCTGCTCCTGGGTGACGTGGGCCAGAATTTTCTTCCGCCCAGCCCGATCAAGCTGACTTTTCTCCCTGAACGTGGGGTTTACGCAGAGTCGGAAACCCCAACGCTGCCCAGCTTCAAGCCGGTCCAGGAACCCGTCAAGTTCGCGCACCACTACACCACCGTCGGTGTCGTAACCCGCCGTCTCAACAATGTGCGAGGGGTCAGGCGGCACCGGGCTGGAAATGAACAGTGCATAGGCGGGGCTGCCCTGCTTGCCAGCTGAGTTAGCGGCCCGGTCCAGCCGCCACAGCACGCGCGGAGCTGCGGCGTCGTCGAGAGAGCCGGGAGGGAAGCAGTTTAGAACCGCCGCGTGCATCGTCTGCCGACTACGCATTAATTTCCGTGCTCCCCGTCGATACGGGTTTAGGTAGATACGCGTCAGAAGCATCAGAGTACCTCCATCGGGTCATGAGTCAAAGCGGGCATGGGCTGCGGCTTTACTGACACAAATTCAGGGTTTTCTACCTCAATCCGCGTCTCTTCAACAGTGCGCAGGCTGTATCGGCGGCGCTGAGAATCGAAGCTGACAGGCACATCCTGCAAGGTACGCCCACAGGCAGCTCCTACCTCGGCCGGGATGATCCCCTGATCTGCCACCACGCGCAGGCTCACGCGAGCCTCTTTACGCTTGCGTTGGTAGAACTTTGCAGCCAGCCAGGGGGTTTCCTGCAGGGCATCCCAGGCGGCGCCGTCGTGAACCGCTAAACGCAGGGGCATAGTGGGTGGGCAGGCGCGCCTACCCAGGTAGAGCGGGAATACGGGCCGCACAATTGCCTGCGCCAGGGCTTCAATTAGCTCATCGGGCCCCTCAATGAAGGCACCAAAAGCCGCGTCAGCCCAGTAAAAGCGGTCAGATAAGGGCATCGAGACCTCGCCACGGTGGGCCGTGTGGAAATCGCGAAGTAGCTGACCGGGCTGGTCTACCCGCACCGCCACGCGCAGCTGGGCTAAGTCCTCAATGGGATCTACTCGACGGCGCCCCTGGGCTGCTGCTAGGAGGCCAACCAGAGCGCTTTTCGTGGGAAAAGCCTCGGTTGAGCGACGTGTGAACCGGCTGGAGGAGCCCCATGACTGCATGGGGCCAGCCAGCCTCAGGACGAGTACCTTACTCATCGATTGCTCGCACCACTTCAGCGGTAGCACCACCCAGCTCCGCTAGAGACACCTGGTCACCCAGGGCATCAAAGCCTGCTCCGCGCGGAGTAGTCCAGGAGACGATGGAGGACACCGGGTCCATGCCGGTAAGCTCGCGCAGCTGCGACTCAAATTCCACAAACCGCTTGATAGCCGGGTCTGCGAATCCACGCCCCTTAGCCACGATAGGATCTTCGAAGGCGCCAGCCAGGTTGATGGGCTGGTCGTCACGTACCTGCACCAGTACCGCGTCCGGTAGGGTGCGGTTAGCGAAGGTGGTGATCTTGCCGGTGGGCATGGAGCGCACGAAGCTGTCTACAAAGAGCTTAATGGCTTCTTCTGCCACAGCCTCATCACCCAGGTTTTCCCGCAGCAGCTCCACGTTAATCGTGGCGTAGCGGTAGACCGTGGCCGAAGCGAACTCGATGGTGCCGATCATGCCTGCACCTGCGTCAGCCTCGTCATCCTGGCGCTTCTCGTCGTCGACGGCGGTGTAGTAGTCGTACTCGCGCTCAACCGCGCCCACACCGATAGCGTGGGCCACCTGGCAGGCGGCGTCAACGTTTAGCGAGTTAGGCTCAGCAACCATGCGACCAAACAGCGCGATGTCAATGGAGTGGTCAGTGTCTACCAAGTTGCGGGGCTTGAGTGCCTTGAAGGCTTTCTCCGGGTCATCCTCGCCAGCCACAGAGACCAGTGCCTCTGCCACGTGGTCAATCTGCCTAGCGGATAGGAATACCAGGAACCCCGCTTCCGCCAGCTGCTTTTCGCTCTTGTTGCCACGCGGCTCGGTGAGCTTGAAACCGATGGCCTTCAGCCCCATTGCCGCCAGGTCTGCAGCCTGAGCCTCCAGGTCCGGGCGCTTGGCTACGATGGCGCGGGCAACCAGGTCAACGATCAACTTAGTGCGAACACCGTAGTTGCCGTTAGAGATCTTCTTCTCGAAGTCTTGGCGGGTAGCGCGCTTGATGGCCTGCGAGGAGATGCGCATACGGCTGACGCCACCGAAGGTTGCGCTCTTAGGGGCGCCGGTGTCATCACGGTTCGGGTTCGAGGGGGGCAGGGTCTGCAGGACGTGGATATCGATGAAGAGTGACATTGGTTTTTCCTTTCTATTTTTGACGTCACTTGTTGTCGGTGTCGGTGTCGGTGGTCTGCTTAACTCGGGCAAATTGACGCCCCCAGTCACGCATAACGGAGGTGCGGTAGCGCGGGTCTTGCCAGGTGAACAGGTCAGCAGCAAGCTGGCCGTAATCGCAGGGGATTTCAGCAGACTCAAGCTGAGATACCAGCGAGCGCAGGTGTACTAGCAGTCCCGCAAAGGTAGGCGACTGCACTGCAGCAGCAAAGCGCCGGTAGATTGGGGTTTCTTCAGCGCGCTTGTCACCACGCTGCTTCTCGGCAATTAGCCGGATAGCAGAAGCAAAGCGAAGTGGCTGCTCTGAGCTGTCATGCATCGGCTGTGTATTGGAGCCCTGGTGTAGCGCCCAGAGGGTCAGTGCCGCGTGGGTGGCCTTCTCCCCACAGGTGGGAGCATCACCTAGGTATCCTGAGCGATCATCTAGGGTCAGATCCCAGATTGCTGGGACAGTGCCTACCTCCTTGCTAAGCGCGCCGCGTAGCTGTGCACGCAGTGCGCGCGCTGAGGGGCTGGACGTAGACAAGCGGTGAACGATTAAGCCATTCACCCGTCCGCGTACTGCTGCGCGTGAGCTGAGCCCTTGGCTGCTAGGAGCCGGAGGCGTCTGAGCAGCAGCAACATTGCTGGTCATTTCATTCCTTCCTGTTTGTTATCTGAATTCGGCACTAGCTTTTGCAGAGCCGACCTAAAGAAGTTCTCGGCGATGGAGACATTCATGAAGCCCCAGCCGGTGTCCCGGCCGATAATCGCTGAAGAAGATGCGGAGGCGACTAGTTGTGCCCCTAGCTCGGTTGCGTAACGGCGCAGCTCGCTTGCCCAGATCTGGCCTACTTCGCGGGCGCTAAGGCGTCCATCAACCTGTGCAAGCCAGGCCCTGAATGGGTCATCGATGCGGGAGAAGAACTGTTCTTTGGCACGGTCGCGGGCGCCGTCACCGGCCCCGTCACCGCTTTCACCAGCCGCGCGGGCTAGATTTGCACCAAGCATGCCCACCTTTACAGCCACTTGCTCTGTCAGACGCACCTGCCGGTCAACTTCAGCTGCCAGATCCTCGCGTTCAGTGCGCATCATGGCCACAGAAAGCGTCAGTTCATCAGCGTAGATGTCATCAACGGTTGCTTCTTTGGGGCCATAGGTGACCCCTACAGCCTGGATCTGCATCTGCGTAGGATAGTCTTCAGCGAGCATTGAGCTCTTAAGCTCAGCGTGGAAGCTCAAGACTGCGGACTGCAAGAATTCTCGCTTAGGCTGTTTGTCTGCACCCTGGATCATTTCGCAAACTGGCAGTGTGCCAGGTAGGTCTCGCCACAGCGCACGTCCCACCTTGAATTTGCTGGGCATGTAGACGTCTTGCTTTAAATTTCTGGACTGAGGCAGCGAGTAGCGCCATAGACTCTGCGGCTCGTAGCGCTGCATCTGCTGGGGAGCCAGCTTGTCACCTTGAGCCAGCACCACGCTTGTGACTCCGCTTGGGTCACCAATCAGCCTGATTCGGCGCGAATGCCAGGTCAGCAGCCTGGGGATGCTCAGGTCTCGCGGGGTTCCCTTTGGGTCTAGGCGGGAGTAGTTTCCGCGCGCAGACGTTTCAGGTGTACTTACCTCCCAGGTGCACCAGTCCCACTCGGTTGTTACAGGCACTCCCTTAAGGTCGCCAGCGTCTGCAGGCACTAGGTTTAGTAGCAGGGTTTCGTTGAAGTTCTTGCCCTTAAGCCATACCAGACCTAGGTGACCGCACCAGGCCGGCCCAATCGGGTAGCCTTTACCGCCCTTCATCTCACGGTCACCTACAGCACCTGAGCGGATTCCGGAGGGGTCGTAGGCTTGAGTGTGCACCACCCACCGGGCGGCTTCTGCGGCACTAATGCGCTCCAGCGCTTTGCCGTTGCGGGTGGTGAAAAATTGCTCGCCGTTGGGCACGTCAGCAATCACTTTCTCCAGCCCTGAGACGGTGTCTTTAGGGGTGCGTAGGTCTGCCACCTGCATGAAGGGGTACTGTCCACCGAATAGGTAGAAACGCTCACGCCACTTTTCCAAGTAGTCGATCATTTGCTCGATGGGAGCGCCCTCTTCCAGCTGTTCTAGCCATTCCTCGGCATCTAGTGGCGTGGCCACTCGATAAGCAACAGCTAAAACTAGGCGCTGGATTGCGATGTTTTGTGTGGGTAGCTCGCAGGCTAGGTCAGCGATGTCAGTGCTACGCTGCAGCAGCTCCAGCAGTCCCACCTCAGTGATGGTCCCGTCGAGTAACCTGACGGGAACCCATGGTTCATCAAGCAGGTTGTATTCAGGGGGTTTCATTACCCTGTACCTCCATTCCATTTTCAATCGAATAGGTAAGTTTGTGTCCGTATAGGTCTCGGGTCAGGCGCGTGCCGTCAGGGCTCAGATACATGGCCAGGATTAGTTCTCCAGCTAGTAGCGGGTGCTGACAGCAAGCCCAGTCTTGGGTGATGGGGTCATCCCAAATTTCTTGGGCCACAGCGTCCACTGCCTCATCTAGGTCCTGCCCGCTAGCGCGAAATGCCCACGGCGGTAGGGATATGCTCCAGCTGCAGATGTCGGCTATGCGGCCGCGAGCGTTGTATTCGTCAACTGCAAGTGGGGTCTCATCTGGTTGTGTGCCGCTGATTGGGGGCGCTAGTGGCACGTTGTTTAGCTCTGGGTCTAGGGCGACGACGAGCACGGGGATTTGGTCCTCGCCGTCGCGTACGGCTGCTCGGCTGGCGGCTACGGCAGGCCCGTTTGATTCTTCACCGGTGGCAGCGTTACCCATGAATTTGCTTTCTAATGCGGGGGCTTTCCACTTGGGTAGGTTCATGCCGTCTAGGCACCAGTCATCGGCTTTGGCCTGTGAGCGCTGGTTGTCGTGTAGGTACTTTTCCAAGGCGGCATCTAGGGAGGCAGCCCATTGCTGCGGGCCTACTGGTTCAGCTGTGTGGTAGGCCAAGGCGGTGAGCTGGGCGTAGTCGTTGGGCTCGCTGACAGTAATTTGTCCGCGATCAGCGAGGATGCCTAGGGTGCGTAGATTTGTGTAGCGCGCATAGACGTAGTCGGTGCCACTGGAGTAGCTCCAGGGGGCAGAGGCTAGATCATTGACTAGTACCAGGCAGCGGGCGGCTTGTAGGCCTTGGGGGCGGTTGCGTCCAGCGTGGCGGTGTAGGCGGCCAATGCGCTGCAGCACTAGGTCCATGGGGGCGGGGTCGGTGAGCATTAGGTCGAAGTCGACGTCGAGGCTCTGCTCGATCACCTGGGTGGCTACTACCACGTGCCTTTGGGGGCGTTTGGTGCTGTTTTTGCCAAATAGTTCCAGCATTGAGCTGTCTCGGGCGGAGCGTTCAACTGCCAAGAACCGCGAGTGCAGCAGCGTGGTTTGCTGGCGTCCGAAGACTTTTTTGACGGCGGCGTAGGTTTCTTGGGCTTCGCGTACCGTGTTGCGGATGACCACTGCGCAGCCGCCATCAGCTAGTTCTTTCTCTAGTAGTTTTGCGATTTCTTCGGCGCTGGCTACTTGAGTGGGGATGATCTGTTTGGTTACTTCTGCTTCACCCTCAATTTCGTGGATGCGTACTTGACCTGCTGCTACGGTGGAGATCACCGGGTAGCCGATTGCCTTATCCAGCGCGGTGTTGGCTGCGGTGGCACCGCCTTGGCCGCGTCGGTAGGCGTCTAGCAATTCTCGACGGCGCTCGGGTGGCAGGGTGGCCGATAGTAGGACTACGGGGATTTGGTACAGACCCAGCCAGGTCAGTGCGGCTTTGAGGTAGGTCTGCATGTAGGCGTCAGCAGCGTGTACCTCGTCAATAATCACTACTTTGCCCATCAAACCTAGGTGGCGTACTAGTACGTGGCGGGATTTGAGGGCGGCCAGTAGTACTTGGTCGATCGTGCCCACGACTACTGGAGATAGGGTGGAGCGCCACCTTTGTCCCATCCAGCGGCTGGCGTGTAGACCGTTGTCTTTGCTGTCGGCGTCGTCGTCATAAACTTCTAGGGGGCTGTGACCGCTTTCTAGAAGTTCCATAAACGATTTGTTTAGGTTGTTTTTACCGTGGGCTAGGTGCACTCCAAGTTTTTGCGGCTCGTCACCCAAGATGCTGGTGAGCCAGCTGGTGACGCGCTCAAACATGGCGTTTGTGGTGGCCTGGGTGGGTAGGGCTACGAAGATTCCCTGCAGTCCCCGCTCACGCATAAGTACCTCGGCGGCGGCGAAAGCTAGTTCGGTTTTGCCTGAGCCGGGTGGGGCCTCAACGATCATCAGGTCCGGGTTTTCAGCGGCGGCGATCTCAATGACTTCGCGCTGGGCTTTGGTGGGCTGGTAGGAGGCGGGCCAGCTAAAACGGTGGCGGTAAAAGTCTGCGGCGTTTTCGCTGTGGAAGCTGGGAACGCGCATGGGTGTGGGGAACTGGGCGCGTTTCCAGGCCCGCCTGACGCGTTCGCGCTGCTGGCGAGCGTTTAATTCCGGATAGCCGCTAATTGAGAGTTTGCCGCCGTCATCTACCGGGCGCAGTCGCAGTGGGAAGTAGTCTTCATTAGAGGCCAACCAGTCCGCGATCACTAGGGCGGAGGTGTAGGCGGAGGCTACTGCAATAGGCAGCTCAGGTAGGGCAGTATCGGGGGCGATGAGGGGGAAACCGCTACGGCGAGCCATGAAGCGCAGAATTTCTGAGCGAGCCTGCCCCCAGCGCGGATCGTCCTGACTGGAGCCCTCCTGGTACCTGTATTGTTGCTGGGCTAGGGCGACGGCGTCAGCGCTCGGGTAGCGTCCGTGGTGCACCCCTACCAAAATTGCCCACTGGCGGGCAGCTAGCCGGTTACCGCCAGCTTCACTGATTTCATCCCATAGGGCAAACTGGCTGACCAGGCCGTGAGGTAGGTATGAGCGCTCGGGGTAGTCCCGCTTGCGCATTACCGTCAGGCCCTGGTTACGGATCAGTTGGGCCAGGTCTGTGCGCTGACACGAGAACTGGGGGCTCACTTTTCCCAAGTCATGTATAGACATTAGGAATATAAAACTAGCGCGAGCTTTAGCCTGGTTACCACCCCACACCGAGGCCATGAGCTGGCGGTGGTGCTCGCTTAGATACTCATCGAACAGATAACCCGCTATGTCTGCACTGTCTAGCAGGTGCTGCACCACTGAAAGCCAGGTTTCAGCGCTACCGCTTTTAGCCCAAAAGCTACGGGCCAGCTCAGACAGCTCACAGGCTTCCAGCTGCGGCTGCGGCAGCGGGAATGCGGGAGCAGGTTTGCGAATCATTTGTAATTCCTTGTTTGAAACTGCCCCCTAAAAACATGTCGAGGATTAGCATGAAATTCATGGCGAGGGCTGCTAGACGATCCAGCGGATCGACATCGACCGGTGGGGTTGATGTCTAAAATCTTAGCACCCTTTCTTATGCAATACATCTTTCAAAAAAATTAAACATGTACTGCGTCAGGGAATGCCAGCACCTGAAGAGGGCAAAAAAATCCCCGCTTTCGCGGGGAAAACGCCCTTCTAACGCACTACCTGATGCACTACATAGGGTCATCCCCTAGGCAGGGGAATACGATAACTGTGACTAGTATCACTAGTTATCACTAGTGCTAGATGGACTCTAAAAACGTATCACCCTCCCTTAACCCCATTCAATTTGCCCCGCCGGGCCCCGCATACGCTCCTAGACACCGCCTAAACGCCAGTGGGGACTGGCCGCCCGGCCAGTCCCCACCACGCTCTAGTGTTGTTGCAGCTCAGAGGCGGTAGACGCCGTGGATGTCCACTGCGCCGCCCTGCACACCCTTGGTGCCGCTAACTACTCGGCCAGTGACTTCATACTCATCAGCCTTATGTACGCTACCCAGCACGCAAGCCTCAATCCCGGCAGCGCGGCTTACCTCAATGGCAGCTTCAGCAATGGACTCATCCACCACTGCCACCATGCCGATACCCAGGTTCAAGGTGCCCTCCAGGTCATCCCAGGGAACATTACCCAGGCGGCGCACCACGTCAAAGACGGGCGGGATCTGCCAGGCGCTACGGTCGACGTCGGCAATTAAGCCAGAGGGCAGCACACGCGCCAAGTTAGCAGCCAAGCCCCCACCGGTGACGTGGCTAAGGGCGTGCACATGCATAGTGGCCGGATCCGGACCGCTACCCACACCCTCAATCATGGCCAGGCAGGCGCGAGTGTATAGGCGGGTGGGCTCTAGTAGCTCCTCACCCAGGGTGCGACCAAACTCGTCAACGTGACGCTCTAGGCCCCAGCCGGCCACCTCAACTACCCGCCGTACCAGTGAATATCCGTTAGAGTGCAGGCCCGAGGCGGCCATACCAATCAGTACGTCGCCAGCCCTTACCCGCTCAGCCCCCAGCACGCGGCTAGCCTCAACCACACCCGTAGCCGCACCGGCGACGTCGTAGTCATCAGGGCCCATCAAACCGGGGTGCTCAGCGGTCTCGCCACCCAGCAATGGGGTGCCCACAGCTGCACAGGCCTGGGCCACGCCGCGCACAATGTCCGCAATGCGTTCGGGCACCACATGGCCGCAAGCAATGTAGTCAGTCATCAGCAGCGGGCGCGCACCCACCACCACGATGTCGTCAACCACCATGCCCACCAGGTCCTGGCCGATGGTGTCGTGGATGTCTAGGGCCTGGGCGATAGCCACCTTGGTGCCCACGCCGTCAGTGGAGGTAGCCAACAGCGGACGGCGGTAGTCGCGCAGCTCGCTGACATCCACCAGCCCGGCAAATCCGCCCACTCCCCCAACCACGGCGGGGGTCATGGTGGCGGCCACGGAGGCCTTCATTAGTTCAACGGCACGGTCACCTGCCTCGGTGTCCACGCCCGCAGCGGCATAGGTAACTTCACTCATTACTTGACTCCTTCAATGCGTGGTACCACTGAGTTGCGACGCGGCAGGGGCGCGTCAGTTTTGTTTTCGTCGCGGCGACGGCGGTACACCGAGGGCACGCGCGAGATCGGCAGGGTGGAAATCACCGGAGCCGCATGTGGGGGCTCAATCGGGTAGTTACCGTCAAAGCAAGCCATACACAGGCGTGAAGCCTCCTGGCCACTGGCTTCCACCATGCCCTCCACAGAGAGGTAACCCAAAGAGTCAGCCCCAATGTGGTTGCAAATCTCCTGGGTGTTCATGCCATTGGCGATCAGCTCAGCGCGGGTGGCAAAGTCGATGCCATAAAAGCAAGGCCATTTAACCGGCGGGGAGGAGATACGAATATGGATTTCCTTGGCGCCAGCCTCACGCAGCATCCGCACCAGGGCCCGCTGGGTGTTTCCACGCACGATCGAGTCATCAACCACCACCAGGCGTTTGCCTTCAATAACCTCACGCACCGGGTTGAGCTTGAGCCTAATACCCAGTTGGCGCAGGGTTTGGGTGGGTTGAATGAAGGTGCGGCCCACATAGGCGTTTTTCACAATGCCCTGGGCAAAAGGAATACCTGATTCTTGCGAGTAACCAATAGCGGCGGGCGTGCCCGAGTCGGGGGTGGCAATCACCAGGTCAGCCTCAACCGGGTGTTCACGCGCCAGCGCCGCACCCATGGCGTTACGGGCCGCAATAATGGAGCGCCCCGAAATACGGGTGTCGGGGCGAGCCAGGTAAACATACTCAAATACGCAACCAGTGGGGGTGGCGGGGGCAAAACGGCGCGTAGCTACGCCGTCGGCATTAATAGTCAAAAATTCGCCCGGCTCAACCTCACGCACATAGGAGGCACCCACAATATCCAGGGCGGCAGTCTCGGAGGCCACCACCCAGCCGCGCTCCAGGCGTCCCAGCACCAGCGGGCGCACGCCGTGGGGGTCGCGGGCCGCATAGAGGGTGTCTTCAGTCATGAAGGTGACTGAGAAAGCGCCCTTGAGCTGCGGCAGCATCAGCATGGCTACCTCTTCGAGGTCTAGCTCAGGGTGCTGCTTGGCGGTGAGAGAAAGCAGAGCGGCCATCACGGCAGTGTCGGTGGTGGAGCCGCGTCCCAGTTCACCGGAAATATCCTGACCGGAGGCTTCACGCACGTATTCCATTAGCTCGCGCGTGTTGGTGAGGTTACCGTTGTGGGCTAGGGCCACCGTGTGCTCAGCTACCGGCCCAAGCATGGGCTGAGCGTTTTCCCAGGTGGTGGAGCCTGTGGTGGAGTAGCGTACATGCCCCACCGCGATATGCCCGCGTAAGGCTGACAGGCTGGTTTCATCAAAAACCTGGGAGACCAGCCCCAGATCCTTATAAACCATGATTTTTTCGCCATCTGAGGCAGCGATCCCGGCTGCCTCCTGGCCACGGTGCTGTAGCGCGTACAGACCGAAGTAGGTCAGTTTGGCTACATCTTCACCTGGCGCCCACAGCCCAAAGACGCCACATTCATCTTCAGGCTTTGGCTCTAGATAATCGACGGGTTGACTTTTGCGCGAGATTCCACCGAGTGTCACCTTCTAAGTTTGTCACATCCCCTTTAGCGACGCATGTGGCCATTTGTCACATGCGCGCGCTAGTCTCGCTTAACCCGCCCCCGCGTTTGGGCCCAGCCACCTCACTTTGAGCACATCAGCGCACCGGTATGACGACGGCGTCCCCCTAGCAGTTTTGGGGCCGGCGGGTTTTAAAGCAGCGGCAGGAAATCGCTTAGGTCTGTGCGTAGCCCGGAGGCGCTGAGTTTGCCCTCGTCTAAGGCTGCGTTCCACTCCAGCGCGCCAATGGCCAGTTCCAGCCAGGTTTGGGCGTCAGTTTCTACTACCGACGGCGGGGTGCCGCGCCGGTGGGTGGAGCCGGCTACTGCTTGGGTAGCGCCATAGGGTGGTACGCGCACTTCCACGCTGCGTCCGGGGGCGACGGCGGCCAGCTCCTCCAGCGTGTAGCGCACGGCGGTGGCGGTGGTGTTGCGGTCAGCGTCTTGGCCTTGCTGGTACAGGTTGCGCCAGTGGTGTAGGGCGGCGATACCTTCGGTGATGTCGATACGACGACGGGTGCTCATAGCTGGCCAGATTACCCTCTTGGGCGGCTCTTAAGCAGCCGCTAAAGCTGGCCGCTTATTTGCGGCCGCGCACAGCCCAGGGCGCGCGCGATACCAAAAAACACATTGACCCGCCAGGCGTTTAGCCCAGCGGGTCAAGTTGTTGAACTAGCTTGGATCAGATGATGCCGAAAGCGTTCATAACATCGGCTACGCGCACGAAACCAGCAGCGTTAGCACCCAGCACGTAGTCGCCCGGGCGCCCGTAGGTGTCGGCAGCCTCCAGGCAGGAGTGGTGAATGTCAGCCATGATGCCGGTCAGCTTGGCCTCAGCGGTGGCAAAATCCCAGCGGCTACGAGAAGCGTTCTGCTCCATCTCCAGTGCGGAGGTAGCCACACCACCAGCGTTAGCGGCCTTACCGGGGGCGTAAAGAATCCCGGCGTCCTGGAAGTGCTCCACAGCCTCGGGGGTGGAGGGCATGTTGGCGCCCTCAGCCACCACACCGCAGCCGTTACGCAGCAAGCGCACTGCGGCGTCGCCGTTTAGCTCATTCTGGGTGGCACAGGGCAGCGCCACCGAGCAGGTCACATCCCAAATGCTGCCGCCGGTAACCAGCTGGGCAGAGGGGCGGCGCTTGACGTAGTCGGCTACGCGCCCACGCTCAACTTCCTTAACCTGCTTTAGTAGCTCCAGGTCGACGCCGGCCTCATCCACCACGTAACCGGAGGAGTCAGAGAAGGTAACTACCTTGGCGCCCAGGGCCTGGGCCTTTTCAATGGCGTAGATAGCCACGTTACCAGCGCCGGAAACCACCACACGCTGGCCCTCCATCGACTGGCCACGGGTAGCCAGCATGGACTGGGCAAACAGCACGGTACCGTAACCGGTAGCTTCGGTACGCACTAGCGAACCACCCCAGGCTAGGCCCTTACCGGTTAGCACGCCGGCGTCGTAGGAGTTACGTAGGCGCTTGTACTGGCCGAACAGGTAGCCGATCTCGCGGCCACCCACGCCGATGTCACCGGCGGGAACGTCAACATTGGGGCCAATGTGGCGTGATAGCTCAGTCATGAAGGACTGGCAAAAACGCATGATTTCGGCGTCGCTGCGGCCGTGGGGGTCAAAGTCGCTACCGCCCTTACCGCCGCCGATACCCTGGTTGGTCAGGGCGTTCTTGAAGATCTGCTCAAAACCCAGGAACTTGATGATGCCTGCGTTAACTGAGGGGTGGAAGCGCAAACCACCCTTGTAGGGGCCCAGCGCAGAGTTGAACTCAACCCGGAAACCACGGTTGACCTGTACGTTACCGGCGTCGTCAACCCACGGCACACGGAAGATAATCTGACGCTCAGGCTCAACCAGACGCTCTAGCAGAGCGTTGTCGGCGTAGTGAGGGTCCTTTGCTAGCACCGGTTCCAGGGAGGTCAGTACCTCATGTACTGCCTGGTGGAACTCGTGCTCACCCGGGTTACGGCGGATGACGTCGGCATAAACCTTATCGATAGCGGCGGTCATAGCGACCCTTTCCTAAGAGCCCCCGGAGGGGCATCTGTATGCAATCTCGGTACGTGCATTAGCCTTGCAAAGAATTGTTTACTCTAGGTTACAGACGCAGAAAATCTCACTCCTTGACATAATGATTCACGTCACCTAAATGGTGCGTTTGAGACTTAAGGGACAGCCGGCGCAGCGTATCGCCGTGTTTTCATCCACCTCCAGGCTGTGGCACGCCCCTAGGCCAGAGGCACATAGGCTGGTGGCGCCCAGTAGGGAGCCGCTGCGACGTAGCTGTTCAACCATCACCGCCGCCAGTTGCGGGCTCACCCCAGCTTCTTGGGCGGCGCGCGTGAGGGTAGCGCCGCGCGCTAGGGCTTGGGTTAGGCGTTGGCGCGGGCCGGTTGCGCCCGCCTTAGAGACGCTGGCGCTAGTGCTCGTCTTAGGGCCGACGGCGTCAGTGCCCACCTTGGGGGCGACGGCGCCGGTTGCGCTGCTAGTGCCAGGGCCTGAGCCGTCACCAAGGCCGGTTGCGCTGCTAGCAGCCGCTGCAACGCCATCACCTGGGTTTTGAGGGCCACCCGCGCAGCCGGCGGGGCCGACAACGCCCGCAGCGACGTCGTCGACCCCATTTGCACGGCGTAGGCGCGGCCATCCCAGCGCCACCCGCGCGGACTTCACCAAATCAGTCTCCCGATTTGGAACACCACCACCGCCAAGATCCAGGCCGTCACCAGCTGCACGCCCACAGCACTAGCCGCCCTACGGGCCCCAATCTGGCGGGCCTGCTCAGCCACCGTAGCCAGGCAAGGCGTGTAGGTAAGCACAAACACCAAGAAGGCGTAGGCCCCCACCATGGCGTCGGCACCAGCAGACTTAGCGAAAGAGACACGCACCAACTTAGGCAGCTGACCCAAGTTATCGCCGCCATCTTCAGCGTCACCACCATCAGCTTCAGGATCCATGTTGTAGGAGGTGACCACCGAGGAGATTACGGTCTCTTTAGCCACAAAACCAGTCATAAGCGCACCGGTCATGTGCCATTCACCAAAGCCGGCGGGCTTAAAAACAGGCTCTAGCACCTGGGCGGTGCGGCCATAAAGCGAGTCCTCCATGGGCAGGTTGGAGTCAGCGAACTTGTGACCGCCAGCCATGGGGATTGCCCCCATCAGCCACACCACCAGGGTCATCAGCAAAATGATCTTGCCGGCGCCCACCACGAAGGCCCATGAACGCAGCCAGGTATTCTTCAGCGTCACTACTACGCGCGGCACCTGGTAGGCCGGTAGCACCAGGAACAGCGGGGCGTGAGACTGGCCCTTAGTAATAAACGGCTTCAAAACCAGCGATCCCAGCACCACCATTATCAAGCTGAGCACATAGAGGCTAAATACCACAGTGCCGGTGTGGGTGGGGAAGAAAATGCGGGTAATAAGCAGGTAAATGGTCAGTCGTGCGGCGCAGGAGGTGTAGGGAATCACCAGGGTGGTGACCAGGCGCTGGGCCGCGTTAGGTAGCGTGCGGGTAGCCGCCAGGGAGGGCAGGTTGCAACCAAAACCCATGATCAGCGGCATGATTACGCGCCCATCCAAGCCAATGGCGCGCATGAGGCGGTCGCCCAGGAAGGCGGCGCGAGCCATATAACCGGAGTCTTCCAGGATTGAGATCATCAGGAAGATGATGAACATCAGCGGGATGAAGGAAGCCACCACCCCTAGACCGGTGCACAAACCGCCGATCAGCAGGCCATGCACCCAGTTGTCTTGCCAGCCAACCGCTTTTAGAGCCAGACCAATTAAGTGGGCTAGCGAGTAGCTCTTAGACTCGTCAGAAAAAGCCTGCTCAAAGAAGTCCTGGATGGGGCTAACCCATTCACCAGCGATCTTGAACAGCAACCACATCAGGAAGAAGAACACCGGCAGGCCCATAAGCGGGTGCAGCAAAACCCGGTCCACCTTGTCTGAGAAGGAGGGCTCCAGGGGCTGCTCTAGCTTGCCAAAAGCCTGGGCTTCAAGCTTTTCTACCCACTCAAAGATGGCGTCGGCTTGCTCTAGGCCGCTGGCCTGGGCTTCTGCCTTGCAGTGACCGCACTTGCATTCGTGCTTGCGTGCGCCGGGGGCACTGTGGGAGGGCTCAATGCCTTTAACCCACTTGGGGTGGGCAATGTTTTCTTTCACCAGGGCCGCAAACTCGTCTGCGTTACCCAGGTGGCGGGGGTCAATAACGATGACGTCGATCCCCAGGGCCTTGCTTAGGGCCTCCGCGTCAGGGGCCTCATCGGCCACATCCGCCATGGTCAGTACCGCCAGGGCGTTGTGTCCAGCCTGGGCTACCTGGCCGAGCAGGTAGAGCGAACGGGTTAGGGCACTGGCGTCTAGCACCACCACGGTTAGGTCCAGGCCACCGCCGTTTTCAGGGTCGGTGAAGGAGCCGGGGACAGCCGCCAGGGTGTCTACCACTACCTGCTCATCAGGTGAGGCAGCGAGCAGCGAGTAGGTGCCGGGCAGGTCTAGCAGGTTAGCTTCAACGGCTTTCCAGTTACCGCGCATCATTTCGACGGTGGTGCCGGGGGCGTTGATAACCCGCTGGCGGGCGCCGGTTAGAGCATTGAACAGGGTGGATTTACCAACATTGGGGTTACCCACCAGAGCAATAGTGGTGTCGTGGACAGTGGTGTCCAGAGTGATTGTGGCGTGACAGGAGCAGCTCACTTGATTACCTCCACGTTGATGTGGTGGGCGCTGCGGCGGTCTACAGCCACACGGGCGCCGTCAATATTTACCACTACTCCGCCAAAAGCTGCGCGGTTAACCACGTGGAGGTTAACGCCCGGGCGCAGGCCCAGTTCATGCAGGCGTAGTAGGTTCTCTTCGCTAATATCCAGTTCGGCCACCTTGGCGCGAACTCTTTTAGGGCACTGACTTAGCAACATGGCGTTATCTTAAGCCTTGCCTTACTTAGGCTAACGGGACCTTAGATGTAGCACTAATTGCTGCAGTTTTAGTTAAATTATGCGGTTTAACCTGGTCATTTAGGTAAGGCTAAAGGGACCTTAAGCCAATATGGAAACGTTTTGTCACAAAAAGCTTGGGGCCGACTGGCTGCTGCCAGTCGGCCCCAACGCTCACTAGGGTAAACCTATTAACCTGGTGTTTTAGTTGAACAGGTCAGGCAGTACGCGCTCAACTGCGAGGCCTACCTCCGCTAGTTCTAGGACCATAGGCGCACCCAGGTCCTGAGAGAGAAGATCGTGGCCGGTGATAGCAAACAGGTCGCCACCGGTGGTACCAATGCGGGCAGCCTTAACACCTTCAGCTTCAGCGGCGGCGTAAACCGCCGGCAGCGCCCCTTCGGGTACAGCAATCACGCAGCGCGCCCCAGACTCAGAGAACAGGAAGGTGAAGTCATCCAGCCCGACGCCGTCGGCGGCAGCAGTGGCCGCATTGGCGATGTCCACGCTTACACCCACGCCGCAGCGCAGGGAGCCCTCCAGCAGGGTCTGCACCAGACCACCGGCAGAGCAGTCGTGGGCGGCGCTGATCAGGCGCTCACCAGCAGGGGTGCGGGCCTCGCTTAGGGCCAACAGCACATTACCCAGGGCCATTTCGGCGTCCAGATCCACCTTGGGGGGCAGGCCACCTAGGTGGCGGTGTACTACTCGAGCCCAGGCGGAGCCGTCCAGCTCATCGTAGGTTTCGCCCAGCAGCACTAGGGCTAGGCCTTCTTCCTGCCAACCTGAGGGGTTAGCGCGGGTGACGTCGTCGATCACGCCCAGCACGCCCACCACGGGAGTGGGGTTAATGGAGGAGTCGAGCAGACCCTTAACCTTGCCGTGGGAGTTGTAGAGGGACACGTTACCGCCGGTAACCGGAATACCCATCACCTTGCAGGCGTCAGCCAAACCGGTAATGGCCTCCACCAGCTGCCACATGGCGTCGGGGTCTTCGGGGGAACCAAAGTTCAGGCAATCGGTTACCGCCAGCGGGCGGGCACCAACCGTGCACACGTTACGGTAGGACTCGGCCAGGGCCTGGGCGGCGCCGGTAGCCGGGTCAAGCTTGGTGAAACGCCCGTTAGCGTCAGTGGAGATAGCCACACCCAAGCCGGTCTTTTCATCCACACGCACCACACCGGCGTCGTCGGGCTGAGACAGGGCAGTCTGGCCACGCACGAAACGGTCGTACTGGTTGGTAACCCAGCTGGCAGAGGCGTAGTTGGGGTTAAGCGCAATAGCCATGGCGTGGGCCGCTAGCTCCTTGGAGGAGGCGGGGCGCTGCAGCTTGTCGCTAGTGTCAGCGTTTAGCTCATCCTGCCAGGCGGGGCGGGCGTAGGGGCGGTCATAGGTGGGGCCTTCGTGGGCCACGGTCTTGGGGTCCACGTCCACAATGCGCTCACCGAAGTGGTCAATGGTTAGACGCCCAGAGCCGTTAACCTCGCCAATTACGGAGGCTTCCACATCCCACTTGCGGATGACCTCCATGAAGGCCTCTAGTTTCTCAGGGGATACCACAGCCATCATGCGCTCTTGAGATTCACTCATGAGGATCTCGCCGGCGGTTAGGGACGGGTCGCGTAGCAGCACGTTTTCTAGGTTGACGTGCATACCGCCGTCACCGTTGGAGGCCAGCTCGCTGGTGGCGCAGGAAATACCGGCGGCGCCTAGATCCTGGATACCTAGCACTAGATCCTGCTTGAACAGGTCTAAGCAGCATTCAATCAGTACCTTCTCCATGAAGGGGTCGCCCACCTGGACGCTGGGGCGCTTGGCCGGCATACCATCCTCGAAGGATTCACTGGCCAAAATGGAGGCCCCACCAATACCGTCGCCACCGGTGCGGGCCCCGAATAGCACCACCTGGTTGCCGGCGCCTGAGGCGTTAGCTAGGTGAATGTCGTCGTGGCGCATAACGCCCACGCACAGGGCGTTTACCAGCGGGTTTTCCTGGTAGGAGGGGTCAAACTCGGTTTCACCACCAATGTTGGGCAGGCCCAGGCAGTTACCGTAACCGCCCACACCGGCCACCACGCCGTGAACCACGCGGGCAGTGTCTTCATGGTCAACCGCACCAAAACGCAGCTGGTCCATAACCGCCACCGGGCGGGCACCCATAGAGATAATGTCGCGCACAATACCGCCCACACCGGTGGCCGCACCCTGGTAGGGCTCCACGAAGGAGGGGTGGTTGTGGCTTTCCACCTTGTAGGTGACGGCCCAGCCATCACCGATGTCTACCACACCAGCGTTTTCACCCATACCCACCAGCAGGTGCTCACGCATCTGGGGGGTGACCTTCTGGCCAAACTGCTTGAGGTGAATCTTGGAGGACTTGTAGGAGCAGTGCTCAGACCACATTACGGAGTACATGGCCAGCTCAGCGTTGGTGGGGCGGCGGCCAAGCAGTCGCTTAATGTCTGCGTACTCTTCCGGTTTGAGGCCCAGCTCCGCGTAGGGCATTTCCTTATCTGGGCTAGCCGCAGCGTCCTGAACGGTATCGGGGTGCTCCACGGGGGTAACGGAATTGGGCAGGGAGGTCATTGGCGCTCCTGAACGTGACGTTTAATTGCGCTTAACCGGCGTTGAGTGCGCCTAGCGCATTTACTCTCTAACTCTACTCGTCTTGACTGGGAAGTTAACAGAGGAAGGCGACAATCGGCCAATATGTGCACTCCAGCATTTTTCACATTGTTGTTTTCGGCGAAAATTCCAAAAGTGCTGTGCACCACAAGCAAATGATGTTGGACTGGTGTCATGAGGAACATCGACGTTACCCCTCGCCCCTTAGCGGAGTTAGCGAGCCACCTCAGCGACGCGGCCACGAAGCGCCTGGACGCCGTCGTCGACGCCGGACGCCGCCTAGGCCAGGGACGCACTATTTTCAACATCACCCCCAGCGCCGCTGCTGACTCAGGTGTGGCCGAGGCAGTAGAAACTATTACCGCGCTGGCGCTGGATGCGGGCATAGACACCCGCTGGTATCAACTGGATATGCCCGCCCCGTTTAGGGTTTTAAGCGAGCGACTAGACAACTGGCTGCATGGCTACGACGGCGACGGCGGGGTCTTGCGTGACAAGGAACGTGATCTTTATGAGCACGTGTTGTCCTCGAACGCGGAAAACCTGGCGGATGAGATTTCCAATGGCGACATTGTGGTGCTGCATGAGGCGGCCACCGCTGGCCTAGCTCAGGCTTTCTCTGAGGCAGGGGCCTGGGTGGTGTGGCGCTGCCACGGCGGCACTGAGGATCTAAACGAGCACAGCCAGCTGGCCTGGAGTTTCCTGGAGCCTTATCTGGACTGGGCCAACCGCATGGTGTTCACCCGTGATGTGTACCGCCCGCCATTTGCCCCGCCGGACAGCTGCGACGTGATTGCCCCTTCTATTGTTCCCGACTCTCCGAAAAACCGCGTTTTGGACTTGGATGAGTCCTTGTCGATTGTGCGTTTAGCAGGAATTTTCGACGGCGTAGCTCCCTTTGATGCGGTGCCTTTCATACGTGAGGATGGGCGCCCAGGTGTGATTGAGAGACTCGATGGCGTGATGCTGGCCGGCGGCCCGGTTCCCCAAGGGGCCCGCGTGGTTACGCAGGTTTCACGCTGGTCTGCACTTAAAGGCAATGTGCAGCTGATTGAGGCTTTTGCCTCTGACCGTGAGCTGCTTGCCGACGACGTACACCTGCTGCTGGTGGGGCCGGCTTTGGATAGTAAGAGCCGGCAAACTACCCGGGTGGTTAACAGCGCTAGTGGCGAGCCGCAGCTAGCTCCCCACAACGGGCATCCTTCTGAGGCGGCCCGCGTGTTGGCGCAGGTGCTTGACGCCCATGCGGTGCTGCCGCCGTCGCTGGCTGAGCGGGTGCACGTGGCCGCTATCCCAATGCTTGACCGCGAGGTGAATGCGCTGATTGTTAACGCTTTGCAGCGCACTAGCACGGTGATTACGCTGATGAGCCACCAGGAGGGCTTCGGCTTGCCGGTCACTGAGGCCATGTGGAAGAAGGCCGTGGTGGTGGCTGCCCAGGTGGGTGGCTTAATTGAGCAGATCGACGACGGCGTCAACGGGGTGTTGGTGCCGGGACAGTCTGCCTACAGCTGGGGCCAAGCCGTAGCTGAAGTACTGCGTTTCCCACAGCAGTCGGCGGAAATGGGCCTGGCGGCCCATGAATCTGTGCGCGCTAATTACCTGCCGGACCGCCACTTGCGTGACTGGCTGGAGCTTATCGCCACCATGGTGGACGAACGCTAAAAGACGAACGCTAAAACTGGTGGAGGCAGCCCCTGACGGGACTGCCTCCACTTTTAGCTGTTGCGCCTGCTGGCCGCGAGCGCCAGCCATCCGCTAGTGCCCGCTGGCCAACCGCGAGCGCCAGAGCGGGCCAGTAGCTGGCCTGGGCCGGCCCAGTTTTGGCGCCTAGCTAGCTCTGAGTGGCCGGCTACCTGGCTGATCAGGCGGTGGCTAGCACTGCGTTTAGGACGGAGGCGAATACGCCTAGGCCGTCAACGCCAGTGCGTAGGCCGCCGGCGCCGGTGGGGCCGAAGCCGGGTTCTACGGCGTGTTCGGGGTGGGGCATGAGGCCCACTACGTTGCCGCGTTCGTTGGTTACGCCGGCGATGTCGCGGGCGGAGCCGTTAGGGTTGCCGCCTAGGTAGCGGAAGACTACGCGGCCTTCGCCTTCGAGGCGGTCTAGGTCTTCGTCGGAGGCGATGAAGTTGCCTTCACCGTTCTTCATGGGGACCACGATTTCCTGGCCGGCGCTAAAGGCGTTGGTCCAGGCGGTGTTGGCGTTTTCGATCCGTAGTTTCTGCTCGCGGCAGATGAACTTTTGGTGGTCGTTGCGGATTAGGGCGCCGGGTAGTAGGTGGGCTTCGGTGAGGATTTGGAAGCCGTTGCAGATGCCTAGTACGGGCATGCCTTGGTTGGCGGCGTCGATTACTTCTTGCATTACCGGGGCGAAGCGGGCGATGGCGCCGCAGCGTAGGTAGTCGCCGTATGAGAAGCCGCCGGGTACTACTACGGCGTCGACTGCGTGTAGGTCGGCGTCTTTGTGCCAGAGGCTGACGGGTTCGGCTCCGGCTAGGCGTACGGCGCGTAGGGCGTCGACGTCGTCGAGAGTGCCGGGGAAGGTGATTACACCGATACGTGCCAAGGTTTAGGCCTCCTCAGCGCGAACAGAAACCACGTCTTCAATGATGGGGTTGCTCAGCAGCTTGTCGGCGGCTTCGCGGGCGGCGGCTAGGTCTGCTTCGGTTACTTCGCCTTCTACGGTTAGTTCGAAGCGGCGCCCTTGACGCACCGCGGTGAACTGTTCGAAGCCTAGTCGCGGTAGGGAACCCACTACGGCTTTACCTTGGGGGTCTAGGATTTCCGGCTTAGGCATAACTTCAACAACAATGCGTCCCATGGTTTCTCCTGTATGGGCGGGCGTAAGTCACTACCAGGTTACTAGCACCAACGGACAAACTACATACTTGCCAGGCGTTGTATATCTCAATTTATTGGTTTGGTTGGCCGCCTGGAGCTAGCGGGAAAGTAAGTAACTAATACTTTAGACTGGTGTTGACCGCGCGTGGCCTGCCCCGCCCCCTTTGTTTCGCTGTGGAAACGGCCGCTGACCACGCATCCATTAATCTCGATGAAGAGGACATAATGCGTCTAACTTTGCCTCGGCGTCGTTGGGCGGCCGGATTGGCTGTTGTGGCTATGACTTTGACGGGTCTGGCCCCGGTAGCCGTCGCAACTGGTCCGGTAGCTGTGCCGGCTAGCCCCACCCAAGCCGATTCCCATCCCCAGGTTTTGCCTGTTCCCCAGTCACTGAGTTGGGGTAGCGGCGCTGCCACGTTTAAGTCCACTACGGTGCATTTTGATGTGCAAAACCAGGACGAGCCCACTAAAGCTACGCTGAATGCTTTAGCTAAAGCCAATAATTTGCAGGTTACTAGTGCGGCTGCGGCCACGCTGAAGGTCACGGTTAAGGTGGCTGCTTCTGGTGAGCAGGGCGACGGCGCTGGCCAGGCCCCTAAGCACGCTGAGGGCTATCTGCTTAAAGCTGAGGGTAATAGCGTCACTATTACCGGCTCTGATACGCGCGGCGCTTACTATGGCGTGCAAACGCTGCGTCAGCTGGTTAAAGACGGCAAGCTCTATCACGCTACGGTACGTGACTGGCCGCTGATGAGTGTGCGCGGCACGATTGAGGGTTTTTACGGTATTCCTTGGTCTCACCAGGCTCGCCAGGATATTTTGGCTTTCTCTGGCAAGCACAAGATGAATACCTACATTTACACCCCTAAGGATGACGCTTATCTGCGTGCTAAGTGGCGTGAGCTGTATCCGCAGGCGGAGCTGGCTAAGCTCAAGGAGCTGGTGGATGCCGCTAACGCTAACCACGTGGATTTTGTGTTTGCTCTCTCCCCCGGTAACGACATTTGCTATGGCCAGCAAAGTGACTATGACGCCACGGTGGCTAAGTTTGAGCAGCTACGCAAGATTGGGGTGCGCTCGTTCTATATTGCTTTGGACGACATTAATCCGCGTTTGAACTGCGATTCTGACGCCACCCAGTTCCCTTCTCGGGGCCCTTGGACACAGCTGGCTGACGCCCAGTCTTACTATTTGAACAAGGTGCAAACTGAGTATGTTAAGGCCAACCACCTCAATGATTTGATGATGGTGCCCACTAACTATTCGGGTAACGCCACTGACCCGTTTAAGACTGCTCAAGGTGAGCGTTTGCACCAGGATATTCGTATGCAGTGGACTGGAATGGGGGTTTTCTCTGACCAGATCACTGTTGAGCAGGTGACTAAGGCGGCCACCACCTACAACAATAAGCACCTGTTTATTTGGGATAACTTCCCGGTTAATGATGGCCAGCGGGGGCGACTGTTCCTTAACCCATTGGAGGGCCGTGACCCTAACCTGTACAAGTACATTGATGGTTTCACCTCTAACCCCATGATTCAGCCTTATGCTTCGCTACCGTCGCTAGCTAACTATGGTGATTACACCTGGAATGGCCCTAAGTATGACGCGCAGGCATCGTTTAAGGCTGCTTTGGCGGAGCTGGCTGGCACCAGTGATGGCCAGATAACTAAGGCGCTTGATGCGTTTGTGGATCTTAACCAGTCGTGGAAGCCTTACCGGCCTTCTTCGCAAAGCGCCCCGCAGCTGTCTAGCGACGTTAAGGCTTTTAAGGATGCTTTAGCTAGCGGCAATGCGGCCACGATTAAGTCCACTGCCGCTACTTTGCGTGCACGTTTGCAGCTGATCCAGCAGGCCCCACAGCTGCTTGCCAAGATGGAATCTAAAGGTTTTTACAATGACATTAAGCCTTGGCTGGAGGCGGCCCGTGATTGGGCTAAGGCCAGCGAGTCGGCTGTGGATGTTTATTTGGCTATTAACGCCAATAATGGTGAGCAGGCCACTAGTGCCCTGATGGCGATGCAAGCCTCCCAGCAAAGCGCGCTTGCGCCCCGCGTGGATGATATGGATTCGGACTTTACGGTTAAGCCCGCTTCTATTACGGCTTCTGTGGGCGACGGCGTCTTTAACGCTTTCGTGGATGATGCCGCTAAGGCTTGGGATAAGTGGGCTGCCTTGACTCCCGCTAAGGGCGGGGCCGCCTTGAAGGTGACCGAGGCTTCTACCACTATGGGCATTTGGGAGAGCTATGTGCCCGCTAATGCGGTTGATGGCCGGGAGGACACTTTCTACTGGTCTAACTCTGCCCCACAGCCGGGCTCTTATTTCCAGCTTGATCTTGGCAGCGAGCAGGAGATTGGTTTGGTGCATGTCAGCCAGGGCCGTAGTGCTTCGCAAACTGGCGACATGATCTATAACGCTGAGGTTGAAGTTTCTGGTGATGGCTCTAACTGGACTTCGCTGGGCCAGTTCACTAACCAGGCTGAGATTACGGCTAAGGCTCCCGCCGGCACTATGGCGCGTTATGTGCGCCTGAAGGCCACTGCGGCTAACGGTAATGGGGCTTGGGTGCAGATCCGTGAGTTCCAGGTTTCTAGCCCCACTAAGGGCTTGTCTACCACTTTGGTTACCGCTAAGGATCACCCGCTAGATAATGCGGTTGACGCTAAGGGGGCTACGGCTTTGGTGGCTACCCAGGTGCCTGAGGGCGCTAATTTGGTGCGTGAGCTACCCCAGGCGGCTAGCGGCAAGGTGAGTGTGGTTGTGGCCGGCCAGGTGGGGGCCACGGTTGAGTACCAGCGCAGCGATGGTACTTGGGTGACTTTGGGTAGTGCCGACGCTGCCAAGCACTATCAGGTGTTTGCGGTTGAGGGCCCGGTTAAGGCGATCCGGCTGACTTCCATTAAGGGCGAGGTTTTGCCCAACATTTTGGAGTTTTCTTACCGGGCTTGGCGTGCGGGTGATCCTCAGCCAGGCTCGACGCCGGCGCCCACCCCTGCCCCGACGGTTGCGCCCACTACGTCCCCAGCCCCCACCAGCCCGGCACCCACCACCTCGCCTACGGCTACTCCCACAGTAACGCCAACCACCCCGGCACCCACGGCCACGCCGACGCCCAGCCCGGCCCCGACCAGCCAACCCACGGCTAGCCCGGCACCCACTGCGGCTCCAACCGCTACCGCCGCGCCTAGCCCCACCGCTAGCGCTGCCCCCACGGCCAGCCCAGTACCAACCGCTGCCCCGGCACCCACAGCTAGCCCGGCTCCGAGCGCTACCGTAGCGCCCACGGCTAAGCCCACTGCGGCTCCCACGGGCCGGCCTAGCGCCCTGCCCAGCGCCTCCGGCAGGCCGGGCGCGTTGCCTTCAGCTAAGCCGTCCTCGCTGCCTGGACAGCGGATCACGCTAAACCCGACCCCTGGCCAGGCCCGCTACTCCAATGGCTTGCTGGCCCACACCGGGGCCAACCTTGCGATTGGTTTAGTGGCTCTAGCGGCCCTAGCTAGCGGCGGCTTGCTGCTGGCCCGGCGTCGTCGTCAAAGCTAAACCAAAGGCGCCGGGCAAGGGAACGGTAACCAAAAACCTTGCCCGGCCTTAAAAACACTTTTGGGTGGGACGCTTAAAGCATCCCACCCAAATCTGTATCTAGCCGCTACAGCCACGGCCAGCAGGCAGCAACCCGGGATCCGGCGCAGCAAAGCAAGCACTTAGCAGCACATCAGGCAGCAACCAGGGATCCAGCGCAGCAAAGCACGCACTTAGCGGCGCGGCAAGCAGCAACCGGAGCTGCTGCGCGGCAGGCAACGCGGGGCGCTGCAAGGTGACAGTTGCTGTTACAGGGCGAGGGGCTTGCCGGTTAGGCGCTCGTAGGCCTCCAGGTAGCGCTCGCGGGTGCGCTCAACTACCTGCTCAGGCAAGGCCGGGGGCTGCTGGCCACTGTTACGATCCCAGCCGCTTTCCTTAGCTAGCCAGTCACGCACAAACTGCTTGTCATAAGAAGGCGTCACCTGACCCTCAACCCACTGGTCAGCCGGCCAGAAACGGGAAGAATCAGGGGTCAGCACCTCGTCACCCAAAACCAGTTCACCCTGGCTGCCGCACCCAAATTCAAACTTGGTGTCAGCCAGGATAATGCCACGCTGCTTAGCGATATCAGCGGCGCGCGTGTACAGCTCCAATGTGGCCTGGCGCAGTGCCTGGGCCGGCTCTATGCCAACCATTTGTGCCACCCGTTCAAAGGAAACATTCTCGTCGTGGTCACCCAGCTCAGCCTTGGCGGCAGGGGTGAAAATCGGCTCCGGTAGCGGCGATGCCTCCACCAAACCAGGCGGTAAAGCCACCCCACACACCTGCTGGCCGGCGCGGTATTCAACTAGGCCCGAGCCGGTTAGGTAGCCGCGAGCTACGCACTCTACCGGATACATGTCCAGGCGACGGCAAATCATGGCGCGCCCAGCTACCTGCGCGGGCACATCCAGCGACAGCAGGTGGTTAGGTACTACCTGCTCCAGCTGCTCAAACCACCACACGCTCAGGGCGGTTAGCACCTTGCCCTTGTCGGGAATCTGCGAGCTGAGCACATAGTCATAGGCGCTGATGCGGTCGCTGGCCACCACCAGCAGAACATCCTCGCCCTCCCAGGGCCCCTCGGGGGCAGGCACGTAAACGTCACGGACCTTGCCGGAAACCAGGTGCTTCCAGCCATCTAGAACCGGTGCGGCAGGTAGTTCAATTCCCATTTTTAACGCTCCACATAGGCGGGGGCGGCGATATCACTACGGTGATAGGCGCCGTCGAACTTAATCTTGCTTACCGCCGCGTAAGCCTTAGCGCGCGCTGCGGCCACATCTTCACCCAAAGCCACCACCGACAGCACCCGGCCACCGGCGGTAACTAGCTCGTTGTCGTCATTACGGGCAGTTCCCGCGTGCAGGACATGCACGTCAGGGTCAGCTTCAGCCTGCTCAATACCGCTAATCACATCCCCAGTGGTGGGGGTGGAGGGGTAGCCGGCAGCGGAAATAACCACGTCAACCGCAGCCTTATCACTCCACTGAGGCTCAGCCACCTGATCTAGGCGCCCCACCGCAGCCGCGTGCAACAGCTGGGGCAGTGAAGAGTCTAGACGCGCCAGCACAGCCTGAGTCTCAGGGTCACCAAAACGCACGTTAAACTCCACCACGCGCATACCCTTGCTGGTTAGCGCCAGGCCGCAGTAAAGCAGACCAATGAAAGGCGTGCCTCGGCGAGCCATCTCGTCAACCACCGGCTGCGCCACCTGCTCTATCACCTGCTGCCCCAGGTCATCCGGGGCCCAAGGCAGCGGCGTGTACGAACCCATACCACCCGTGTTCGGGCCGGCGTCACCGTCACCAATACGCTTAAAGTCCTGAGCGGGGCTCAGCGCACGCACGCTGCGCCCGTCACAAACACAGAAAACCGAGGCCTCGGGGCCATCTAGGTAATCCTCAACCACCACGGCGCCGCCTTCACGCCCCAGGCAAGCCAGGCCGTGCTTAAGCGCCGCCTCACGGTCAGAAGTAACCACAACCCCCTTACCGGCAGCTAGCCCGTCTTCCTTGACCACATAGGGGGCACCAAACTCATCCAAAGCCTGCTCTAGCTGGTCAAGGCTAGTGACAACGCGGGCACTGGCGGTAGGCACATGGGCGGAGGCCATAACTTCCTTAGCGAAAGCCTTAGAACCCTCCAAGCGGGCAGCCGCCTTACTGGGGCCAAACACCGCAATACCTGCCTGACGCAAAGCATCGGCCACACCTGCTACCAGTGGCGCCTCGGGCCCCACCACCACCAGGTCAGCCCCCATTTCACGGGCCAAGGTGACTACTTCGTCAGGGCTGTTGGGGTCAATGAACAAGTTAGTAGCGATCTGCGCAGTGCCGGGGTTACCCGGTGCTACAACAAGTTCAGTGGTTTCAGGGTCACGGGATAAGGCACGGGCCAGCGCATGTTCACGTGCGCCAGAGCCCAGAAGCAGGATTTTCACGTACTTACTTTAGCCGCTCACCGTCCCTAATTAAACCGCTAACGGTCCCAAATGCCCGTTAGTAGTTAATTAACGATAGTTAAATAAAAGTTTCCCCCCGCCCACTTGAACTGCGCCCCGAAACTTGGACGCTTTAAATGGTAGCCGTTATGCGGCTTCC
>ERZ1674245.100-NODE-100-length-30023-cov-19.789042_pt1 | contig 30023 bp, 23 predicted proteins | sample MGYA00581205_ERZ1674245 | MGnify/ENA primary metagenome ERZ1674245 (study PRJEB41354, sample SAMEA4873314) | human saliva metagenome | biome: human-associated habitat [ENVO:00009003]; feature: mouth environment [ENVO:08000002]; material: saliva material... | reverse complement strand
CCGCGCAGTCTGGTGCCGCGCAGGGTGGTCAGTCCGGTCAGGCTGGTGCTTCTGGTGCCGCCGGTGATGTGAACGCGCAGGGCTCCTCTGAGGGTTCGGCTGATGGTTCTGCTGGCGGCGTGTACCCGGGTGGTATTTCCGGCGGTGGTACCGGCGGCGGCTCCCTGGGTCAGTCCGGTGTGTCTGCTGCGTCGGGTGGCGTGAGCTCCCAGCAGGGCGGCCTGGCGCGTACTGGTTTCGGTGCGGTGTCTGTGGCTGTGGGCGGCGCACTGGTGCTCGGTGCCGGCACCGTGATGGTGCTGCGTTCCCGCCGCCGCGCCTCCTAGCGCTCGCCGCGTGAGGACACGCTGATACGGTGAAGCCCCCGCGGCTGAGAGGATGACTCTCGGCTGCGGGGGCTTTGTTTTTAATTTATGAGGTTGTTATTCTTTGATTTCTTCAAAGCGGGTCGTAGTAAAATCCCGCTCTTTATTAGTTGAACGATTCGACACATGGAATAGGTATTTTTTGCCAGGCTTGACGCTCTCAACATACTCGGGAATCTTGCGACCTTCCGGAGGAGTAATCATTGTGAGCGTGCCGCACTCTTCCGTCTCAAAAAGACCTTTGGGTCTAATATCATTCATGCCGCTTACTGTTCCTCCGCGCGGTACCGAATATGCCTTAGTCACGGTACAGGTTGCGGTAATGCCATCACTGTCATCACGTAAATGTTGAGGAACAACAAAAACATGTATACAGCAAGCATTATCAAAAGGGTCAACCCTATTATTTGGCGGCGAGCATAATTAATTTCCATCGGCTCCCCTATTTATAACTTAGTGGAAAAAGGTAATCTCATTAAATGTCCCACTTCTTTAAATCAATCTTATTAAAAATTCCCTGTGCTTCCTTTTTCTTATCTTGGCGTCGATTAATCTCGTACCTAATAATAATGTAGGGGATAGAAGCAAAGGACAGCACCAAAATAATTCCCCAGAAGATACTAAAGATGGTATCTAGCATGTTTTACTCCGCCTCCTGAACAGCGGCATTGGAAGAGGAATCCTCGTCTTCCTCCTCGGGAATGGTGATACCCACGGTGATGTACTTCTTCACCGACCACCCATTCATCGCTACCGAGGCAGCAAAGAACAGCGCAGGCAGCAACTCCAGACGAACCAGCGAATAGCCCACATACCCGAGCGCAATACACCCAGCCAAACCAGCCACGCCAATACACACGGCACGCAGGGTACGGTACCCCTCAGATCCCTCCTCAAAGCGGGTGCCCTGCAGGTAGAAGAGGCCCTCACGCACAACACGCAGGAACCCAGGGGCCAGGAAAAGCGCAACCGCCAGAGCCACCGGATCATAGCCTGCAGTCATGAAACTAGTCAGAGGAACCACGAGGCACAGAACCGTGAAAATAGCCGCCGACACAACGCCCACACGGGTTGAGCGCCTATTCATCTGCTCCATGCGCAGCAGGTCAGGAATCTCATCATTAGGCTCGATGCGGTAGATGAGGAAGGCGACGATGATTAGCCCGCCAACCATGTACCAGGAAGCAAAGTTCGTCTCAGGGGTCCACGGAGCCGGGTCCCCCTGGAGTACACCGAAAGCCGTCAGAACCGTCAGAACAATCAAGCCCACCGCGTTGATGGAGTAAACGAAAATAAAGAAGCGGTGGAAGAGGCCTCCGGTCGCTTTATAGCCAATATTTTCAGCGTTAATCATATCTATGTAAGCAAGATTCAGAGGGCTTAAAACGAAGAACAGCGCACCCCAAGGCCATACCCCAATAACGGCCATCACTAGAGATGCAAGAGCTATGAAGCTAAAGCAGAACCACAGGAAGATTAGCCATAGGATTCTGAAGGTTTCAGAGATAGCGTTCATGCTATTTCCCTTTCAACTATTTGGACTCTGCCGCGGCGCGGTCGAGGATGCGCTGCAGGTGCTCCGGGATCTGTCGGTACTCCCCAGCCTCGGGGGAACCAATCTCATACGTGCGGGCATAACAGATGACCTTAATCAGAGCGTCCATGTCCTCGTAATCACCGAACTCTACGAAGAGCTCAGGGATGTACTTGGGTGGCCAAACGCCGTAGCGTTCGCGGAAGAGGATCATGTGGTAGATGTAGGTGGCGTCAAAGAAGACGGGGCTGAAACCCAGGCGGTAGCGGCCCATCTGGCTACTGCTAATTACGAAGTAGCCGCCCTTGCCGTTCTCTTTCATGTGTATTTTGGTGATGCTGCTGTAGTCGAACTCGCGGGTCTTGAACCGCCAGTTCCGCCATTTCACGGAGGTTTCATTCTGCTGGATGTAGAAAGAGTGAACATGGATGGACATAAACCAGAAATGCATTCCAACTATGTTTGTAAATATGTAGGCTGGAATGTAGTCAACAAGGCTCTCTGCTCTGAAAAGTAGAGGACACAGAAGACAAACAACCACTGTACAAGCGTCCAAAATTAACACAGCCAGCAGCGGCTTTTTCTGCCGCTGCCCCAGAGGAATATAGCCTTTGGGGCGGTTGAGTCCTATGGAGCCGTTGGTGACGGTTTCGGCAAGAAATTTTCTGAACATTCACTGTCCTAGTGTGGTGGTTGGTTACATGTAGACGTCGGCAAGGTCGGTAACCTTCCCCAAATTCTCAAAGTAGCGCATCGTCTTCCCGGCACAATCCAAATGGTCCACCTGAGCTACGTCATCCGGGTTGTCCATGTCAGGCCAACGCTCGTTCTCAATCCTGAAACGCACAATCGCCAGAAGCCGGTAATTTTTATGAGGCAACGGGCTAAACAGGGCAATCTGAGTACCTGACTTGGCGTAGAACCCCACCATGTCCTCGTCTTCATATTTTGCTGCTTTGTAGAACACGACGCGGTTGATCGCGTTGAAAGGGTAGCGGGTCGGGTTGGAGAACCAAATGCGTTGCTCGATGCCCTCGGCGGAGGTCTTCACGTAGGCAACGTGCACATACCGCAAGTATGCGATAAATATCGCTGATGCCAACAAACCCACTATCCCAAGCATCATACTTTCTGCGCCAGGTTCAAGAATGTAGACTACAGCCATAAGAATTGGGAGAGCCGGGGTCAATATCGTCATGAGAGCTTCAAGCCGAGTAACCCGTCGAATATAGATACCCTCACGTAGCCGTTGCTTATCTTTCCAGCGCTGCACCTCGTAATTGATAAGGACATAAAACGTCGCAATTGTTATGAGTGTAGCGAGGGTGCTCCAGAAAATCAGAGGGAAACTAGGCACAGTGGGTTCTCGTTTCGTGTGGTTGGTGAATATCCGGAAGCGCACCACCCGCAGGTGGCGTACCTTCCCCAAGAATACTCTATGTGCTTGAAAGCTCTGACAAGTAGAAATGTCGAGCACTTTGATGGTCTATGGGTTAGGTGGCTAAAAAGTTAACTCGGTGCAAGGCTCGGGTGAAGACTGGGCGACCATTCACCGGCGGGCTGGTGGCGGCACTGGCGGCGCTCAGGTTAGCAGCTCCTGGTATGCAGAAGGCCCCTGGGCTGAGATGAACTGCGCCCCGAAACTTGGACGCTATAAATAGTAACCCTTACACAGCTTCCAACAGGGCCTGATCCCGGTACTCAACCGGAGTCAGGCCCTTAAGCTTCACCTGGCGCCTTACCGTATTCCAATGCGTAATATAGGCCTCAAGGTCGGCTTTGAAACTCTCAAAGGTCTGCCAGTCCTGCCCACGAAAAAACTCGTCCTTCAGGTGTCCGAAAACTTGCTCGGTGGCACCATTGTCGATACAGTTGCCTTTACGTGACATACTCTGGATAAAACCATTCTCAGCGAGCATACTGATATAGGTCTCGTGCTGATACTGCCACCCCATATCCGAATGCAAAATCGGTTCAACCCCTTCAGGCTTGGCATCCACGAGTACCTGAAGCATCTCTTGCTGCTGGGCAAGATTAGGGCACATCGAGATAGAGTGGGCAACAATCTCCTTGCTGGCAAAGTCGTAAACCGGAGCGAGATAGGCCTTACCGAAGGAGAGCTTAAACTCGGTAACATCGGTACCCAACTTCTGCCAAGGACCAGTCGCCGTGAAGTTGCGACCGATGATGTTGGCGAAACTTTGCCCCACAGACCCCTTGTAGGAGTTGTACCTGTGGTAGGGCCTCTGGCGGCGTATACCGCAGCGCAACCCCATCTGGCGCATCATCTTCAAAACCGTCTTATCAGCGATACGTTCCCCTTCCTCAGCGCGCAGGCACATGGCCACCTGCCTGTGACCGCACCCGTTGGGCGTTCGCGAAAAAATCTGGGCGACCTTGGGACGTAGCTGCACTCTGGTTGGCTGCTGGGGGTGAGCCAGCGCGTAGTAGTAGCTCGACCTGGCAAGGCCGGCCGCCTCGAGGAGATCACGCACCCTGTGTCCATGCCCTGAAAGCTCGGCGATCACTAGGGCTTTGTCCCGGTTTGGGAGCGCCTCTGCGCCTTCAGGGCAATCGATTTTTTTAGGTACGCCACCTGCGCCTCGAGCTTGCGCACGCGCGCATCGAGTTCCTCCTCACGCGTTGGTGGCACCGCCCGCACCGACCCTTTCGGCCTGCCCCTGGGCTTAGGCTTAAGCGCCTGCGCGCCGCCCTGGCGGTACAGCCTGCACCACTGTTTCAACGGTGTCGTGCTTGCAATACCGAAGCGCGCCATCGCTTCAGGCTTACTCATCCCACCATCAACCACGGCCTTGGCTGCGGCGACCTTGGTCTCATAGTCGTATCTGGCCTGCTTTACTCCCATGGCAAGAAGCCCGTTCCTCCCGATTACGTGGTACATTTTCTGCCACTCTCTCACAGTCGCGGCAGACATACCAAGCTTCCTGGCGGTCAAACCATAGCCAAACCCGCTCTCAAACATCTTCACCGCTTGCTCCCGAAGCATACGGTTATGCCTCAATCCCAGATTTATAGACATGAAAAGCCTCCCGTTTCCTGGACTTCAATTTCGTTGTCCAAGAAACGGGAGGCAGTTCAAGAGGTAATCTCTCAGCCCAGGGGCTTTCTCTATATTCGAAACTAATGCCGTGCGGTGCTACATGTCGACGTCGGCAAGACCAGTAACCTTCTCCAAATCCTCAAAATAACGAATCGTCCTCCCAGCACAATCCAAGAAATCTACCTGAGCCACATCATCCGGATTATCCATATCAGGCCAACGCTCGTTCTCAATCCTGAAACGCACAATCGCCAAAAGCCGGTAATTGTTATGAGTCATCGGACCAAAAGCAGCAATCTGCTTACCCGACTTCGTGTAAAAACCCACCATATCCTGGTCTTCAACATCCACGGTCTTGTAGTAGGTAACGCTATCAATCGCACCTATCGGGTAGACCGTTGGGTTAGCTGACCAGACACGCTGCTCGATACCTTCGGGAGAAAGCTTCACATAAGCGACATGCACATAACGCAAAAAGGAAATGAACATAGCCGATACTAATAAAATCACTATTTCAGTCGCTATATCTAATGATTCAGGACCGTATATGTGGGCTACAAACGAAAGACAGGGGAAGGCGGGGGTAAATATCATCAAGAGAGCTTCGGCCTGATTAGCTCGTCGGATATAAATACCCTCGCGCCGCCGCTTTTTATCTTTCCAGCGCTGCACTTCGTAATTAATGATGACATAGAATGTCGCAACTGTTGTGAACAGAGCAAAGACACCCCAGAAAATAATCAGGAAAGTGCGCATAATTATTTACCTTCAGCAGTTTCAGTAGGAGCTACAGTAGTATTCTCGACCGTAGGCTTGGTTGACTTCTTCAGCTCATCCTTCTGAGATTTAAAGCTACCGACTCCCGACTTCAACAAGTCTTTCGGAGTACCCAAAATAGCATCCGTAAAGTCCTTTGCCATCATCAAATTCGCTCGACGCTCAGAAACAGGCGTCTGGTTCCGCGCGGACTTCTGCAATGCATCACGTTGAACATACTTATCCGTCCAACCAAAGGTTGCATTTAATCCACGCGATGTGACCTCATTAACTACAGTCTGTTTCGTTACACTCGGAACGAATTCCTTGGTGATATCCCACTTTTCCTGAAGTTTCATCTTAAGCGGAGCTTTCTCCCCCGGTGCAACTTTACCTTTATACGATTCCTTAATCTTAGTGATTGAATCATTAGTCTTAGATGCAACCTTATCAGAATACCCAACCTTAACGCCCTTGGTTATACCACTCTTAGCAAAGCCAGAAATAGATGACCAAGTAAAAACCTTAGCAGCCTCCCCGGCATTAAAGTTCTCAGCCTTCCTCGTATAATCCCACACAGCACCCACACCGGCAGACAATGATTCGCCCGCAAAATCCGGAGCATACTTACCAGCTATATTCTGCATCCTCACCCAAGGCGCAGGGTCCGTAGTCTTCCAACTAAGCTTACTCACGGAATCTCTACGGGTGCTAATAAATGAAGCAGCCTTCTGAGCAGGCTTCTGAATAATAGAAGGTACAAGCCTATCGAGACCCTTCTTAGAGGCAGCCTTGGAAGCCACCTTAGATGCCATATTCTCCGTAAAACGGTTTACCGGAATTTTGGCAAAGACTTGAGCGTGGGTAAACACCTTCGCGATACCGCCCGTAACGGCGCCTTTAGCTGCGCCCCAGCCTGCTTCCCCTATCACGTTCCAGAGATCCACCTGACCATTCTTTGTTTTTTCCAGAGCACCAGCAGCACCTTCCAAAGCACCAGCGGCCGCTCCAAACAGAAGACCAGCGATAAGAGGACCACCCCAAAATACAGATGCAACCACTACCGCAACAGCAGCCACCTGTAGCCAGCGTGCCGCCATAATCGCACCCTTATTCTTGATGCGCTCCTGACGATACTCCTCATAATCCTCAAACGAAATCGGCGACAAACCCCACGGATCCACCAAAGAAACCGGGTTACCACCCACCAGCGAGAACGGATCAGCACCCCAACCAGCACCCACAGGCGCAGCCAAAGGATCAGGCGCGGTAAAGCGAGCCACACGCGAATCCACCACGCGGGCACCAAGCACCTCAAAACCAGAAGAACCCAGCACCACACCCGAAGCCGCAGAAACACCAACCAGTGAATCCGGCAACACCGGCGTAGCACCAGCACCCTGAGCGGAAGGCAGGGCAGGTGCAGCAACACCCAAAGAAGCCCAACCATACGGATCCAGCAGACCGGCACCAGAACCGGCACCAGGAACCAGCGAGCCCACAGAAGGCATCGACGAGCCAGACACACCCAGCACACGCGGAACGAACGAGTTCTCATCCCACACCAGCGGGTGCATCACCGAAGCATCAAAACCAGCCGCAGAACCAGCAACGGCACCAGCACCGGTTGAGGGTACACCAAACTCGGGTACACCAGCAGGCGCACCACCGGCAGCAAGCACACGACCATCAGTAGAAGCACACAGCAGCGAGAAAGACACAGCAGAATCGTCAGCAAAACCCCACGACGCCACCGAGTTCACAAACCCAGCCGCACCATAGGTCAACGAGGAGCCGGAACCATCCGAAGAAACCTGCAGAAGACGCGAATCATTACCGTCATACGAGAACACGCTCGTCGAGACCGGCACCAAAGTGACGCCTTCGAGTTCCACGGATTCCGGGCACTGCGGAAGCCACGCCTGAGCATCCTCAACAGCAGAGGCAAACTCAGCCGACTGGGAATCAGCCTTCGCCTCATCCTGCACAGCGTAGACGCATACTGCGCGAACGCGGGCACCCTCATCAGTGACCAGCACCTTCACCCAAGCGTTCTCAGGCTGAGCGCTATCAAAGTACTCAACACGCACCAGCGCGCCAGCGGCATCATAGGTCCAACGCAGGGTCTCGGTGCCGCGCACGGCAGAAGAGAGCATCTGCGCGTCAGTGTAGGTGTACATGACCAGACCAGCGGGCGAATCCACACCGCTAATACGGCCCAAATCATCACGAATAATCTCGGTGCGCAGAGCCTCAGAAGAGTCTGCCACAGCCGAGTCTGCCTCAGCAGGGCCCTCGGTCACAGAGGTCATGTGCGCGCCGCGGTAACCGAACTTGCGAACCCAAGTACCCGCCAAATCAGACACCTGCGCACGCACCAGCGCATCTACCGCGTTGTACTCGAAAGAAGACTCCACACGAGACTCAGAGGTAACGGCGGTTCCATCCAGACGGTACGCGGTGATGTCAGTCTGCTTGACCATACGGCCAGCAACATCATACGCATAAGCGCTCGAACCCAGAGGGTGCACAAACTCAGTGCGCAGACCATCAGCGTCATAAGCGTAGGACAGCTCATAGCCGCCAGTCTCATCCATGTACGCGGTACGGAAAGACTCCGGAATCTGAGCACCAAACTCACGGCGCTGACGGACCAGACGGCCCAAACGGTCATACGACTCAACCGTCACTACGGGAGCACCAAACGCATCAACGCCCGCGTGATCATAAGTCGTCATCGTACGGCGCGCAGAATCACGCTCCATACGGTACAGCAGAGAGCCGTTCACCGAATGGGAACAGGGAACACCGTCACGGTCATAACCAAAGGAATGTACAGCACCATTACCGTCAGTGCTGGTCAGCAGACGACCGGCAGCATCATAGGTAGAGGTAGTGCGCACACCCAGCGGATTGGTTGCCGCCAGAACATTGCCCATCAGGTCATACTCGTAGCTGGTAATGCGACCGGCAGGGTCCATCACGGAGGTAACGTTACCCGCCTCGTCATAGCGGTAATGGGTCACGCCACCGGCACCATTAGTCACCGCAACCACCTGAGAAGCGGCGTCATAGGTGAACGAACGAGTACCCCACTTGTTATCGCGGATGCTCTTCACGCGACCACAGGAATCCCAGGTGTAGAACACCGGAGAAGCCACACCGGAACCGGTAATGGACAGCACACGACCGCACGCGTCATAGCGAACTCGTGCCTCAGAACCGTCACCGTACACCTGGCGAATCAGACGGGAATCAGCATCGTACTCGTAACGAGTCACAGACTGCTCAGCAGTACCGGCAGCATCATAGGTTGCAGCCAATCGACCGCATGCGTCGTAGCTGTACTCGGTCACACGACCCGCGGGGGAAATCATGCGTACCATCTGGTTTGAGCCGTTGTACTCGTAGCGGCTCAGACCGCCCTCAGCGTCCAGAACCTGCACGGGGTTACCCGCACCGTCATAAACCATCGTGGAGACAGTCGGGTCGTCAACATCTGCACTAACCTGCGGACCAGAATCCTCGGGGAGAACCTCGCTGCGCACCGGGCGGCCCAGGTGGTCACACGAGATACGCACGCGGTCAACACCATCGTTAGTGGTGAAGGTCTTGCGCGAGGAATCGACGGAAGTACGTACACTCACACCGGTCGGGTCAATCAACGCGGTCAGGGTGCTTGCGGCATCATACTCGCGAGTCCACACGCCACCGGCGGGGTCAATGGTGCGGACCAGGCGCATCAAGCCGTCGTAGGCGTAGCTGAACTGCGCGCCACCCGGCAGGGTAATGCGGTCAATATTGCCGTTCGTATCGAAGGAACGCTCCATACGGCGGCCCAGCGGGTCGACCACGGCAACAATGTCACCGCTCGGACCGTACTCGTACTCGGTACGGGCACCAGCGGGATCCACCGATGCCACCAGGCGACCGCCAGCAGCGTACTCAAAACGCCAGCGGGAACCATCCGGATCCTGACGGCACACCATGTGACCGGCAGAATCATAGGTAAACTCAGTCTCCAACCCAAGGGCGGAAACAATCTTCACCAGGTGGCCCGCAGCAGAGTACTCGCAACGGGTCAGCTGCTGCTCAGCATTACGAATACCGGTCAGCAGACCGAAATCGTCATACTCAAAGGAGACAGTAACGCCCTCAGGGCTCACCACACGCTGCAGCAGACCGTCAGCCCACTCAAAACGGGTCACATGACCGTTGCCGTCAGTCATGGAAGAGGGGTTACGCTCAAAATCGTTGGCGTACTCGTAAGTCACCGTAGTCATCGAGCTTACGGCAGGGCTCTGGGCAGACTCCTGCCCCGAAGCAGCCTCATCGAGGATGCGACCCTGAGCCTCAGCCTCCAGGCGGGCACGGCGAGCCAGACGGGCTGCACGGCGAGCGCGCGGATCCGTCTCAATGGCACTCACCGTCATAGAAACTACGCGGTCATGCTCGTCATAGGCGAAGAGGGTTTCAGCACCCTCATCGGTGACCTCACGAATAATACGGCCGCGCTCATCGCTATAGCGAGTGGTACGGGAACCGTCACGGTCTACCACACTCACACGGTTGCCAAAGTCATCGTAGGCATAACTAGCACGCCCACCTTCCGCGTCAACAATAGCGGTCAGGCGTGCGTACTGGTCACTAACCCACAGGTTCGTGTAGGAGGCATCTTCGTTCGAAACGTCAGTAATACCGTTCGGCAGGTAGCGGTAGCGAACACGACGACCGTATTCAGTGTCCTGCTCAGTAATGCGACCGGCAGGGTCGTAGTAGTTCGTCACCTCAACAGTGCCGGTGCTAGCCACCACGCGGTGAATCAGACCGGCAGCGTCATGTTCATAACGGCGGGTACCGGCGTCACCGTGCACAGCGCACAGGTGAGTACGACCATCAAGGGTGACGTACTCGTAACGCACCGACTGGCCACGTGAAGAATGGATAGCGCCGACAAGGCCGCCTTCGGTGTACTCCACGTTGATACATGCACCACGCTGATGCACGATAGCGCCAACACGACCCTCTTCATCGCGCAGGTACGCGACAGCAGTACCTGCTCCAGCGCTCATACCCAGGTAAACACCGGTGAGGCTAAAAATGTGCTGGGTTCCAGAGTTGTCGGAGATACGCAGCAGGGACGAGGCACCGTAGCCCGTCGCGTGCAAAATATAGCGCAGGGAGGGGTCAGCAATATAGCCCTCTTCACCCATCAGCTGGGTAAGGGGCAGCTCTTCAAGCCACCATGCTTCACGCGGGGCACGAGCATAGCCGTGGGTGCCGTCCTCACGAATCATTCGGTCGAAGGTAACCTCACGACCGTCAACCATAGTCCAGACAGCATTCTCAACGTTCAGCTGCACACGGCTCTCAATATTCGAGGACCAGCCCGCACCGAACACACCGGATACAGCGTGCTGACCGAAAACAGCCACACTGTTGTACATGCGAGTTACAGAGCAAGCAGAAACCACGCCGGAGAACGCCATGTCGGTCTCTTCTTCAATGAAGTTACCGGTCGCAACGTTCACGGGGTCGTTCACGTAACCACTGGTAGTGGACTTACCCACAATAGCCGGAGTCGGAACTTCCAAATCGTGACGCTCGGTGCTAACTCCAGCTGCACTAATGGCGCCATCCAGAACAGAATCAGCAACGGCAACAATCTGGCCCGAGCTACCGTACTTTTCAAAAGTATTGGCTACAATGCCCAGCCAAGTCTTATCATTAGCGTTCGACTTATTCCACGCTTCAAACGTGCTGATGAGATTTTCAGCATCAATGGTTCCCCACTGGCACTTAGCCGCAAATTCAGAAGCAAGACTGCGGAGCTTACCGGGCTCAGCGTCAAAGCTAGTACCAAGGTTTGCCAAAGTACCAGAAAGAGCACGCACGGTCGAAGGGCGCGCCGAAGAGACAGGCATGCCCGATGAGCGAGTCTCAGTGCTCTCACGATGACCTAACGACGCAGTATCAATCTTGGTGTCAGGTACGTAATGCTCAGCCTTCGGAGGATCACCTCCGAACGTTTCATTCCACCATTTAGTGAAACCGCCCCAGTCAGTCTCATAGTGGTACATAAGGTCGCGGTTCGCGTTTTCCTTATGAGCAGCTTCCTTAAGGCGATCCACCACCGTTGCCAGCTGCCGCAGAATATTCGCAATATCACGACCATCACTGACTGCAGTGTCAATATTGGTTGCCGTAATCTCTGCGTAGTGACCTTCAAAATCTTCAAGAGCCTTCGTCAAAGAAGACTTGAGACCGGGAAGAGTATTATCAATGTTCTGCGCTACGCCACGGCAGGCATTCGCAAAAGCATCAGATGTTGCATCATCAAACTTAACTCTTTCAGTGCTCACATTAGTTGAATCGGGCGCATCCATGCTCTGCCGCCTTTCGGGTGTGATTGGTTCGGAAGTGTGGTGATTAAACAGATGTAGACAGACATGCACACCATGCCTGGAAAACAACGTGGGTATAACCGAATAACAGAAAACGCCGCCTACCGCTCACCGCCCCGTAGCCGGGGAGCGGGGCGGTAAACGGCGTTTACCAGGGAAGGCTTAGGAGCCGCCACCTGCCTGGAAGATATCGGTAGAAATCTGGTTGAGCTGCTCACGCAGGTCGGTCAGTTCCTGAGTCAGGTTACGCAGGGTGTTTTCTACGCCGGGCCAGGTGTCATTGCGGAAACGCTCAGCCAGGGGGCCGTCCCAGTTGTTGGGGTCCTTCAGCTGGTTACCCTGCTGGTTGAGGTTGTTGATTTCGTTCTGCAGACCGCCATTGATGATGTTCTGGAGAGCAGTAATGGCATCCTTGGCTGCCTGCGATGAGAGTACGCGATCGGACACGATGTTCCTCTTTCGTCGTTGAGTTGCCGGAAGATGTGCATTAGATACGCGAATATCAAATACGCACCGTTAGTGCTTTGCACCACTCCGAACATTACACTATTTCGCGGCAAAGCGCATCCTCCACACCCTGTTGTGAGAAAAATTTCTCATAGTAGACATTGCACAACAGTGCGTGCATATACATTTATCTACTCTCATCAAGGGATTTCTCCCGCTACGGTATCCTTAGGAAATGCCAGCCCACTCGGGGTGGCACCCTATCAATAGAATCACCAACCACATACGAAATGAGGACTTTCATGTCTGAAAACACCCCGCAGTCGGCTGCACCGCAGCAGCCGCAGTTCACCCAGCAGGCACCCGCCGCACAGCCCGCATACGGCGCACCCGTTGAGGCACCGAAAAAGAAGAAGTGGGCGGCAGTAACCGCGCTGGTCCTGGGCATTATCTCCGCCCTGACCGGCATTTTTGTGATCGGTTCGTTCCTGACCATCCCGACCATTATTTTCGCTGTGATCGCTCTGGTCATGGTTAAGAACGGCACCGGCAAGGGTAAGGGCATGGCAATTGCTGCTCTTGCACTGGTTCTGGTGGCGTACATTGCTACGTTTGCTTTCTTCCAGATTCGTGCCGCGAACCTTGAAAAGTCTAACCGAGAGGCTCGCGAAGTTATCCAGAAGTGCGAGAACCACGAGCCCGGCTACTACATCATTGAGAAGGATGGTAAGCGTTACTGCAACGCTGGCGGCTGGGTCTACGAGATGGATAAGTAAACCGGTTTATTTGGTTCCATGATTAGCCGTCGCTGATGGAGGGGGCGTTCGTTCACGCGGCAGTCGCCGTGCCTGCGAGCGCCCCTCAACCGTATCCTCCGTGGGTGCTTCAGCATCTGGCGGCTAGTACACCCCGGGGCACCTGCAGCGCATCCTCGACCGCGCCGCGGCAGAGTCCAAATAGTTGAAAGGGAAATAGCATGAACGCATTTATCAATGCCATCACCGACCCCAGGCTTCTCTTCATGTGGTTCAGTTTTATTTTCTTGGCTCTCGCATCTTTATTGCTGGGTATGGTCGAACACTGGCCGTGGGGTGCGATATTCTTCGTTGGGGGGCCTGTGACCCTCTTAGCTCTAGACATGGCACATGATGAAAGCATTGCAGGCAAAGCAAACGGTGGCCCTTTCCACCGCTTCTTTATCTTTGTTTTCTCCTTCAGCGCGGTGGGCTTGATTGTGCTGACGGTTCTTACGGCTTTCGGTGTACTCAAGGGGGATACGACTCCGTGGACCCCGGAAACGAACTTCGCCTCGTGGTATATAGCTGCCGGGTCGCATATCGTCCTTGTCCTAGCCACACGTACCAACCCCAAGAACGGCGCCCCTGACCTGCAGCGCATGGAACAGCTGGATAGGCGCTCAACCCGTGTGGGCGTTGTGACGGCAGCTATTTTTGCGGTTCTGTGCCTTGTGGTTCCCCTGATTAGTCTCTCCGCTACAAGCTACGATTCACTTGCCCTGGCGTTGACGCTTCTCCTTACCCCGTGGTTCCTATACTTCGTGCGCGATGGTCTTTTCTACCTGCACCATCCGCGTTTTGAGGAGGGGTCTGAGGGGTACCGCACCCTGCGTGTCGTGTGCGTCGGTATGGTGGGAATGTCTTGCTGCATCTCGTTGGTGTACATGATCAATACGCTGAACCGTTCAGAGTGGCTACCCGCGCTACTTTTCACGGTATCGATGGTGACAACTGGGTGGCTGGTGAAGCAGTACGTCACCGTGGGTATCACCATTCCTGAGAACGAAGACGCGGAAGAGCAAATCGCTACTGAAGGTAAATAGTTATGCGCAATTTCTTGATTGTCTTCTGGGGTATATTTGCTGCGTTCACAACAGTTGCGACAATTTATGTCCTCATCAATTATGAGGTGCAGCGTTGGAAAGATAAACAACGGCTACGTGAGGGTATTTATATTCGACGGGTTACGCGGTTTGAAGCTCTCATTACGATATTGACCCCAGTTTTTCCAGGTCTTGCGTATGTAACCGAAATTTATGACACTGGGCCAGTAAATGTATGGGTTGAAATAGCAGCTCTGTTGCTATCAGTGCTAATGGTCGGTTGTCTACGCTATGTACATGTTGCCTACGTGAAGACCTCCGCCGACGGTATCGAGCAACGCATTTGGTTCTCCAACCCGACCCGCTACCCTTTCAACGCGATCAACCGCGTCGTGTTCTACAAAGCAGCAAAATATGAAGACGAGGACATGGTGGGGTTCTACGCCAAGTCAGGTACTCAGATTGCCCTGTTTAGCCCGTTGCCTCATAAAAATTACCGGCTTCTGGCGATTGTGCGTTTCAGGATTGAGAACGAGCGTTGGCCTGACATGGACAACCCGGATGACGTAGCTCAGGTGGACCATTTGGATTGTGCCGGGAAGACGATGCGCTACTTTGAGAATTTGGGGAAGGTTACTACTGGCCTTGCCGACGTCTACATGTAGCATCGTACGGCGTTAGTTTCGAATATAGAGAAAGCCTCTGGGCTGAGAGAATTACCTCTCAGCCCAGGGGCCTTCTGCATACCAGGGGCTGCTCACCTGAGCGTCACCGTTAGCGGGTGATAATCGCGAAGTCGCTGCTGGACAGGTTCGTGAAATTACCAATCTGCGCGTTCAGGCGGCACTTAGACGTCACCGACAGCGCCGTCACCACCCGCTGATCCTCAGACACCAACACATGCCCCGAACAACCATCCGAAAAACTAATCAACTGAGCATCCGGAGAAATCGCCTGAACCAGCGTCGAAAACTCACCCGTACGCGGCAAAACCATCAACGGATTCAACTCATCCGCACCACTCGGCCACACCGGAACCACCGTCACCGGCAAAACACTCTGATTCACCACACGAGAAGGAACCCGCAACTCAATCGAACGCAAACGCTGAATCGGGTACGCCGTCGAACGAACCTCCCGATCAGAAATAGCCTTCGACGTCTCAGAATCAATACGGTTCACCCACTCCTCAAAAGCACGCGAATCCTTAAACTCCGCAGACACATTCGCCCGAACCTGCACCACACCATTAGCCGGGATACTCACCCCAGACAGATTCCACGAACACGGAACATCCACCGCAGTCACACTCGACTGATTCTTCGACACCCCAGAAGACGCCTGACCCGCATCCCACGTCACCGAAGCACACGAACCACCCTCAACACCGGGAAGCACCTGCAAAATATCGCCCCGAAGAGCCGACTTCTGCGAAGAAAACTCAAACGTCAGGCGGGCACTCTTATCCCGCGGGTTATACGTACCCTCAATACGGGTACCCAAACCACTCGGCAAAGACGCCGAACTACGGCTCGAAGCAGACCACGACTCAGCCGTCTTAGACGAACCCTTACCGCCGCTCAAACCCACAAAAGCCAGCACACCCACAAGAATCAAAGAACCCAGGATAGCGCCCCACACCAGCGGGCGGCGCAACGGCGAACGGGCAGGCTCCTCTTCCTCAACAACCTCATCAGGCACATATACCGGCTGCTCCACCACAAAAGGAGCGCGGATAACCGTCTCATTCTGCGCCTGACCCAGCGACGGCATACCCGCACCATACAGCTCCGTAACATTCTGCCCAGGCACCGCAGAAACAGCAGGCTCAGCACCGTGAACCACCGTAGGCGTGTACCCCACAGCGCCTGAAGACACCTCAACCCATCGAGGAAGCACCGCATCAGCAGCGAAACCCTCAGCCAAAAGACGCAACTTAGCGGCAGCCTCAGCCGCGCCAGGACGCTGAACCGGGTTCTCCGCCAACATCCCGTGAAGCACCTCAGCCACCTCAGCCGGAATCTGCGGCGACACCTGCACGGCACCACCACGCGCCGGAAGAGGACGCGCCGCCACCAACAACTCATGAAGAGTCACAGCGCACGCATAAACATCAACCGCCGGAGTAGCCACACCATGCGCAGAACGCTCCGGAGCCATATACCCCGGAGTACCAGAAAACGAACGAGAAGCCCCCGAACCCGCAGAGCCAGTAAAAGAAGCAATACCGAAATCAGCCACACGAACCTGCTGATCCAGAGACTCCCCCAAAACACCGCTCAGCAGAACATTCTCCGGCTTAATATCCAGATGCATCACGCCCTGACGGTGAGCAAACTCCACCGCATTCAGAACCTGCACCATCAGACTCAACGCCAAACGAACCGGCAGTGGACCCTCAGAATCCAGCTTCTGACGCAACGAACCGCCATGCTGAAACTCCATCACCAGGGCCAGCACGCCACCCTCAACCACCATGTCCGTCAACGGCACAATATGAGGATGCGACAGCGCCAACAACACCGAACGCTCACGCACAAAAGACTCAAGAACCACAGGGTTCTCCGCAAGCTCCGGACGCAAAACCTTCGCCGCATACAGAGCCCACGAGCCGCTCATCGTAGCAGCCCACACCTCACCGACCGCACCAGAACCCACCCGGCGCACCAAACGATACGAAGAGCCAAGGGGAGCGCCCGCAACCAAGCCCCCAGCAGGCTGACCAGCAACCTGCGGGGTAGGATGAGCATCACGACGCTCCGAGCCGGAGTACTGCGGCGAACCAGCAGGTACAGTCACGGGCTAACTCCTTAACATCAACTTCACAACAAGCAGGAAGACTCCCCAGACGGGGCGACCCCTACAGCAAAATAGCCGGTAAAGTTACACCATACCTCACCACACGCCAGACAAGCCCTACAGCCCGCCACGGTGCTGAGAATCCTCAGGACTCATCAGCTGCACCAGAACCGGCGACCCGGCAAGGAACGCATAGCCACGACCAACACTCAGCTGAACCGGGGCGCGCCTCGGAATAGAACCGAACATGTCCATATCCGTATCAACATTCGGCTGAACCACAGCACCAGTACGGAACTTGCGAATAGCCTTCGTCCAATGGCTATACAAAGGACGCAAATCAGTCGGCTTACCCGTAGCAATAATGTGAACGTCCGGGAAGTCACCCTTCACAATCGCATCAAAAACGTTCATCGGGTCATCCACACGGTCACCGTCATCAATCAGCAACAGCACCGGGCCCGCGGCATCCTGCAACGCCGCCTGCACCTGAGCAGAAGCATTCTTGCTCTCAAACACCCGGTCAAAAACGCCCGCCGGCGCATTCACCAGACCGGAACGCTGATCGAAGACAGCCCAAACCTCCGGAACCTCAGCGGCATCCATGCGCGCGTTCTCTGCCGCGATAGCGTCACCAGATGCCAACGCGGCAGATACCGACTGCTCCGCCGCAGCCCTCGCCCGAGAAACCAGACGAGCAAACGCAACCAGCAGAGAAGACTTACCCGAACGCGGATTACCCGCAACCATGGCGTGCTCACCCTCGTACAGCTCGAAAGCACACGCCTCCAACGTAGCCTCCGCAATACCCACAGGGATACGCCACAGGCTCGGAGAAAACTCGGCAGCAGGCATGCTCTCCCACGAAACCCACGTCGGCAGCTGACCAATTACGTCACGCTTAGCGGGAGCCTGCGGGAAGCGCTCACGAACCATAGAGACAGCCTCCTCCACGCCAACAGCGGGAGTAGCCACCTGCATCTGACGCAGACGCTTCGGATCAACACAACGCCCAGGAACCGCAGCCGGAACATTCGTGCCGCGAATACCATGCGAGGAATAATCGTGGATATCGCTCAACTGGAAGAACCACGTCTGCAACGAAGCATCAAGAATCTGCGAGGGAATATTCTTCGCGCGACTCGTCGACACCACGCAGTGAATACCAACAGCAGGACCATCCGCATACACTCGGTAAAAATTCGCCAACAAATCCATGCTCACAGCATCAGAGAACTCATCACGCAGCGTCGCAAAACCATCCAAAACAATGAAAAGAGGCTTACGGCGTGACGCGTCAGCACGGCGAGCATCAAGCTCCGACTTCACAAAACGCAAGAAACGAGCCTGACGTTCCCTAGCGCCCTGACCGGTACCCACAGCAGAAACAACATGCGGCAAAGAACCCAACGGCAACAAGCCATCAGCACCCATATCCACCAGAACAATATCGATGTCCTCCGGCGAATAATGCTGAGCCAAACCCAGCACCACCGACTGAATCGTCGTGGTCGTACCACTACCGGCAACACCCACCAACAGCAGGTTGCTCATCTCAATATTCCAGCCCATAGGCACCTGACGCTGCAGCTCAGGCTCATCACCCAAAGTGCACATCAGAACACCGTCCCGGACACCACCCACAGTGGGAAGATCCGGGTCAGGGAAGCCACGCACACCAAAATCAACCAAATCAACATACGAACCCAACGGCTCAGGCCACACCTTACGAGGAGCAACCGCACCACGAGCCGCATGAGCCGCCACAACAGCGTCAATCAGCAAATCCAGGTCATTCGCATCACTAGACGACACCTTCGGGCGCGCACGCTCCGAACGAGGAATACCGATACTATCGGTCGCACGAACCTCCAGAGAAGTTACCACCTCAGTGCCACTCTGACCCGTCACCAGGGCAGTCTGCACCGGCGAAATATCGTTCTGACCCAGCTTCACATAGGCGCGACCCATCTGCGAACGCGAAATCTCCGAAGCATCCGGAACACCAATCACGTTCGAAGAATCCTCACGACTCTGCACACGCAACGCCACACGCAAGTTCGTATTCGCCAGAATATCGTCATTCACCACACCGGCAGGACGCTGAGTCGCCAAAATCATGTGCACACCCAGGGTACGACCCACCGCACCAATACTCACCAGCGACGACAGGACATCCGGGAAGTCCTTCGCCAGCATCGCAAACTCGTCAATCACCAGCAGCAGACGAGGCATCGGCTCCGGCGGGTTCGTCGCCAAATAATCCTTAATGTTGTCCACACCCTCGCCAGCAGCCGCAAACAGGCGCTGACGACGGTCCATCTCCGCCTCCAACGACTCAATAGCGCGGTGAGCCAACTGAGCATCCAAGTTGCTCAAAGTACCAATCGTATGCGGCAGACGCTCACACGTCTTAAATGCCGCACCACCCTTAAAGTCAACCAGGATAAAGTTCAAACGGCTCGGATCATGGTGAGCAGCCAAACCCGCCACCAACGAACGCAAAAACTCACTCTTACCCGAACCGGTGGTACCACCCACCAGACCGTGAGGACCGTCCTTCACCAAGTCCAGCGTGAACGCGCCAGAGTCGCCCACACCAATCTCAGTACTGAAACCATTAGCCTGCGACCAAAACGCCTCAATATCCTCAGCACCCGGAGGGGTCGGCAAACCAACCAGCTCAGGCAGCTTCACCAGCTGAGGCAAACCGCCGCCCAGAAGCAGACGCTCAGGGTCCTCATGATGCGCCAAAGTACGCGCCACATGAAGAGCATCCTCAGCACTCACACCGGCGAGCACACCGTCAGTGACCGTGTAACGGCGGCGAGGCTCCGAATAGGTCATAGAAGCCTCCTCACCAATCTCCACGACCGAAGTACACGACGCAGGAAGACGATCAACAGAAGAAGCCAACACAATACCGGCAACACGGCGAGCCCCCGCAGCAGCAGTCTTATTCGCCATCAGACGCACTTCATCGCCGTACGCCAAAAGGTCGCGTGCCGGCGACTCACGGCCCTCAGTGAGGGTATCCGAATCAACGACCACGCACAGGCCGCGGGTCGGAAGAGACTCAATATCGTTGTATAGAGAGCGCAGCATCTGATCCGACTGCTCCTTACCAGAAGCAAACCAACGCATCTGCTGGTTCTGCGCCATATGCATGTGCGGAAGCCACGACGTCCACACCCAGTCCTGCGAGCGCGCCGAATCAGCGCAGACCGCAATCGTCATATCAGCAGGACCCGTGTGGGTCGCCGCCTGCAGCACCAGGCTACGCGCCAGGGCAAGAGACTGCTCACGCGGCCCCACAATACCGATAGCGCCGCCCTCACGCAGGTCAGCAACCAGCGGGGCATCCCACAGGGTATTGTGCTCAAGAATATGCTGAACCTCAGGCTCAGGATTGCTCGGCTTCGTCAGCTCAGGAGCCCAATGAATATGCCCAGTACCCACATGGAAAGTCAACAGGTCAGGGCTGGTGCTCCGGCGACGCCACAGCGTCATCGCGGGAAGAAGCGCCCGCAGCTGAACGGCATCCGGTGCCGGAGCAAGGTCGTGAAGACGCTCAATTTCCTCACGGTTACTCAGAGCAATACGTTCCTTAAACTTCTCCATTTCCTGCTCAAAACGCACACGCTCCTTCACCTTATCCTTAGCGTGACGACGTTTCTGCTCCACCCACATGCCAATACTCAGAATGGGGCTGAGCATCGCGAAAAGGGCGTAACGAATCTCCTGCATAATGGCGACCATTGCCGCCGCCATAATAATCGGGCCCACCGCCATCGCAATATTGAACTTCGGCGGGTCAGAAACATTCTTGCGGGTAGGTGCCTCCACCTTATCCGGGGCGCTCAACGCACCCTGACGCGGCGGACGGTTAAACGGTGCAGTACCCGACGCACTCACATTCGGGGCGCTACCGGGGCGAGGCGCAGCCTTCTCCTGAGGAGCAGGCTGCAGAGTCAGAACACAATCCCCAACATGGATCGTGGTGCTCTCAGAAACAGTCAGACCTTCCTCAGGGATTTTCTGACCGTCCACAAAACTACCGTTCGTAGAACCCGGATCAGTGATGCGCACCTTCTGAGTATTCGTCGACTCATCATGAACCACCTGCAGGTGCAGATGCTCCCACGACGCGCTCGCCGTGGGCAGCACAATATCGGCGTACGGGGAACGACCCGCCACCAGAGGACGCGAAGAGGGGATAGGGCGCGGCAGGGTAACCGTCGAACCACCGCTCAAGCAGACGCTCCAGCCCTGCACCAGGGAAGGGTAGGAGAGCGGTGCCCTAGAGATGCGCATACCTTCCATCGGCTTGACCTCCGCCAGAGTGGAGGATGCCGTCACCGGGCGGTTATCGCAATACAGTGGCTCGTCGGCAGGCAGGGAGGGACCACCGGTCGCCTGGACGAGATCAGCGATGGTCGTCTCAGGCTGCCAGGAGTCTAGTTCATAGCTCCCGTTATGCTCTTCAAGATCAAGGAAAAAGCGCATAAGGTGTTCTCCAAAATAGATAAATCGTGAGCCCCGCTGGTGGACGGACTAGAAGTAATACCCGAAAGCCGGGGTGTGATGGGCTGACTCTGTACAGTAGGCTCCGTGTGGAAAGGCTAGTCGCGAGATTCTGAGGTGAACGTGCGAAGCATCCACACCGGCGGATTCACCGCATCCGTCGAGGAAGACCCGCCCTGAATCATCGAAGCTTCCGCGGTCGGGTAAAGAAGACCCACCTGCCCGCCCGCGGCGTAAGAAGACGAAAAATCCAACGGATACGCGACCGTAGAATCTTTAGCGTCCAAACGAAGGGTTCCTAGAACCCGTCGAACCGCCTCGGGAGTGTATTCACGAACCTGGCTCGTGGCATACGCAAAAGCCAAGAGCGCGTTATGGGAGGGAGCATCCGCCCACACTGCCGATTTCGAGAACGACTGTTCGTCTGACAAATCCTTGAGCGAAGAATCGTTCTTCATACGCTCAACCGTCGAGACAAACGCCGAAGAAGCACGACCGGCATCATCAGCACTCAACGCCGCAGCACGTGCCTGCACACGCCCCACAACGCGAATATTGTCAGTCAAAGAACCACCGTTCTCCAGAAGAAGACGCATAAAAGGCTCCGTCAAAGCTTCCTCACCCGCAATCACCGGAGAAGTAATACCCGCCCTCTGAAGAGAACGAAGCACCTTTGCCTGAGTCGACGCTGAACCCGTCAAAACCAGAACAGGAGAAGAGCCCGAAGACTTGTCCCCCAGAAGGCGCGTCAGCTCCTTGAGAGTGTCTTTCATGCTGTCTTCATCAGCAGAAACCTGAACGCGGTTCGTATAGGGAAGGTCCGGTGCAGAGCCCTCGCCCGCATCCAGCAGGATGGTGCGCACACCATCAAGCTGCTGCGAAGAACCCGTGCTGGATGCACCGGCGAGCGAACGAATAGCAGTCGTATAGACCTGCTTCTCCTGCTCAGGATCCAGAGCAAAACTCCATACCCCATCGCCAGCATCTACCCGGTCATACGCCTCAATCACCGCAACATTGCGTTCCTTAGCAGCAGCCGTAGCACCCCGAAGATGCTCACCCCGAGAAGCAAGCACAATACCCAAAGCACCCTCAGAAGAGAGCTTCTCTACCGCCTCACGGGCACCCTGCTCCGTTCCTTTATCGTTCGCATAAAGAACCTTCACAGAAGACTTACCCAAAGCCAGACGGTACTGCGCAACACGAGCACCCTGAGCATTCAGACGCCACGCAGACCCCTCAGCATCATCACCAAAAGTAGTAACAACACCAATAACAGGCTCACGACCAGACGCAGGAAGAGAAATAGCCTGCTGAACCGTCACCGCAGACGCAGGGTTCGTACCCGTGCCAAGCGGCAAAGGCTGAGGAGTCACAGCGCGCACGCCATACCAGATCCCCACCACCGCAAGGCTAAACAGCACACACAGACTGACACACCACACCACGGTGCGCTGAGTGAGCCGCCTGCCCTCGCGGCGGTGAGGACCTGAATCAGAGCCCAAATGAGGGGAAAACCCCACGGCTAATCACCAATCTGGAAGGTGTACACCGTCTTCACCTCTGCACTGCCAGCATTCGACAGGTGGAAGGTCGGCAGCGAACGCAGACGCTGCAGGGATGCCTTGAACTGCGCCTGACGCTTCTGCAGAGCGGCAATATCCTCAGAACGGAGGTTCGTGTAACCCTGAGCATTCTGCATCGCCAAAGCAAGCTGGTAATCAGCCGCACCAGCCTTCGCGCTATTGCTCTTGAGCGCGCCCAAGAGGCCAGCGCCCTCAGCGTTGCTATCGCCCAAATCGAGCATGAGCTTCGACAGGTCGTTATTCAGCTGAACGGATGCACCAGCCAAATCTCGGGTAGCGTTCTCAGCGCGGGTACTCAGAGCAACCAGAGAACGCTCAGTCACCGAATCCAGAGACTGACGCAGACCCTCAATACGATCATTCATATCCTTGTGCTGAACCTCGATAGACTCACCAGCCACCTGAACCACAGTATTCGCGGTATCAGTAATTCCAGCAACCGAAGCGGAGAACGCCTCCTTAGCAGCCGAAGCGCTAGAAGAACCATCGCTCGAAACCTTACGAATCTCCTCGCTAATCATGCTCGTCAGGCTCTCGCGAGTCTCATCGGCAGACTCCTTGAACGCTTCCTTAATAGCGGTGGAGAGGTCAGCCTGCATGTTCGTCATATCCTCCAGGTTCTTACCCAAAGCGTTGACAGCATCCGAAGCCGAATGGATACGATCACGTAGAGAAATCTTAGCCTCCTCAGTAGGCTCTTCCTTCTTCTCCGCGTCCTGGTTCTGCGCGTTTGCGGCATCGTTCAGGGTCTTCTCAACCTCGCCCAGGGCACCATCTACCGCGTTCACAGCATCGTTAAGGTCCTTGGCGTCGCGAGCCAGACCCTCCTTGGGGTCATCCATCGAAGTAGCGGCAAGAACCTCATCCCACGCAGCTACCGCGGCAGCAATACGCTGCTCCATCGGAGTACGTGCGGCAGGGGTATTCGACGTGTAGGTACGCTCGTTCGCGTTCTCCACCGTAATGACGCGAGTATTACCTTCCGTAGCAGTAGGCTCGGCGGAAGGTGCCTCAGAAGACGGAGCGGCGGAAGGAGCCTCAACCTTCTTCGACGGCTCCTCAGAAGGAGCCACAGAAGCAGACTCAGACGGTGCAGGGCTAGGAGCCTCAGAAGACGGGGCAGCAGACGGCGAAGCCGCGCCACCACAAGAAGAAGCCGTCAGGTATCCACGCAGATGCTCCACCTGCTCAGCAGACAGAGAACCGCCACGCTCAGTAGACAGAGCACAAAGCTGCTCCGCCAGTTCCTTATTCTGAGCGCTCATAGAACCAGAACCGTCCACCAGCTCCGCACGAGCAGAAGCCGCACGAGAATGAACGTTCTTGATGCTCTCAATCAGACGACTCGACGTTTCCTTCATCTGATTCACGCTCTGACGAGCCGCACTAACCTTCTCACTCAAAGAACGCACAGCATCAGCATCAAGAGAAGACGGGTCCTTCTCCACCTGCTCAACAAGCTCATCCATCTGACGCTTCAATGCCGAATAGTTGTTGTTCGCACCCTTCAAATACTCCGGCTGCAGGTGATCCACAATCTTCTCACCAGTAGCAACCAGTGCAATCAGAGAGCTCTGCACCGTCACCGACGCACCGAACAGGGCGCAGGTCACCGAACCGTTAGAAGAACAAGTCTCAGCGGTCGGGTGTTCCGGGCCGACAATCTCACGAATCGAAGCCGTAAGATCCTGCTGGCAGTCCGAACTTGCCTCCGCATACGCATTCAGAACAGCAGACAGCTGAACCAAATTACCGTACACGCTACGGCTACTCGCACCCTCCTCACGATGCACAACACAACGACCGCCGCTATGCGAAACAGACACATTGGGGCGAGCCGTCGTATCACCCAGCATCGAGTGAAGAGCAGCAACAGTACGCTCCAACTGAGAAATCAGCTGAGAATTATTAGTACGCGAAGCCTCAGAAAGATCCTTCTGCAGGCTCTCAATATTCGCCTGCAGACCCTGCATAGTCTTCGTCAACGATTCATTCTGAGTCTTCAGATGCTCGGCAGTGTCCTTACCCAAGGTCGCAGACGTATCATCCAGGCTCTGACGCACCTGAGCAACCTGCGAACTAGCGCTAGTCAGCGTCGTATTAACCTCGTTGACCGTATCAATAGTGCGCTGCAGAAGCGCCACCTGAGACGCATCCTGAGAGGTGAAACCGTTAGTAATGATTCCTGCACCAGACAAATCAGAAGCAAAACCAGGCTGCACCGAAATGTTGAAGGTAGGCGCACTAAAATCCTTCGCCTTGACCTTCAACACAAAAGAAGAGGAACTACCAGTCACCGGAGGCGCGGAAATAGCACCCCACTGAACAACAGCCTTACCTTCATCATTGGTGCTTACCACACCATTCGTCGACGAATCAGCAGCATCAGGGGTCGTAATAACCTGAGTAGGAGAACCCGAGAGAACAGTAGAAGCAGCAATAGAGAACGGAGTACCAACCGGTGCGGGGCTAGTACGGCTAGTACCGGATGCATCATAGGTGACGTCCTCGGTCTTCACCGTCAGGTTCTCGACCGTAACCTTAATCGTGATTTCGCCGCTGTAGCCGTTCAAATCATTCAGGTTAGTGCCGCTACCGCGCTCAGTAGAATACTGCAGGCTCACACGCACAGGAAGGTCATTAACGACGTCCTTCGGCTTGAACTGCACATTGCTCGAGGAGCTCGTACGATCCTTGTCATTGACGTAAATGTTGGTCGACTCAATCGACGAAACCTCGCCGTCACGACCCATCTGAATATTCACGTTCTGCAGAACATTAGTAGCGTTCTCTACCTGGCGGGGACTCTGAGAAGTAACAGTACCCTTATCGGAAGGGGTGCTGTTATTGTTCGTGCCCGTGGAGCAGGAAGAGAAAATAAGTGCCGTCGTGACACCCAAAATCAAAGGGAAGCGGAGTAGACGCTGACGCGCTGTGGTGTGGTTGGTCATGATGATCTTTTCGTTGAGTTATATACCGTGCAGACACACAACAGCGACAAGTCTGAAACGCCACTGTATAGTGCCCACCTGAGTGGATAGGGTCAGGGGCAAAGCCGGAAAGAGAAAAAGCCCCGTACCACTTTATCAGTCCAATATGGGAAGGTTGATATTTTTTCCTCCTAGTCGGTGCCTCATCAGGATATTCAATTCAACCTTGAGGTGATAGTTAAAGGTATTTTTCATTTCGTTTCAACCTAGTGCACTTACCGAACTCTGTTTGACATAGAAAAACCCCGCGGCTGAGGTCATCTCTCAGCCCGCGGCGCTCCACAGTTTAGCTTGCTGCCGGTTCAGCCTCCGGGTCCTCCTCGTCTTCCTTCTCGGGGATAGCAACACCCACGGTCAGGTACCTCTTCGCCAGCAGGTACGAGGCGATCACCGGCACCACATACACCAGCGACAAGCCGCTACCAGACTGCACAACATCCACGGCAAGACGGGCCGCCGCCAAGCATCCACCCAAACCCACCAGGGTGACGCAGAAGCCACGCAACACGCCGTACCCGGCAGCGCCCTCCTTAAAGGTCGCCGCCCACAGCTTGAACAGGGAGCGGCGCACAAAAATCAGGAAGACCGGCACCAGGCACAGCACCACCGAAACACCCACAGGCTCATAACCGGCAGTAGCGAACGAAACCACCGGAATCAGCAGGCAGAAGAGCGCCATCAGGGCACTCACACCCAGCACCACCAGGCGTACGTACCGGTTGATGCGCTCCATGCGTCGCAGGTTAGGGATCTCCTCGTTCGGCGCCGCGGCGTTGTAGAAGAACAGCAGAAGAACCAGCGCGGACACCGCCACATACCAGGGCGCGAAATTGATGCCGCCCGCCTGCGGGGTGAGGGCAACCTGCGGGACACCCGCCAGGGAGAGAGCAGCGAGCAGAACAATCGCGGCAACGCAGAGCGTGCCCACCGTCAGCAGAAAGTAGTGGTACGCGCCGCCGTTCTTGGTGTTTTTCACGCACTGCTCACGAGTGCCGTCAATCGTCACGACGGAAAACAGCATTATCGAGATGGGGATGATGCTCCACGCGTATTCACCCGTCATGACGGGGACGAGCGTGAGAAGAACGGATATAGAGAAAAGAATCCACAGGCATACTCGCTGCAGGGTCGGTGAGGAGGCGAGGGCCTCTCCAAAAAAGCCGATGATAAAGTCGCCGATAAAGCTCACGGTGGATTCCTTTCTGCGGGGGTGTGGGGTTACTCTTTGATCTCTTCAAAGCGGAGGACGCTGAAGTCGAATTCGTCGTTGCGGGTATCGAAGGACTTGTACGCCCTATATTTCTTGCCCGTTTCAAAGTTCTGGAGGTATTTGCGGATGGGTATACCATCAGGGGATTTGCTTGATGTGATGATTCCGCACTCTTCCGTTTCGAATTCACCAGAGATTGAGTAGGGGTCCTCGTGCTCAATGATTTCGACTGAGGTAACAGTGCAGATAGCGGATTCATTGCCCGGGTTGTAGTTGGTCATAAAATGTAAGGACGCGAAGAACCCTAGAATGACTACTACGGTTATGATGGAGCCACGTGCATCCCATACATCTTTTGCTATGTCGCGAAGATACTCTTTGAAATCGACTTTATTCTTCTTTTTCTTGGTGTATCTCTTTTTGAGGGTCTTTTTTATAGCCCCAGTTTCGGTAATGTAATTCGCCTCTGGGTAATTCTTTTTCTTCGAGGTGTTCCTTTTCTTTGAAACATTCTTTTTCCTCGGGGAGTTCTTTTTCACTGCTTTTCACCTTCTTTCTGGGCTGCAGGCTGTTACTCTGTGATTTCTTCAAAGCGGGTCGTCTCAAAATCTCGTTCCTTTTCAGGAGATGAGTTTGCGACATGGAATAGGTATTTTTTACCAGGCTTGACGGTCTCAACATACTCGGGAATCTTGCGGCCTTCCGGAGGTACGTACATCGTGAGAGTGCCGCATTCTTCTGTCTCAAAAATACCTTTGGGTCTAATATCGTTCATGCCACTTACTGTGCCGCCGCGCTCTTTCGTATATGCCTTAGTTACGGTGCAGGTAGCGGTGATACCGTCACTGTCATCACGTAAGTCTTTAGGGACAACAAAGAACACGTACCAAAGAATGATGAATGAAATAATGAGTGCCACTCTTTGGCGGCGCTTGTAATTAATTTCCATCGGTTTGCCTCTTGTAGATAGTTAGCTTTCCTTGCTAGGTTTCTAGGCTTTCGTTGCCTTTTTACGCTTCGCTGCTTACTTCGGCTGTGCTCATAGTATGTACGTCCTTGTGCGGTAGCGGTTGGTGAATCAGGCCCGCCCCGGTGAGGTGGCGGGCACATCCTTAGCCTATCGCACCGTATCTGACCAGAAGGTTAACTCGACGCGATGCTCCGGTGAAGACTGGGCAACCACTCCGCGGATAACGCGAATTCCTGCTTACCCACCCGATTTCGTTAGCTACTCTGAGAACGAACCCGCACCCTCCGCATCGTTGCCGGAAGGCTGCTGGTCACCGATAGATAGAAAGGCTGGTGAGCGACCATGGTCAACACCATCATGATTTTCATATGGGGCGCACTCGACTCCATACTGATTTACAAGGTCCTCCGCACCGTCGTCACGTACGAACTCAACCGACGCCGCGAAAAGAAACTACGCGCCGAAGCTGTATACGTCATGCGAACGAACCGCTTCGAAATTGCTACCTATGCCCTAGTAATTCTCTCGTTTGCGATAGGAGTCTTCGTCATTCACCTAGGGGAAGACGTAGGATTCCACTTCGCATTCGACTTTATTGGCCTCGGCATGACCGGCTTTTTTATGTTCTTCTTCTGGAACGGCGCCGGTACCTACACTAAAATCTCGCCCGAAGGAATCGAAAGGGGAGAGCCGTGCAACGATACGGTGTTCTTCCCGCTCAACGCGATTGACTCGGTCTCATACGACAACAACACCGACCGCGAATACGCAGACTCCCTCCACTTCTACACAAAATCCGGCAAACTGGTCGCAGAATTCTGTCCCGTCTTCGGCAGCTACCCCCTCCTCGCAATGACCCGATTCAGGATTGAAAACGACCGCTGGCCAGACATTGGCAACCCCGAGGACACCGCCCAGATTAATGCCTGGGCGAACCGCCGTTCTACCCTCCGGTACTTCAGCTACGGCAAGATTTCGGGCCTCGCCGAAGTGGACATGTAGCCCGCAATTCAGCCCGTATTGAGTGCGTGCCCGGCGTGTTTCTCAACCAATATTTCCGCAATTTTTCTGCCGGAAAAACGTGGACTAGCCCGCATGGTTTAAGCCTCAACTAGAAGGTGCACTCTGCATGTAAAAACATTAACGTTGAGGCATACAATAAGAAATGGTTAATGCACAGCCGCACGCCGTGCACACACCACGTCACTTCACAGAAACACCGACCCCGAAAGGCATATCATGGCCACCAAGAAGCCCGCACGCCTTACCCGCCGAGCAGCACTCGCCGCCGCAGGCGCAGGCGCAGCAACCGCCCTCGGCGCACTGCTCACCCCCGCACAGGCAACCACCTACCGCCCCACCGTGCGCCGCACCCCCTACAACGGCTACTACTCGCACCGTTACGGCCGCCGCGGCCGCATCGTCATCAGCGACTACTACGGCAGCTCCTACAGCCACTACTACTATTACGGCGGCTAAAGAAATCCCAAGCTCAATAAACATATACTGGAAGACGGCACTACACCCCGTGTAGTGC
>ERZ1674245.98-NODE-98-length-30136-cov-9.874406_pt1 | contig 30136 bp, 17 predicted proteins | sample MGYA00581205_ERZ1674245 | MGnify/ENA primary metagenome ERZ1674245 (study PRJEB41354, sample SAMEA4873314) | human saliva metagenome | biome: human-associated habitat [ENVO:00009003]; feature: mouth environment [ENVO:08000002]; material: saliva material... | reverse complement strand
TTTGGTGTGTAGAGGGTACTCGCACCTTCTCCCCCGCAGCATTAGCATCACGCAGAGACGGAATTAGTGCTAAATAGAGCCTATCATCATCAGAAATACCGTTTTCGGTGGTAATCGAAATCGTCATAATATCAACACTAGAGCCATAACACTCCTTTAACTGGCGCAACTTAGAGACAACTTTATCTGCTTTATCATAAGTTGCTTTTACGACAGTAACATCCGCCAAATCACTTCTTGATAGTTGTCCAGGCTCGCCATCAGGTAGTTGTCCAGGCCTGGCATCAGTATAATATTCTCTATCAGGTAGCGCAGGATCTACAGCAAAGGTGCAACCGGCCGCTTTTAAAGTTTTAGCTAGCGGAGAGTTAAAAATGTCGTCGTTACGGTATTTGCGAGTGAATTTATCGCGCCGGCCCGAAAATAGCATGGCTAGCTGTTCATTGAAGTTAGCGCCGTCTTTATGGCCGCGTATCACCAAGTTCATGGGCGTGGCCGGATAGCCCATTAGATAGTTTTTTGTGTACGAGTCTTGGCTTTGTAAGTTTTGCCAGGTTATTCCGCTGGCAACCACTAAAATCAAGGGCTTAATTCGCGTTTTTGTACCAGCCCCGCACTTACCAGTTGTGTTTGCACTGGCGACAGCGCCCGCCCCGGCCCAGTTTTGTGCTCTAGCTGAAGTTTTGTCGCCAGCTACACCTGGCGCAGTCGCCACGGTGAAAGTTGCCGCACTAGCGCCACTAGAGAGCAACAGCAAACAGGCAATCAGCCCAGTAAAGATTCTCGTAACCGCTCGCACCAAAGCTGCCGCGCCGACGTCGGACTTATCCGCACCGGCCCCACCAGCAAAAGCAATGCCGACGTCAGCCCTAAAGATGTCGGTCTTAAAGCGGCGAAACACGTCCGCAAACCTCCTAACTTTAGACATAATGCCTGGCCACCTGCACGGTTTCGTAACCATAGCCGCCTCCAAACAGCATCGCGTGCACAATCAGCATGTGTACGCGGTGTAGCCCCACCCGCTCACTCCAGTAGGACTCTAGTGGCGACACGCTCTGATAGCCCTCATAGACGCTGTCTAGATACTGCTGCCCAAACAGGCCCAAATCAGCCAAATCAGTCTCCGCGTGACCACCGTGCGCAGCCGGATCAATCATCACCCCAACTACCGGCCCACCAGCGAAGGCTTCTAGCTGCTGGGCGTTGGTCATTATGGCAGCGCCATCTTGCGGCTCATCAGCGGTTTTCTCGCTCAAAAACTCCTTGCAGCTGCGCGCCACATCCCCCACCGGACACCACAGCACGTTTCCGCTCCACAAATCCCCGTGCAGGCGGGCTACAGGTGTTCCGGCTTGGGTTAGCAGCTGGGGTTGGGAGTGGTTAAAGTCCCCGTCACGTAGGCGTTCGCAGAGTTTTTCGATTATGACGGCGCCCGAGCGGTCAATCGAGCCGTTGTCGCGGGCCGGGGCCAGCATGAGCATGATCCGGTCTGTCGCGAAAAACTCGCCCCAGCTATCGGTCCAAGCCTCAGATCGCAAAGGTAGACGTGCGCGACCCATCCAGCCGTCACCTTCCCAGCCCTGCGGCGGCGCTCCCCAGTGTGAGGCTCCAGCGGCGTGGGTGTGGGCTAGGGCACGACCGAAACTAAAAGCGGCTTTAGGGGTGCAATGCCTGTCATTAAGCTGGGGTTCTTCTAGCCACCCACGACCGCTACGCACGGGCACCACAGCCGCGCCGCCGTCGTCCATGGCGTCAGCTAGCCAGCGCAGACCGGTAGCTTCCAACGCGGTTGAACCGGGGATACCTCGATCGTCTTTGCGGAACATAACCAAAGCATAATGCCCGCAATGAGCTAGCTGGGCTTTACTTTGAAGCAGCAAGCGTTTCTGGCTTAGTTTCGACGGCGGTCACCCTAAATAGCTTTAGCTCTACGCTCATCACCAACGCCAGTGGCACCAGCAAGCATAGGCTGTAACGCATCATCGCAAAACCTGCATCATTAAGTACTAACTCAAGCAAAACCAAGGTAGTTAGAGCGTTAAAGGTAACCACATAACGCATCGGTACATCCGCGCGTCGAGTAGCGCGATAGACCTTAATCCAAGCCAAAATCACTACTGTTATGGTTACCAACGCAAAGATTAACTTGGTACCCGCCTCATCATCTGCCGAAAAAATTGGGCTTAGTAAAGCAGCAATGCGCGCAGCCATAACATCAATGAAAGTGCCGTCCAAGAATTTCTGGCCTAAACTCCCTAAGTAACTGGAGTTTTGCCCAAAACAGCACCATTCAATAACCGCTATAACTGACAGCAAACTAGCACCAATTAAACCGGAAATAACCAAGCCACGTAGACGTAGGTTGCGCTCGGAAAGTTTCAACATGGCTACCACCAGCGCACCTGTCAGGGCTAGCGCACCTGCAGAGTTATCACCCAGGCTCGGTAAGCCGATAGTTAGCACCGCCAAGGCACCGATAGTTCCCGCCACTATCAGGGACGTGCGCAAACCTCGGCGGGGTTTTAACCAGCTGGTCAAGGTCACCAAAGCCAACACAAAACCCACCGCGCCAAGCGCAAAACCAGCATCAGACAGGCCATATAGACGCTGCGTGGTTAAGGCGCTTACGGCTAGAGGACTGTTAAAAGCCAGGTTACCGCCAGTGATGCCGTCACCTAGCCACAATAAACCGTTTAACGCGCAAGCAATAATGAAACTGACGGAATAATTTGCAAATTTTATAGTGACTAGTTCTAGCAGACAGGTAAACACTACAGCGATAGCGACTGCCCCCATAAACGTCACTAAATGCAGCTTAGTTAAACCAACAATAGCCTGATTATCTTCAGGAATAGTGCCGGCGACAATAAGCCTGTAATCATTTGGTTCAACCCCAAATAGGTACCATGAGGTGGCGTTAAGTAGCAGGTAACCTACCGGCAAACAAGCAGTGAACACTGCCAACCAGCGCATAAGCAGTAAATAACTACGGCTTGCATCAGGGGTATTTGTATAGAAATCTAGTTTCGGGAACTTATTGCGCCACACCAGGACAATAACCAGCATTGCTAGCACCACGCACAGCATATTGAAGCCCATCACTTTTTGCGAGGCCTGACTGTGAGTGCTTTGCTCCATTAAGAAATGGATTAGGTTTATGCGCGCGCTAGATACAGTCCCCCCGGTAAATGAGCGTTGCTGCGCCTCCCAGAAGTCTACGCATTTCTCTATGGCTGAAGAGTTATCTACTCGCCCCGGGACCTGAGGTAATGCTTTACCGGTGGCCCCAAGCGGCGGCTTTGCCCCATACCGAGCTGCGATTGTAGGGGCGATATCCGTTAATTGAATTAAATTGTCTCGCCGCACAGAGGGTGCCTGCACTAGCCCAGTTTTAGCGTTAACATCTTTTAAGCTGGGCACTAAAGCTAAATATAATTTGGCGGCTTGGCCATCTGAGTAGTAGGTTCCGTTTGCTAGTGAGAGCAGCATTATGTCAACGTTGTCGCCGTAATATACGCGAATTCGACTTAAATAACTGGCAATCTCGGTAAGTGGTGCCGATGCTCCATCCACAACCGTTACATCACTTAGATTTTGCCCAAATGGGCGCTCTGTTTCATAACTGCCGCCCACTCGATATTCAGCAAAGCTGCACTCAGATTCCCTTAACGTTTTCCCTAGCGGCGAGGTGGTCAAATCATAGTCGGCAGTAGTGAAATTGCCTCCTCGGCCGGAATAAAGCATGGCCAATTGACCATTTTTACTTAAGGAGTTAGCGCTTTTAGGAATTAATAGATTCATTGGCGTAGCCGGATAGCCGGCTAGATATCGCGCATATTTTCGTATTTCTGCGCCATCACCGTTCTTGCCAATGTTTTTCCCATCCAGCACGCCATTTAGATCGCGCCAGGTTAGGCCATAAGTAACCACCATGACCAGGGGTTTAACGCGGCTGGTTGCCGTGGCCCCACAGTTGCGAGTTACCGCACTGCCTGCTGCTTTACTTTGGGCGCTCACTGCGGCAGTTTCAACAGTCGCGGCGTTAGCCCCACTGGCTAGCAGTAGGCAGGCAAGTAGTCCCGCAAAGAGTTTCGCCAGCATATGCGCCAGCCACGCGCCCATTTTCATAATCCTAAACTGCCACACCTTTACGCCTTACAACCACCAAACTGCACTAGAAACGCAGCCTGAAGACCAACTCACTTCGCAAAAGTTACCTGTAGAGCCTTGTTTTGAGACCCTTCTGAATCTGCAGAATCTGCAGATTTAGCTTTCACCCCCACAGGCATGACGGATTCGAAATATAACATACAAGCAAAAGCTATCAGTAGACTCAGACTGGTAAATACAGTTAAAAGACCCTGATCATCCAGAGCCAGTTCCATTAATACCAGCACTGTCAATGTATCCATCAGTAAGCCATAGCGAGCAGGAACATCTGCACCCTGAGTGTTAGGGCTGAACTTAAACCAAATCCGAACCACAACTACTATCGCTAGTAACACTGCCAGAGACAACCAGATCCCATGCTTAGCGTTTAGTACAAATGGACTTTTAAGAGAGTTAAGTTTCTCACCCGTCAAAGCACCCGAAACGCCCAGTAGCACTAAATTTGCTAGCACAAACCCTGAAGCGACTAGAGCATTTAGCTTTAGATTATGTTTACATAGTTCCAACAAAGGCACTAACAGTGTAACTGCCAGTATTACCGAATCAGTCAAATTATCGCCCATTACCGGACTGGCCATACACGCAACTAAAATAGCACCTACAGCTCCTAACACAAGCAAGGAAACCCGTAAATCATACTGCTCTTTCAACCAGTCAGCGCAGATAACTACTACAATAATAGTTCCTAGCACACCAAAGCTAAAAGACACATAATTGACTCCGTAAAAGCGCCCAGAAGCTACTATATCTACACCCAAAGGAGTATTGCGAGTTAAATAACCTCCACTAAACGCATCGCCGAGCCAAAGCAAGGCATTCAATCCAACCACAAAAATAAAACTACTAGCATAGTTTAAGAATTTACGGCAAACCTGTTCGATTAAACAAACCAGCAACAAGCCTACGATTATTGCAAGTGCAGCACTAGTTAATATCTGCAACTTAGTTAGATCATCATAATCCAGATAATCATTTTGGCCATAGAAATTTTCGTCTCCATACGCATAGGACAAATACCACGGGAGAGCGTTGGCAGACAAATAACCAATTGGTAAACAGCCAGCAAATAAACAAAGCCGCCGAAACCGAATAAAATATTGACTATAGTCATGCGGATTTACCCGGTGGAAAAATTTTAAGTCACACTCAAATCCCCGATACCACATTCGCACAATAATTAGTGAAAATATGAGCATAAGTAAAGTGTTATAGACACCCACCTTACCCGCAGCTATCATGTGTTGATTTTGGGCAATCAAGAAGCTGATTAAGTTTCCGTGATCTACCCGATAACTAGGGATAGTTTCTACGTTATTCTCTGTACCTGAATCATCTTTCAACTCTACATAATTTTTAGCAAGCAGTGCCTTATCAACCCGTTCAGGAGTCAGCGGCAGAGCCACGCCAGTAGCTCCCGGCAGGGATTTTGCACCATAGCGAGCCGCAATAGTGGGGGCTATATCAGTTAATTTAATTAGATTATTGGTGCGGGTAGAGGGCACTCGCACATAGCCATTTGTAGAATCGACATCTTTCGACTCGGGCATTAAAGCCAAGCAGGGTTGCTTATCCTTAAATTCTCCACCATACACAGATCTCAGGTCGACTGCACAACTAAGAGACACCACCATAACATCAACACTGTTGTTATAGTAGTTTCGAATTTTAGCTATATCCGTAAATAGCGTCTTTGCATAAGAACTTGATGAACCGGATTGATCACCATCAAAATAAGCAATAGTGACATCTGACGTATAGCTACCCAGTGGCTCTGAAATAAAACCCTCGGAGTAATAATACCTTTTACTAAAAGAGGGATCCACAGACACACTACATCCAGCCGCCTTCAAGCTTTTAACTAGAGGTGAGGCCATAAGTTCGCTATAACCATAGTGCCCATTTTGACCATAAATGTTTTTACCTGAAAATAATGTGCCCATTAAGTTAGAGTCTAAGGTTTTTGAATTTCTACCTGTGGCAACCAGATTCATCGGAATGCCCGGATAGGTCAGTAAATAGCTAACCCCATACCCTCTCGGCGATGGCGTATCTCTTACGGCAGGCCAGGTCAAGCCATCGGTAACCACTAAAATTAATGGCCGAATCCTAGTAGTTGCCGTGGCGCCGCAGTTATGAGTGTCTGTAACTCCAGTCGCCATATTTTGCAAAGCTGCCATACCTCCGCCTTGTTCGCCAACTGCATTGCTGGCTTTTAGGCTGCTTTGGGCGCCAGGCACGCTGCCTTGCACACCAGCTACAGCGCTCATACTGCTTTTGGCACTCACTGCGGCAGTTTCAACAGTCGCGGCATTAGCCCCACTGGCTAGCAGTAGGCAGGCAAGTAGTCCCGCAAAGACTGCCGTCAGCATTTTTGGCTTTTGAGCCCTCACGACGACGCTCGCCTCCCCTAAGCCGCACGCCTGCCTCAAGCCTCGCCCCTGTCCTAAGCCGAGCACCCCGCCGTCGTCGCCTCTAAACCAACGCAGCCCCACGCCCCTAAGCAAGTTACCGAACGTAACCTGCAAACTGCGCGAACTTCGATGATCCCTGCCGAACATAAAATCCAGCATAACGCCCATTTAGTGAGCGACTTGACGATTCGCAAAACAAATCGGGCCGGGAGCCTTTAAAAGCCCCCGGCCCAATTGGCTCGGTTTGCGCTCATCGCGGTACCGCCTCGGCCACCCTAGCTACTCGATTGGGGTAACCACCATGCGGGTTTTATCCACATAGTCGCGCAAGCGCTCGGCAATCTCCTCGAAAGATTCCTGATGCACGGTGGAGGGCCGGTGAATCAGGGCCAGGCGACGGGTGGGAACAGGCTCGGCGAAGCGGGCCACGCTAACGGTCTGTCCTTCGCCTGTGCGCAAAGCCCCCTCGGGCACAACCGCTATCCCGCCACCAACTTTGACTAGCCGCAGGGCGGTTGCCATGTCGATGGTGGTTGCGGCCACCTCATTAATGGGGATATTGCATAGCGCCAGGGTTTGGTCACGCAGGCAGTTGCCGGCCTCCATGAGGATCAGCGGCTGGCGACTAAGCTCGGCGGGTTTGACGTTTGTGCGCCCAACCCAAGGGTGGGTATCGGGAACAGCGATTACCAGGTCTTCATCCCATAGGGGCTCACTGATAAAGCGCTCCATGCTCTCATCCAAGGCCACCAGGCCTAGGTCAATATCTCCGCAGGCGAGTGCGTCTAGGATGTCCGGGGTGGTCATCTCCCGGAACTCGGAAATTCTGCCAAAATCAGCAGTATTGGCAGCATTAGGTACGCCGCTGGCCACAGATTCAGCCAGGTAGGGTGCGGCGGTGGGGATGATCCCCAGGCGCACTTGACCGTAACGCTCCTGGCTAATGCGGCTGGCGGCCTCAATAAACCCTTCGGCGGCCAGCACTGCATCACGCGCGAAGGGAAGCAGGTCCTGGCCCAGAGGGGTGATTAGAACCTGTCGCGTGGTGCGCTCTATAAGGGGGCCATCAACACGCTTTTCCAACGCAGAGATGGACTGGGACAAGCTGGGCTGGCTCACACCAAGTGCCGCTGCTGCGTCACCGTAGTGTTTGTGATCGCAGAGCGTTACAAAGGCCCTCAGCTGTGAAAATGAGGGCATTGAAAGTGATGGCATCACTAACCCCCTTTGGTAATTTCGGCTAGGCGAACTTTGCCTGGCCGTGGATGTATTTAAGTTTACGCTGCATCCCCCCTAAATTTTCTTGAAATATAAGCGGAAAGTGAGGATTTATAAGGGTTTCCTCGCGCTCCGCCCGTGCTTACACTCCAATTATATATGCGCAGGTGAGCGGCTGTTTAGGAGGTAAGTGCCGCTCTGGGCTAAAACTTGCCGGGCTCGACGGCGCCGCACCGGCACGAAAGCACCATTTTACCTAGATAAACCGCCCTTCATCTGCTGTTTTTGGGCAAATTTTGCACTTAGCTTGCGGCTAATTTTGGTATCTTTTCCGCGTCCTGACGCCGTCGCCTGCCCCTTTTTGCATCCGTACCACCGCCCGCTCAGGCGTGACCACACACGCAAGCAACACATTCACCCGAACTGCACCAAAAACCACCAAAAGACCCCACTTTAATGTGGTCCAGCTATCTATGTGCCCTGCGACACGGTGACCAGTATGTGAGCAGCGGTTCTAGGGTAGGTAGAATTTCCAACATGATCGATCTGCGCGCCTTACGTGAGAACCCAGAGCCTTTCCGTGCCAGCCAGATTGCCCGTGGCGCGGACGTGTCCCTAGTTGACCGCATCCTTGAAGCCGACGAGCGCCGTCGTTCATCGCTAAGCGCCTTCGAGACTGCCCGAGCCCAGCAAAAAGAGGTCTCCCGCTCTGTGGGTAAGGCCGCTGCTGAAGAGCGCCCCGCCATCTTGGCCCACGCCAAGGAGCTAGCCGCCCAGGTTAAGGAGCTTGAGGCACGCTCCAACGAGGCCGCCGTCGAGCTAGACACCCTAGCCCACCAGTTCCAGAACCTAATCGAGGGTGCCCCCGCCGGTGGTGAAGAGGACTACGTGGTGCTGCGCCACGAGGGCCCCGCCGTGCGTGACTTTGCTGCTGAGGGCTTCGAGCCTGCCGACCACCTGGCGCTAGGTGAGGGCCTGGACATTATCGACGTGCGTCGCGGCGTTAAGGTTTCCGGCTCGCGCTTCTACTTCCTAAAGGGTTGGGGTATGCGCCTGGAGCTGGCGCTAATGACCGCCGCCCTAGACACCGCCGTCAAGCACGGCTTCACCCCGCTAACCACCCCCACCCTGGTTACCCCCCAGATCATGGGCGGCACTGGCTTCCTGGGGGCACACAGCGACGAGATTTACTACCTGCCCGCCGATGACCTGTACCTAACCGGTACTTCTGAGGTGGCCCTGGCCGGTTACCACACTGACGAGATCCTGGATCTAAGCGCCGGCCCCAAGCGCTACATGGGTTGGTCCACCTGCTACCGCCGCGAAGCTGGCGCTGCCGGTAAGGACACGCGCGGCATTATCCGCGTCCACCAGTTCAACAAGGCCGAGATGTTCTCTTACTGCCGCCCTGAGGACGCCGCAGATGAGCACCAGCGCCTGCTGGCCATGGAAGAAGAGATGCTGGCCAAGGTTGAGCTGCCTTACCGCGTGATTGACACCGCCGCCGGCGACCTGGGCTCCTCAGCCGCCCGCAAGTTCGACTGCGAGGCTTGGCTGCCCACCCAGCAGCGTTACATGGAGGTCACCTCCACCTCTAACTGCACCACTTTCCAGGCCCGCCGCCTAGGCATCCGCGAGCGCCGCGAGAACGGCACCAGCCCCGTGGCCACCTTGAACGGCACCTTGGCCACCACTCGTTGGATGGTTGCGATTTTGGAGAACCACCAGCTGCCGGACGGCTCCGTGCGTGTACCTGAGGGTCTGCGTCCTTACCTGGGCGGCCTGGAGGTTATTGAGGCTCCTGCCGGCGCATGAGCAAAATCGCCGCTTCCGGCATGCCTATCACCCCTGAGGGTGAGTTGAGTGCTGCGGCCGCTGCTGCGCGCGCTAATCCGCTTGACGACGCCGCTTTTGGCGCTGCTGTAGCGGCCATGCGCGCTCAGTTGGAGGCTTGGGCTGGGCGTGCCGGAGGCTCGACTTCTGCCGCACCTGCGACGACGGCGCCTGCCGGCCCTGCTGCGGCTAGCAGCGCGGCGTCGCCTGCCAATGCGGGCTCTGCGGCTGGCAGTCATGCCCCAGCTGCGGGCTCTGACCTGCCGCCGCTTGACCGCTCTACCCTGCTAGCTTTGGATATTGACGGCACCATTTTGGACATTAACGGCGAGGTGCCCCCGCGTACCCGCGCCGCCGTCGTCGCTGCTGCCCAGGCGGGCGTGCAGGTAGTCCTAGCCACTGGGCGCGGTATTGAGGCGGCCCTGCCGGTGGCGGATTTCCTGGGACTAACCCAGGGTTGGATGGTGTGCGCCAATGGGGCGTTGACGGTGCGTCTGGATCCCAAGCTGAAGGGCACGGTGTCTTTGCCCGGCGGCTACGAGATCACTAATTCGGTTACTTTTGACCCCACCACCGCCATTGGGCGTCTACATCAGGTGCTGCCTGAGGCTATTTTCGCGGTGGAAATGCCGGGCCGGGGCTTTTTGACCAGCGCCGACTTCCCGCCTGGGGAGCTAATTGAGAACACCACCACGGTGTCGCTGGAGCAGCTGTCGAGCCAGCCGGTTAGCCGCGTGATTGTGCGCGCCCCGGGGATGGCGCTGGCTGATTTTGAGGTGGCGGTGCGTAGCGCCGGGCTGCACGCGGTGGAGTATGCCATTGGTTGGACGGCTTGGCTGGACGTCAACGCCGCCGGGGTGTCTAAGGCCAGTGCACTGGATGCTTTGGTTTCTGGCTTGGGAGTTAAGCACACGGTGGCTATGGGCGACGGCGCCAATGACTTAGAGATGCTGCGTTGGGCTGACCTGTCAGTGGCTATGGGTAGCGCCCCTGCGCGCGTCAAAAACGCCACCAGCGTAGTCACCGAGCCGGTGTGGCATGAGGGGGCGGCTATCGTCTTGGCGGCTCTGTCCCACTAACTGCCGTTTAGGCCCGACGGCGCCCCTGGGCTCTCGGTGAGACCTTACACCCCAGGCTACGCGCCCTGCGCTCCCGGCGCCGCTCTCGACGCCGCCGCGCTAAACCCGCTTTGAGCTGGTTGTAGACTGTGACCAGGACTTAGCGAAGGAGCTTTATGCGTGCCGGCACCTATATCAAGTACGTCGCTACTTGCCTCCCCACTGCCCTGATTGGCATCGGCATTTTTCTGGCTATTTTCCGCGCCAACCCACACCTGGGCCTCTATAGCGGCATTGCCGCGCTGATCGTGTGGGGGCTGACTATGGCGGGCTTGGCGCGAGCCTTGCAGGAAGTGGGTGGCCTAGTGAAGGTGGGGGACGACGTCGTCGCCAAACCCGTCCCGCACAAAACCAGCGCCCCGGGTAAAACCAAGCAACGCCAGGGCGACGCCGCCAACCCCGTCCCGCACAAAACCAGCACCCCAGGCAAAGCCAAGGCCGCCCCGGATGAACCCGAAGCGGCCTTAAGCGGCAGTTGGTTTAAGCGCCGCGAGCGCGGTTTCCCACGCTGGATGCCTTACCTATTTGACCTGGTAGCAGCCATTCCGGCGGCGGCAGGGCTGGTAGCGGGGGTGGCTTTCTTTAGCGGACAGAGCGCTTCCCTGACCACTATGGCGGCCCTGATGCTGACCTGCATCCTGTACGTGTCCTGGCGCCAGCAGGCCTTCAAAACCCTCTAGCGCCAAGGCTAGAACTTCACCTCACGCTGGCTGGGCGTGGCCGAGTAGATCTGCTTGCCGGCGCGCCATGAGCCCAGTACCAGCGCACCAAAGCTGAGCGCGTGGAACCAATCGGGGGCGTCAAGCATGATGAAGTTGGCGCTGTTACCCACCTCAATGCCGTAGTCGCTTAGGTGTAGGGTGCGCGCGGCGTTGTGGGTGATGAACTTGTAGGAGTTGAGAATTTCGCTCCGCGACATCATCTGCGTGGTGTAGAGCCCGTTAAACACCACGTCACGCAGGTTGCCCGTGCCCATGGGGTTCCAGGGGTCTTCAATGTCGTCTTGGCCGAAGGAAACGTTGATGCCGGCGTCGGTTAGTTCCTTGACGCGGGTGACGCCTCGGCGCTTGGGGTAGGTGTCCATGCGGCCTTGCAGGTGGGTGTTGACCAGCGGGTTTGACACAAAGTTAATGCCGCTGAGTTTTAGCAGCCGCAGCAGGCGGATGAAGTAGGCGTTGTTGTAGGAGTGCATGGCGGTGGTGTGGGAGGCGGTGACGCGCTCGCCGATGCCGGCTTCTAGGGCGCGGGTGGCTAGGGTTTCTAGGCCGCGTGAGGCTTCGTCGTCGATTTCGTCGCAGTGCACGTCCATGAGCAGGTCAAACTCTTGGGCTAGCTCCACCGCATAGTTCAGTGATGACACCGAGTATTCGCGGGTGAATTCAAAGTGCGGGATGGCGCCAATGCAGTTGACCCCCATTTGGGCGGCGCGGCGCATTAGTTGGCGCCCGTTGGGGAAGGATTCGATGCCTTCTTGCGGGAATGCCACGATCTGCAAGGTGATGGTGTCGGCGATTTCTTCACGCAGGTCGATTAGGGCGCGCAGGGCGGTTAGTTCGGGGTCGGTGACGTCCACGTGGGTGCGCACGTACTGCACACCGAAGCTGGCTTGTTGGCGGATTGCGGCCAGGGCGCGCTCGTGGGCGTCGGCGTAGGTGAGCGATTTTTTGCGTTCGCTCCACACTTCGATGCCTTCAAATAGCGTGCCGGACTCGTTGTAGCGCGGCTGCCCGCTGGTTAGCGCCGAGTCTAGGTGCACGTGGGATTCGATGTAGGGCGGTAGTACTAGCCGCCCGCCGCCGTCGACGATCTGCTCCCCCGCCTGCGCCTCTAGGCCCCCCTCAAGCTGCGCAAACTTGCCGTCTTTGATGCGGATGTCGGTTAGCTGGGGGGCGTTTTCGATGCGTACGTTTTTAATCAGTAAGTTCATTTTCTTCCCTTTCGCTGGTTTTTAAGGCCGACGACGCCGCCCGGCCTGTGGGGACGACGTCGCCGTTTAGTTGGGCTCAGCCCCGGCTATAGCGGGCCGGGCCGGCGCCCCAAGCCTGGCCGGCACCCCAAGCCGGAGCGCCGTCTGTAGCTCCGGCTAACTTGCAGCCCCAGCCGCCGGCTGCGCCGACGCCAGCACAATTACAGGTCCTGCGGCTCACCCACAGTGAAGTCCAGGCCCAGGGCGCGTTCCAAGGCCGTACCACCCAGGTACACCACCACCGTGGTCACCATGGCGTTAATGGCGGGAATACCCAGGTCTTTAACAAACCAACCCACCAGGGCCCCGGCCAGGATAGACAGCACCGGCACCCACTTAAAGGCCACGATCCCGGCACTGTAGGAGCGGCGTCGGGCAAAGTAATCCACAATCAGGACCGTGCCCACGGGCGGCAAAGTAGCGTTCAAAATGTTGAGCCAACCCACAAAATTGTCATACAGCCACAGGGCAGCCAGCGTGCCCAGGATGCCGGCCACCAGCACCAGCGGCTTCTTGGGGATCTTGGTGATGTTGGCGTAACCCAAACCGGTGGTGTACAGGGCGTTGTTGTTGGTGGTCCAAATGTTGGCGCCCAGCACCACAATGGCGGGAATGGCCAGGCCCTGGGCGATCATCACGTAGAAAATGTCGTCTTTGCCGGTAAACGCGCCGCCTACCGCACCGAAAGAGAACATCAGGGTGTTACCCAGGAAGAAAGCCACCACGGTGGTGATCACGGCGGAGGAGGTGGATTTAGCGAAACGGGTGAAGTTAGGGGTGGCGCTACCGCCAGAAACGAAGGAGCCCACCACTAGGCCCACGGCGCTAACCACGCCCATGCCGGTGCTTTTAGCGAAGATGGCAGACAGCCCACCGCCGTCGGCAGTGGCACTAACCATGGAGTAGGTGCCCAAAATAGCGATCAGGGGCACGGAAATGAACGAAACAATCTCAATTGCTTTAATGCCGTAGTAGGCGCTGGCGGTCATCAACCCACCAGCAATAATCACAATCACCCACACGTTTACGTGCAGCAGCTCGGCGGTGGGTTTAGCGAACATGGCCACGCCCACGCCAAACCAACCCATCTGGGTCAAGCTGATCAGGGCTGAAGGCAGGAATGAACCTTTAGTTCCAAAGGTGCGCTGGGACATCAGGTCGAAACTCAAACCGGTTTTCGCGCCGATATAACCCAGCGCGCCGGTGTAAACCGCCAAAATTGCGCCGCCAATAAGCACAGCCAGGATGTAGCCGTTTAAATTTAGGCCCTGGCCGAGTTTGGCGCCCACGCTCATGGAGGCGGAGAAGAAGGTAAAGCCCAACATAACAAAACCGACGGCCCAAAATGACCGTCGGCTTTGTGTGGGAACAGCTTCGAAGGAATAGTCTTCGTCAATGGCACTAGAGTGCTGGGAAATGAGTGCGTCTAGATCTTGTGCAGAATTTGCCGCGTCAGCAGCTGCAGTGCTGGATGCGCCGGAACCGGGTGCACCGGAACCGGCAGACGCATCGGAGCTGGGGGCGCCAGAACCGGCAGATGCACCGGGAGATGATGAGGCTGCGGCCGGGTTGTGGCCGGGATGAGACGAGCTCATGGGTTTCCTTCCAAAAGGTAGCCAAAATCCACGGTAGGTTACTGGTTAAATTTAGGCTGATTCAAGGCTTTAAGCACTAAAGCTTGCCAAATGTGCATAAAGCTACTTTATGGAATGGTTTTGACGGTAGGCTGTGGCTAGCAGGCGCCATAGTGGGTGCTGCTCAAGCTTGCTGCCTTGCTGCTTTGTTGCCTGGTGGCGCTTTTCAGCCCACGCACGCCCGCTAAGGCAAGAGCCGCTAGGCAAATATTTATCTGTACCAGGAGGCCGCGATGGCGCTGCAATGGATTGGTTCCCCCGAACACACCCGCTGGTTGGGTCAGCACACTCAGGCTTTGCTGGATTTTGCGCGCCGTAGCCGGGTGCCCGGTGGTTTTGGCTGGATCAGTCCCGACGGCGTCGTTGATTCTTCCCGACCGGTAGAGCTGTGGATCACCGGGCGCATGACCTACGTGTTTAGTGTGGGCGTGCTGTTGGGTGTGCCCGGGTGCCGGCGCTACGCCGATCACGGGGTGCAGGCGTTAACCAACGCATTTTGGGATGAAACCAATGGGGGCTGGTTTAGCGCCATTGAGGGTGAGCTAGATGAGGACGGCCATGGCCGTGTGGCCCCCGGTTTTACCCGCAAAGAGTGCTACCAGCACGCTTTTGTGCTGCTGGGGGCGGCTACGGCCCTGGCGGCGGGGCGTCCAGGAGCGGCGACCCTGCTTAAGCGAGCCCTGGAGGTGCATGAACGTTACTTCTTTGACCACTCCCAGTCCATGCCCACCGAGTCTTATGCCCTAGATTTCACTGACCCGGAGGATTACCGGGGGATTAACGCCGCTATGCACACGGTGGAGGCCTACCTGGCTATTGCGGACGCTACCGGTGATGACCGTTGGTTGGAGCGCGCCCTGGGGATTGTGGACTTTGCTATTAACCAGCAGGCCCGCGCCCACGGCTGGCGTATCCCTGAGCACTACAGCACTACTTGGGTGCCGGATCCTGACTACAACATTGATGAAGTGGCCCATCCCTTCCGCCCCTTTGGTATCACCCCTGGTCACGGCCTGGAGTGGGCACGATTGACGGTGCAGTTGCGGGCGGCTTTGCAAGAGGTTGGTTTGGAGGCACCGGCTTGGATGCTGCCGGCTGCTTTGGAGCTGTTTACCCGTTCGCGCGCTGATGGTTGGAATCGCGACGGCGCCCCCGGCTTTGTTTACACCGTTGATTTTGTGGGCACACCGGTGGTGCACGAGCGTATGCACTGGGTGGCTTGTGAAGCTATTAGCGCCGCAGCCGCCTTGCACTGTGCGCTAGTTAACGAGCCAGTACCGTTGGCCGCTAAGGCCACCAGCATGGCCTATTTGGAGCACGCCTACCGCAGCGCCTGGGATTACTGTGAGCAATACATTATTGGTGGTGGGGACCCCTTTACCCGGGCCGAAATTGACCCGCAAAACGCACCGTTAGACCAGGCTGGGGCCTGGGTGCATGAGCTAGATCAGGCCAACCAGCCCTCCACCCGCACCTGGGCCGGTTACCCGGACATTTACCATGCTTTGCAAGCAACTTTGATTCCGCGCGTGCCGGTGTGGCCGGTACTACCCGGCGCACTGCGAGATGGCCTGTTAGACCGTTAGTAGTGCGTGATAAAGTTACGCGTGCTGACCGCCGGAAACGCATAAGGATCTGTGGCGTTTGTGGAGGTCCAGCTGGAGAGGTGACAGAGCGGCCGAATGTGACGGTCTTGAAAACCGTTGTGTCCGCAAGGGCACCAGGGGTTCGAATCCCCTCCTCTCCGCCGGCCGGTTTAAAAATCGCTTTGCTAGAGAGAGATTTTTAAGCTAGGCTTAGTCGCGGTCGTTGACCGTTTGGAGACGTCGCATAGTGGCCTAGTGCGCCTTCCTGCTAAGAAGGTTGAGGTTGATAGCCTCTCGCGGGTTCAAATCCCGCCGTCTCCGCCACCAAACCCCGCTTCGGCGGGGTTTTTTGTTGCCTCGGGCAGCCGTTTCCCTGAGCTGCCCAGGCCATCCAAGCTGGCGCCGTCGTCCTCGCCACCACCCCGCCAGCTGGGCTTTTAGTCACCCAAGCAGCCCAGATTTGCGCCAAAACATAGCTGTTTGCACAGACATTTTCAGAGCTTTCCCAGGTTCACTGGCGTCTACCTCAAGCTTACGATGCAACTATTTTTCCGGTACTGCTCGCTAATTTTTAGTAGGTATAATGCAGAAATTACGTAAATACGGGGTTTTCACCCTCGCTCTAGCAATGAGCGCTAGTGCGTTAATTCCGACTGCCGCCGCCTCCCCCAAGGCAGGCACTGCCCTACCGGCAGCTACGTCGTCGGCAACCCCGCAGATGGTGGACATGACCACCTCCTGGTCCCAGGCCCAGAAGCTAAACCAGCAGGTGCAGAGCCTAGGTAAGCAGGTCGCCCCACAGATTACCGATTCTTGCAGCTACGTGCCCCTGCCCCAGGATGCACGTCAGGGCTACGTTGACTACCTGAACACCTTGCGCGCCTTCAACAACATTGGCGCCACCAAGCTCAGCCCCAACGAGACCATTCACCGCGAAGCCCAGGAGGGCTCAATCGCGATGACCACCGCCAGCGGCATCAGCCACGGCCTAAAGCCTGAAACCCAGAAGGGAAACAGCCGTTTCCGTCCTGGCCCTAACGGCACCTGGCCTTGCAGCACCGCCGGTGGCGTCCGCTCCACCCTCTCTGGCCTGCTGTCTTGGACCACCTGGCAGTCCGCCACCATGGCCTACCACGCCGACAACCTGGCTGCCGACTCGGGCGTGCCCAGCTTGGGCCACCGCATGTACATGTTCAGCCCCAACCTGGTTTACACGGCTGTAGGCGCTAGCCGCTCTAGCTCCGCACGCAGCTCCAGCGTCAACCAGGTAGTGCTCTCCTACGCGCACGGCTCACGCTACGCTGACATGTCCTACGAGACCGGCTCTATCACCCAGCCTGACTCCAAGGTGAAGCGCCCGGCCACCATTGAATGGCCGGCTGCCGGCTACTTCCCCTACTCGCTGGTCAGCAAGGATGGCGAGTGGTCGCTTTCGGTTCTCAGCAGCGAGGCTAAGCTGCTTGACGGCGCCCAGGTGGAAATCACCGCCCCCAACGGCACCGTGACTCGCCCCACGGCCCGCACCACCGGCATCAGCGAGTCCTCCGGCTACCAGAGCGTGGCTTTCGCAGCCCCCGCGCTTGTGGCCAAGCCGGCCGCCAACACGGTAGCCACCTACACCGTTAAGGTCACTGCTAAGGGCAAGTCCTGGACCTACCCGGTGCGTCTGTTCAGCTCGCTGAGTGGCGACGCGCTGTCCTCTAGCGCCGACAAGACCGCCCCGGTCTTCTCTATGCCCGCTACCTCCAAGGTGGCTTACGGCAGCAAGTTCAACCCGCTTGAAGGCGTTACCGCTTTCGATGACCGCGACGGCGACGTCACCAAGTCCATCACCGTGGTTAACAACCTGAACACCTCCCGTCCGGGCACGCAGACCCTGGTCTACCGCGTCAAGGACAAGGCTGGTAACTCCACCGAGTTCAAGCGCTCCGTGACCGTGCTCAGCCAGCAGGAAAGCAAGGCGAGCGTGTTCATTGTCGGCAACGCCGTGTCCAACCAAAACGCCGTCGTGCAGGTAAACGGCCTCAAGGGCGACTACCAGATGACCATCAAGTGGGTAGTTACTAAGAAGCAGGGCAATTCCACATACTGGTACAGCTACTGGCGTGGCCCCTACAATGTCAGTGCTAACCTACAAACCCGCACCACTGTTTCGCTTAAGGACGTACCTTCTGGCGCAAAGCTAAGCGTAATCCTCAAGCAGGGTGGTAAAGACATTCTCACTAGTACTGAGGTCACTGTTAAGTGAGATTCTGATGCGATAAACCGGCGAATTTTGATAATTAAATTCGCCGGTTTACGTCTCAGATTATGAAAACTAGCCACAATTTCACTTAGAGATGTGGCAAGGTTAAGGGTGGTTGTGTAGCTAATCTACATAAACTCCCGCATAGCAAGGAGAAACCAGTGCTCAAACCCAGTTTGAACCGGAGGAGGATCACGGCGTTTACGCTGAGCGTGGCAACTGCCTGCGCGCTTGCGGCTCCCGTTGTGGCATCTCCTACCGCAAATATTCCGTCAGGGACTTTCACTTCAGCCCTGCAGCTTGCCAATGGCACCCAGGCCACTAATGTGCCCGGCCACTGGCTAGTAACCCTGTCTGCGCCTTCGGTATCCAACGGTGGTAGCGCGTCCTCGATTGAAACCCAGCAGGACAAGCTCGCCGAGGCCATCAAGGACGCCGGCATCAACGCTAAGATCACCAACAACTACGACCAGGTCTGGAACGGTGTTTCCGTTTCTGTCAGCGACTCTCAGGCCGCTCAGCTGGCCAAGCTGCCTGGCGTTGTAAGCGTTCAGCCCGTTATCGAGGTTCCGCGTCCCGAGGTCAAGACCTCCAAGGACCTGACCACCAGCGAAGGTGAAACCAAGTACTCCTGGGGTGCTCCCTTGGGTATGACCAACGCTGACCGCGCTCAGAGCGAACTTGGCCTGACCGGTAAGGGCGTCAAGATCGGTATCATCGACTCCGGTATTGACATTGACCACCGTGAATTCGGTGGTACCGGCGTTTCTGGTTCCGGCACCTCCCGTGAAAAGGGCGACGGCGCCAAGGCTGACGGCGCTGTAGGCTTCCCGAACTCTCGCGTCATCGCTGGTTACGACTACGTTGGTGACGACTACGGCGCGAACGGCACCTACGACCCCAAGCCGGACCCGATTCCGGATGACTGTGGCGGTCACGGTACCCACGTTGCCGGTATTGCTGCCGGTGGCGGCGCTGCTGGTTCCAGCACCGAGGTTCGCGGTGTAGCCCCTGAGGCTTCCCTGGCTGCCTACCGTGTGTTTGGCTGTGACGGCAAGACCAGCACCGACATCATCATCACTGCCATGGAGCAGGCCACCAAGGACGGCATGGACGTAGTCAACATGTCTCTGGGTGCTGCCTACATGGTTCTGCCTGACTACCCCACCACCAAGGCCGTAAAGACCATGGTTGACGCTGGTGTGGTTGTGGCTATCGCTCAGGGTAACGACGGCGCCGACGGTCTGTGGACCCTGGGTGCTCCTGGTGCTGCCACCGAGGCCATCACTGTCGCCAGTGTGGACAACACCGTCGAAACCAACTACTACTTCACCGCTAGCGGCGTAGACAACAAGTTCTTCTACAACGTCGGTAGCAACGGTGGCGACTTCGCTCGCTCCAACGTTGCTTACCCGGTAGTTGCCTCCGGTGAGGCCGACTCTGAAGACGGCAAGCTGTGCACCGCCCCCAGCGACACTAACGCTTTCAAGGGCAAGTACGTGCTTATCCGCCGTGGTGGCTGCACCTTCGGCACCAAGGCCGCTAACGCTCAGAAGGCTGGCGCCGTCGGTGTAATCATCGACAACAACCAGGCCGGCACCATCGGCATGGACCTGACCAACGCGACCGACCCGGTAAAGATCCCCGCTGTTTCCATCACCCAGGCTGACGGTGACGCTCTGCGTGCAGCCCTCAAGGCTGACACCACTGTCACCTTCGGCGATACCTTCGGCGACCGCCCGGTCAGCACCGGTGGTCTGGTTTCGGACTTCTCCTCTTGGGGTCTGAACGGCAAGCTGGAAATGAAGCCGGATGTAGCCGCCCCCGGTGGTCTGATCTGGTCCACCTGGCCGCTTGACCACGGCGGTCCGTTCAACACCATTTCCGGTACCTCCATGGCTACCCCCTACACTGCTGGTGCAGCTGCCCTGATCTTGCAGGCACACCCTGAGCTCAAGGACGCCAAGAACGCCAGCACCAGTGAGGGCGTGCGCGCACGTCTGCAGTCCACCGGTTCTCCGCGTCTGTGGAGCGAGGGCAACGGCGACAAGACTCTGCTTGAGCCCACCGCCCGCCAGGGTGCCGGTCTGATCGACGTCTACCGCGCTGCTTCCACCAAGGTTCTGCCGAGCGTTTCTCGCCTGAACCTGGGCCAGCAGATTGCCGGTGAAAAGACCCACGAGATCACCCTGACCAACTCTGGTTCTGAGGCTGTGACCTACAAGCTTGGTCACGTGGACACCGTCACCACCACTGGTGAGTCCTCCAAGCCCACCCGTGGCACCACCAACGGCGCCACCGTTTCCACCGATGGCACCTCGGTAACCGTTCCGGCTGGTTCTTCCGCAAAGATTGCCGTCAAGGTCAGCGCTCCCGCTGGCATTGGCAACGGTGACTTCTACGGTGGTTACGTCACCCTGACCCCGGACAACGCCGCTCAGACCCTGCGCATCCCGTTCGTGGGTGTGGGCGGTAACCTGGCCGAGTCCAAGACCCTGTACAAGACCGGTCCGGTTCTGGCTACCGAGAAGCTGAAGGTTGTTAACAAGGCTGGCCACCAGTTCACCATGTTCAACGACCGTCCGCACGTCTACTTCAAGGCTGACGTACCGCTGATCCGCTCCGGTTTGGTGGCCATGCGCAAGACCGACGACGGCAAGTACGAGGTCCTGTCTGACAAGGTCTTCATCTCCATGAGTGACAAGGGTTGGAACCGCACTAGCACCCGCCTGGTGCGTTGGGACGGCTCCTACCTGGACGCTAACAACCAGCTCCAGCAGGCCCCTGAAGGTACCTACCAGCTGTGGGAGCTCAACGCCCCCGCCGGTGCCGACACCACCGTGCTTGAGCAGTACAACATCTGGATGAGCAACGACTTCACCATTGACTGGCGTCGTAGCGACTACCTGCCCACCATCGCCCTTAAGGCCAGTGGCGACGTTACCGCCGCCGCTACCACTGCCACTGCGGACGCTTCTACCTCTGACGCTGACCCGCGTAACGGCAAGCCTGAGGCAATGGTTGACGACAACGTCTTCACCTACGCTGTGGTTTCCTCTGGCGCCCCGATCACTCTGGACGCCGGCAAGGTCTACAACATCTCCAAGGTGCAGTACGTACCCAACCAGGGCAACGACGGCGTGGACTCCATGCCCGCCACCGGCTGGAAGGCCGAGGTCTCCGTTGACGGTAAGACCTGGACCGACGCCGGCTCTGGCAGCCTCAGCGGCGAAGCAATGGTTCCCCAGGACCTGACCCTCAAGTCTGGTGCTAAGGGCCGCTTCGTGCGCATCACCCTGACCAGCGACAAGGGCAAGGTTGGCGTAGCCGAGCTGCGCATCGCCGGCACCCCTGCTGGTGACGCCACTGCTCAGCCCACCGAGCAGCCCACCGCTGCTCCGACCGGCTCTGCTGCCCCCACCGCTGCTCCGACCGGCTCCGCTGCTCCGAGCAACCCGGCTCAGCCCACCGCTGCTCCGAGTGTGTCCGCTTCCAGCTCGGCTTCGGCCCTGCCTGGCAAGCCCAGCGGCAAGCCCTCTGCTCTGCCCGGTAAGCCCGGCAAGGGCGACGACAACCGTGAGCCGCTGGCCCGCACCGGTACCACCATCGCCATCGGCATTGGTGCGCTGGTTCTGGCCGCAGCTGGTGCAGGCGCCCTGGCCCTGCGCAAGCGTCGCGACGCTGAGGCCGGTAGCGAGGCCTGATCTCGGTTAAACAGCGCGGCTAACGCGTTGATTTAACCCCTGTGGGGGGCGGCTCGAAAGAGTCGCCCCCCACCTTTTTATTCTCAAAACCTAGTATGTCCAGCGTCACACCATTTGGATTTGCGCCCGCGCATATAGGTGTGTAAAGTTCTTTCTTGTCGGAAACGACATGCGCCCGTAGCTCAATGGATAGAGCGTCTGACTACGGATCAGAAGGTTGGGGGTTCGAGTCCCTTCGGGCGCGCCAGCAGCTCGCCGCCACTGTTTAAACTTTGGCCGCGGGCTGTTTTCAATTTTAGGGTTAATTCTCCCCTACTTTGTCGTAGCCCTACTTTCTGTAGAGATAATGAAAAAAATATCGGTTACCAGCAGGTACGTAAATTTTTTTAGTCGCTCCCAACAGCTGCCGGATCCTCTACCCACCACAGCTGGCGGTATTTGGCGCTATTTATACAAAGAATCCTGGCAAATTCTGGCCCTCTGCCTAGTTTTAACCCTGCTTCAAGGCATTGGGTTTGCCTTAATCCCCAAGCTGCTAGGTACCCTGCTCGACGACGCCCTCACCCCCGGGGTGAGCTTACGCGGCACAGTAACCGGGCTGGTTCTACTATGCCTAATAACCTCCCTGGTGGGTTCTTGGCGCACCTTAAACTACACCGCCTTAATGGTGATGCATGAGGCTTTGGTTATGCGCATGTTGCTAAGCAAAACCAGCCAGCTTGGTAGCGCCATGAAACGCGACATTTCCCTGGGTGACGCCGTGGCCACAACCGGTGACGACCCAGAAAACCTGGGATTTTGGATGGTGTCGCTGTGCAACCTGCTGGCTTATGTGCCCGCAATGATCTTGGTGATTTACCTGATGCTGACCCAGTCACTGTCACTGGGTTTAACCATCCTGGTTGCCCTGCCCATTATCACGGTGCTTATCAGCTGGATCTCCAAGCTAATCGAAAAACGTATCCGCACTATCCGTGAAGAAAACGGTGAGCTCACCAACGTGGCCACGGACGCCGTCGTCGGCCTGCGGATTCTGCGCGGCATTGGCGGCGAGAACGCCTTCAACGAGCGTTACCGGGCCCAATCCCAGCGCGTTAAGCAGGTGGGCATTGAAGCCGCTCCCTCCCAGGCGGCCCTGGCGGTTTTCTCTGAGGCCGCCCCCACCCTACTGACCGCCGCCGTGGTGGCTTTGGGCGCTCAGCAGGTGCTCTCTGGACAGTTACAGCCGGGCCAGCTGCTGACGTTCTTTGGTTACACCAGTTTCTTGCTGCTGCCCATGCGGGCTATCACCGAGCTGGTGGTGGTTAACGCCTTCACGCGCGTGTCTATGCGTAAGGTGCTGCGCCTGCTGAACATCCAGCCGCATGTAAATGACCAGGTCAGCCAACCGGTTGAGCTTAACTCGCTAGGGGCGCTGCATGACAACGCCAGCGGGGTCACTATCGCCGGCGGTAAGTTAACTGCACTGGTGGCTCCCTCCCCCGAGGTTAGCGCCGCCCTGGCCATGCGCCTGGGCCGTTTCGACGACGCCGATACCGTCACCCTTGATGGGGTAGATTTGCGTAGCCTGCCGCTGGATCAGGTGCGTCGCACTGTGGTGGTTTCACCTACCACCGCCCAGGCTTTTGCCGGCCCGCTCTACCAGGCGGTGCTGGGTAATAGCGCTCCCAAGCCACAGGCGCAAGACACCTTGGAGTTGGTGGCCCAGCAGGGGTACGCCAATTCGGGGGTGATAGCCACAAGCCCTGTTGCTGATCTACCCAGCGAGCTTGAGGCCCTCTCTCAGCAGGCTTTAGACCTGGCCCACAGCGATGACCTGGTGGATTCGGTGGGTGGCCTGTATGGGCTTTTGAATGAGAAGGCCCGCAATATTTCTGGCGGTCAGCGTCAGCGTCTGGCTTTGGCCCGTGCCCTGGCAACTGACGCCCCCGTGCTGGTGCTGCTGGAGCCCACTAGCGCGCTTGATTCGCACACTGAAAACAATATCGCCGCCGATTTGGCTGCTGAGCGCGCCGGACGCACCACGGTTATTACTACCGCTTCGCCACTGATTTTGGGGCGTTGCGATGAGGTTATTTTTATTGATGACGACGGCGCCGAGGTGGCTCGTGGCACCCACCACCAGCTGCGTCAGCAGGTGCCCGCCTACCGGGCAGTAGTTGAGCGCGCCCAGGGCATCCAAAGCGCCCAGACAGGCACCCAGGCCGCCGTCGCAGCCCCCAGCAGCGAGCCGGCAGCCCCCAGCCAGGCCGCCGTCGCCGCCGAGAGCGCCCCGAGCGAGCCGGCAAGCGAGCCCAACCACGGACAGGAGCTCTGATGAAACGACTTCCTGTAGCTAACTCGCGCCAGTCGGGACGCGCTGCCGCCGGCCTGATGCGCCACCACTGGCTGGCCCTAACCGGCGTAACCGCCGTGCAGCTGGCAGGGGCCGCTACCGGCGTGATGATTCCACGTATTGTGGGCAAAATCGTCAACCTAGTGACCTCCGCGAGCGCCACTATCCCCACCAGCGTTTTAAGCAGTCAGGTAACTACCCTGGTGGTGTGGGCTTTGGTGCTTACTGGCGTGGGCATGGTGTGCACGGGCCTGGGTGAGTGGAGTGCGCGCGTGCTGGGGCAAATAATTTTCGCCCAGCTACGTGAAGATCTGCTGGCTAAAATCACTGGCCTACCCCTGGGGGTGATTGAGGCTGCGGGCACGGGTGACCTGCTGGGGCGCACCCAGCATGATCTGCGTTCACTACAGTTTGTGATTCAACGCGGTATTGCCCGGCTGATGACGCTGGCGGTGACCTTGGTGGTGACTTTAGCTGCGGCCACAATCACCGCGCCGCTGTTGAGCCTGGCTATTTGGCTGCCGCTGCTGGCCTGTATTCCGGCTGTGCGCTGGTATTTGCACTATGCCGTGCCCGCCTACCGTACGGTTGGCTCCCAGTACGCCACTATTGATGGGGTAATTGCTGAAAGTATTGACCAGATTGACACGGTTAGCGCCTTTAATCTGGGTGCGCGCCGTAGCCATTACCTGTTTACTCGCACTAAAGAGCTGTTTGCGGTGGATATTTATGCCGGTGCGCTGCGTGGTAAGGCGTTTTTCTGGCTAAATATTTTCACTTTGCTCTCGCCCTTGGCGGTGTTGGTTTTGGGTCTGTACCTGCACCAGCATCAGCTGGTTGACCTGGGGGCGATCACTACTATGGCGCTGTATGGCCTTAACCTGCGCATGCCGGTGTTTGATCTGATTGTGTGGCTCGATGAAGTGCAAAGCGCCACGGTTGCCTTTGGGCGTATTGTGGGCGTGGAGTTGGTGCCTACCGAAACTGAAACCACCGATGAGCTGCCTGAAGATAATCGCATTAAGGTGCGTGACGTCTCCTATGCTTACCGTGAGGGTCACCCGGTGCTGCACCATATTGATTTGGATCTGGTTCCTGGTGAGCGGCTGGCTATTGTGGGCCCCTCGGGTTCTGGTAAATCCACGTTGGGGCGGATGCTGGCTGGTATTCACCCGCCCACTTCGGGTTCAGTGACTTTGGGTGGTGTGGAGGTTTCTCAGCTGCCTGAACACGTGCTGCATCAGGAAATTTCTCTGGTCACCCAGGAGCACCATGTTTTTGCCGCTACTTTGGGTGAAAACCTGCGCCTGGCTGCCGCTGAGGCTAGCGATAGTCAGCTGTGGCAGGCCCTGGATGCTATTGGCGCCACCTGGGCTCATGAGTTGGAGGCGGGTTTAGACACACCGGTGGGTTCTGGCGGCCATGCGCTTAGCCCAGCCCAGGCCCAGCAGTTGGCTTTGGCGCGTATTGCTTTGATTAACCCGCATACGCTGATTTTGGATGAGGCCACCAGCCTGATTGACCCCACCACTGCTCACGCCACTGAGAATGCCTTGGCCAGTCTCATGGCGGGGCGCACGGTGGTGGCTATTGCGCACCGGCTTTACACTGCCGCCGACGCCGATCGGATCGCGGTGGTTATTGACGGGCGTATCGCTGAGCTTGGCAGCCACACTGAGTTGTTGGCGCGAAAAGGCCATTACGCCAATCTCTGGAACGCCTGGCAGTCTGAATAGTAGTGCGACGCCGCCCGCTCGCCTCGGCCTGCTAGGCCCGCCCCGCTGCGTACCACCTGCACCCTTGTGTCGCGTCTAGGCAAAGCGGGCCCAGGCACAGCGGACCCAGGCACAGCGCAGTAGCGAGCGGGCGACGTCGGCCCCAAGAGCCAAGCAAAAATTACGACTAAAAACAAGGGCGGGAACTAAACTTAAGGGGTTAACTCTTTTTTAGTTGGGAGCAGCCATGCGCGCCTTGATTAAACCCGCCCCCGGCCCTGGCCTTGAGCTAACCGAGGTTCCTGAACCTTCACCTGGCTTTGGGGAAGTGAAGATCCGCGTGATGCGCACTGGCTTGTGCGGCACGGATCTGCACCTGGCCGGCTGGGATGATTTTGCGGCTGAAATGCTTAACCCACCCCAGACTTTGGGCCACGAGTTCTACGGTGAAATCGTAGAGGTGGGCCCGGGCGTCTCCGGCATGGATGGTGTGGGTGAGGTTAACGGCCTGCGCCTAACCCCCGGCCAGCACGTTAGTGTGGAGGGGCATATTACTTGCGGTCGCTGCCGTAACTGTCGTGCTGGGCGGCGCCACATGTGCCTGCACACTAACTCCATTGGGGTTAACCGCGACGGCGCCTTTGCTGACTATGTGGTTGTGCCCGCCGGTAACGTGTGGCTACAGGCTGACCACATTGACCCTGACCTGGGGGCTTTGTTTGACCCCTTCGGTAACGCTGTACACACCGCCCTACAGTTCCCCCTGACCGCTGAGGATGTGCTGGTCACCGGCGCGGGCCCGATTGGGGTTATGTGCGCGGCTATCGCTAAGCACGCCGGCGCTCGCAATGTGGTTATCACTGATCTATCCGATTTCCGCCTGTCACTGGCTAAGGTGACCGGCGCCGTCACCGTAAACACTCGTGAGCAGGACCTACGCGAGGTTATGGTGGATCTGGGGATCACTGAAGGCTTCGACGTTGGCCTGGAGCTGTCTGGTGCCCCTAGCGCTACCCGCCAGATGCTGGACGTGTGTAACTATGGGGCTCGCATCGCTATGCTGGGGTTGCCTAGTGCCAGCTATGACATTAACTGGAACCAGGTAATCACCCATATGCTCACCATTAAGGGGGTTTATGGTCGTGAAATGTTTGACACCTGGTACAAGGCTGACTTCATGCTGGGCTCTTCTCCCCAGCTGCGTGACCAGATCCGTTCGGTGATCACCCACCGGGTCACCCCGGAGAATTGGGCTGAAGGTTTCGACGCCGCCCGTTCAGGTAAGTGCGGCAAGGTCATTATTGACTGGACTGTCTGACTCCACCAGTGCGTCCAGGCGCCGCCCTTGCGGGCTTGCAGCTTTTGCACTTGCTAAGCGCGGCGCCGGCGCACCAGGGCCTGGCCCCACGCCACGCCCCCACGCCACGCCCCCACTGCCACCGCCAGCAACGCTGCTGCATAACCACATAATTATTCAAAGGGAAAGTTTCATGTTCACTTTTAAAGACGAGCTGGCCGCCACCTTGGCCGAGATCGACGCCGCCGGGCTGACCAAGCACGAGCGGGTAATCACCACCCCCCAGGGTGCCCACATCGCCACCACCGCCGGGGATTCACTAAATTTCTGCGCTAACAACTACCTGGGTTTAGCGGGCGACCCGCGTATCGCCCAGGCCGCCCATGAGGCGCTAGACCGCTGGGGTTTTGGCCTTAGCTCTGTGCGTTTCATTTGCGGCACCCAGACCCCCCACACTCAGCTGGAGGAGCAGCTCTCCCAGTGGCTGGGAATGGATGACACCATCTTGTTCTCCAGCTGTTTTGACGCCAACGGTGCCATTTTTGATGTACTGCTAGGCAAGGAGGACGCCATTATTTCTGACGCCCTCAACCACGCCTCCATTATTGATGGCGTGCGCCTGTGCAAGGCTCAGCGTTTCCGCTACGCCAACGCAGACATGGCTGACCTGCGCAAACAGCTTGAGGCTGCGAAGGCTAATGGCTGCAAGCGGCTAATGATTGTCACCGACGGTGTGTTCTCCATGGACGGCTACTACGCTCCCCTGCCTGAGATTTGCGATTTGGCCGATGAGTTTGGGGCCCTGGTGATGGTTGATGACTCCCACGCCACCGGTTTTGTGGGCGACACCGGCGCGGGCACACCCGAGCTTCTAGGGGTGCGCGGGCGCGTAGACATTTTGACCGGCACCTTGGGTAAGGCCCTGGGTGGGGCTAGTGGTGGTTACATTAGTGGCCCTAAGGAAGTGGTGGATTTGCTGCGTCAGCGCGCCCGCCCCTACCTGTTCTCTAACACTGTGGCCCCGGCTGTGGTGGGTGGTAGCGCTAAGGCGGTGGAGATTGCCCGCCACGCTGACGCCGAGCGCGCCCAGCTGCGTGCTAACTCCCAGCTGTTCCGTCAGCTTATGGCTGAAGCTGGTTTTGAGCTGCTGCCTGGTTCTCACCCGATCACACCGGTTATGTTCCCTGGTGACGACGGCGCCGTTAAGGCCGCCCGGATCGCTAGCGCAATGCTGGAGCACGGCGTGTATGTCACGGCTTTCTCCTTCCCGGTTGTGCCGCGCGGCCAGGCCCGTATTAGGGTGCAGCTATCGGCCGCCCACTGTGAGGCGGATGTGCATGCTTGCGTGGCCGCATTCATTGCGGCACGTGACGAAGTTGAGGCCCAGGAGAAGGAGACCGCTAAGTGAGTGAACCTACCGCTACGACGTCGGAAATTAAAACCACCGGCAGCAAAACCGCAGCTGAGCTGGAAAAGCAGCTGATGCGGGCGAAGCAGCTGATCGTGGTGCTGTGCATGGTGATCGCGCTGCTGCTGGGCGCTTTGGTGACGCTGTGGGCAGTGGGGGGCGATAAGGAGGCCACCACCGGTCAGGCTCAATCCACCGCCACCACGGGCACTCAGGCTGGCGCCGCTAAGAGCGACGTCGGCACTAACCAGACTCCCCAGGCGCTAAGTGAACCCACCCAGGAGGCCGCCAAGCAGGTGATCGCTAATGCCGCCCGCCGCCAGAGCGACGACCCGCGTGCTTTGGGGCGCCCGGACGCGAAGGTGACCATGGTGCTGTTCTCCGATTTTGCCTGCCCGTACTGCACGCAGTTCGCTAAGCAGGTACAGCCGCAGCTGCAGGATTTGATCGATAACGGTACTTTGCGTATCGAGTGGCATGATTTGGCGCAGATTAGCCCCACTTCCCCGCTGGCGGCCCAGGCTGGTTTGGCGGCGGCAGCCCAGGGTAAGTTCTGGGAGTTTGAGCGGGCGGCCTATGCCAGTGCGAAGGATGGCGATCACCCCACCTACACTGAGGAGTCGCTGGTGGCTTTGGCTAAGCAGGCGGGCGTACCCGACCTGACTAAGTTCAAGACTGACATGAACTCTCAGGCTAATGTTGATGCGGTTAAGAAGTCGCGTCAGGACGCCTATAACGTGGGTATTACCGGCACGCCTTTTGCTTTTATTGGCGACGCCGTCATGCCGGGTTATGTGGATGCGGCTACGGTTCGCGCCACGGTTTTGGCTCAAGCCGCTAAGTCTGGCAAATAGTTACATGTAGTTAGTTGCCTCGGCCTTTAAGCCACATAATCTCACGCCTGCCCCGGGTACTGTCCCGATCGGCAGGCGTGAGTCTATGCCCCTTTTTCTGGTTCTGGTTCAAGCCCAAAATTGAGCCGAGCCCACCAAGCCAGGTCAGATCGCCGTCGGGAATTAGGGCCGAGTTCGGGAAACGCACAGTGAAGGACACCCCACTGTCATAAAAGCGTGGCTCAGCCATTCCGGCGTCGCGCAGTTCCCGACGTGCCTCACGAATCCCTGTGCCCATGGCCTCAATAACTCGCCCATTATGGCCTTGGACGTTGCGGCAGATCTGATAGAGCTTCTCATTTACTGCGGGGTGTTCACCAGAACCAAGCCGGTCAACTGTGATCCCCCACAGGCCACCTGGATTTGTCAGGCGGAACCCATCATGGGTGATTCTCAGATCAATGCCTTTGCCACGCGAGGCTTCAGACAGATCACGGTGAACCAGTGCGTTAGCGATCACCTCGCGCACTGCCACCATAGGCAGTGCATATTCTGTATTGCCGTCACCTTTACTAGTGACGGTTTGTTTTGATTCTACGTTTTGCCTAACCCATTCCAGGGCGTCGTCGAGAATTACCGGTAGGGCTCCAGTGAAATCGCGGC
>ERZ1674245.88-NODE-88-length-31790-cov-20.823350_pt1 | contig 31790 bp, 27 predicted proteins | sample MGYA00581205_ERZ1674245 | MGnify/ENA primary metagenome ERZ1674245 (study PRJEB41354, sample SAMEA4873314) | human saliva metagenome | biome: human-associated habitat [ENVO:00009003]; feature: mouth environment [ENVO:08000002]; material: saliva material... | reverse complement strand
TCGTCCATCGCACGGGCGAGGTCCTCTCCGTTCCCGTTGGTGACGGCTACCTCGGTCGCACGGTTGATCCCCTCGGCCGCCCGATCGACGGTCTCGGTGATATCACGGACCTGGATGGGCGCCGCGCGCTTGAGCTGCAGGCCCCCGGCGTCATGATGCGTAAGAGCGTCCACGAACCCCTCGCCACCGGCCTGAAGGCCATCGACTCGATGATCCCGGTTGGCCGCGGCCAGCGTCAGCTCATCATCGGTGACCGTAAGACCGGTAAGACCGCGATTGCGCTCGACACGATCCTCAACCAGCGTGAGAACTGGAAGAGCGGCGACCCGAACAAGCAGGTGCGCTGCATCTACGTGGCGATCGGCCAGAAGGGTTCGACCATCGCCTCCGTGCGTTCCACGCTCGAGGACGCGGGAGCCATGGAGTACACGACCATCGTCGCCTCCCCGGCCTCGGACCCCGCCGGCTACAAGTACATGGCTCCCTACACCGGCTCCGCCATCGGCCAGCACTGGATGTACCAGGGCAAGCACGTCCTCATCGTCTTCGACGATCTGTCCAAGCAGGCCGAGGCCTACCGTGCGGTGTCGCTGCTGCTGCGCCGCCCGCCGGGCCGCGAAGCATACCCCGGCGACGTCTTCTACCTACACTCCCGCCTGCTGGAGCGCTGCGCGAAGCTGTCGGACGCCCTCGGCGGCGGTTCGATGACCGGCCTGCCGATCATCGAGACCAAGGCAAACGACGTGTCGGCCTACATTCCGACGAACGTCATTTCGATCACCGACGGTCAGATCTTCCTGCAGTCCGACCTGTTCAACTCGAACCAGCGTCCCGCCGTCGACGTGGGTATCTCCGTGTCCCGTGTCGGTGGTGCCGCCCAGCCCAAGGCGATGAAGAAGGTCGCCGGTACGCTCAAGCTCACGCTCGCGCAGTACCGCTCGATGGCCGCCTTCGCGATGTTCGCCTCCGACCTGGATGCGGCGACCCGTCGTCAGCTGACCCGCGGCGAGCGCCTCATGGAGCTGCTCAAGCAGCCCCAGTCCACGCCCTACGCCATGGAAGACCAGGTCGCCTCGATTTGGATGGGCACGAACGGCTACCTCGATGACATCGAGGTCGAGGACGTGCTGCGCTTCGAGCGCGGTCTCCTCGACCACCTTCACGCGAACTCCACCGTCCTTGACACGATTGCCGAGACCGGCGACCTGTCTAAGGAGACGGAGGAAGCCCTGAAGAAAGCCGTCGAAGAGTTCCACCGCCAGTGGATCAGCGCCGGGCGCGGTGCTGCCTCCGCGGAGGACGGCGAGGTCGTGGCTGAGCGCACCCGCGAGGAAATCTCGCGCGGTCGCACGAACGAGAAGGCCTAAACGATGGGCGGACAGCAGAGGATCTACAAGCAGCGCATCGCTTCGACGACGACGCTCGCGAAGGTCTTCCGCGCCATGGAGATGATCGCTGCGTCTCGCATTGGCGCGGCGAGGCGCGCTGCCACCGAGGCCGGACCATACGAGAAGGCTCTGACTCAGGCAGTCGCGGCGGTTGCGGTTCATACAGACCTCGACCACCCACTGACCCTGGAACGCGAGGACACCAAGCGTGTTGCGATCCTGGTTGTGGCGTCGGATCGTGGCATGGCCGGAGCCTATTCGGCGACTATCCTGCGTGAGTCGGAGAAGCTTATCTCCGACCTGACGGCTGACGGCTTCGAGCCGTTGCTCTACACCTTCGGGCGCAGGGCGGCTGCCTACTTCCGTTTCCGCGGCGTTACTATCGAACGCGAGTGGGAGGGCGAGTCCGATTCGCCCTCGCCTGAGACCGCGCGTGACATCGCATCCGTGCTGCTCGAGCGCTTCTTGGACCCGGACCCGACGACCGGCGTCGGTTCCCTGCACCTCGTGTACACCCGCTTCAAGACGGTTATGAGCCAGGTGCCCGAGGTGCGTCAGATGCTGCCCCTCACGGTCGTGGACACCCCTGAATCAGACGAGGAACGCGAGGCCGAGCGCGGTTACGCGGATGATCCTGCTTCGGCGCTGCCCGAGTATGAGTTCATCCCGTCGCCCGAAGCGGTCCTGGATACGCTGCTACCTCTCTATGTTGAGGCGCGCATCCACAACGTCCTTCTCCAGTCGGCGGCGTCCGAACTCGCATCGCGTCAGCGTGCGATGCACACGGCAACGGACAACGCTGAGGAACTCATCACGAAGTACACGCGTCTGGCCAACTCGGCCCGCCAGGCGGAAATTACCCAGGAAATCACCGAAATCGTGGGCGGGGCCGACGCTCTGAGCGCGAGCTGACCCCTTCGAGACACGGAGTAAAACAATGACTGATACACCTGCAATCGCCGAGGGGCGCGTCGCCCGCGTCGTCGGCCCTGTCGTCGATGTGGAGTTTCCCCCGGATCGCATCCCGCCGCTCTACAACGCACTCACCGTCGAAGTGAATCTCGCCGGTCAGGGCGAGGGCGAGTCGACCTTCACGATGACACTCGAGGTTGCCCAGCACCTCGGTGACAACCTCGTGCGTACCATCGCGCTGAAGCCCACCGACGGCCTCGTGCGTGGTACCCCCGTCACTGACACCGGTGCCCCGATCTCCGTGCCCGTCGGCGACGTCACGAAGGGCCACGTCTTTAACGTGACCGGCGACGTCCTCAACCTCGAAGAGGGCGAGACCCTCGACGTCAAGGAGCGCTGGCCGATCCACCGCCAGCCCCCGGCCTTCGACCAGCTCGAGGCGCGCACCAAGATGTTCGAGACCGGCATCAAGGTCATCGACCTGCTGACCCCCTACGTGCAGGGCGGCAAGATCGGCCTCTTCGGCGGTGCGGGCGTCGGCAAGACCGTCCTCATCCAGGAGATGATTCAGCGCGTGGCTCAGGACCACGGCGGCGTCTCCGTGTTCGCCGGCGTCGGCGAGCGTACCCGTGAGGGCAACGACCTCATCGGCGAAATGGAAGAGGCGGGCGTCTTCGACAAGACCGCCCTCGTCTTCGGCCAGATGGACGAGCCGCCGGGCACGCGTCTGCGCATCGCCCTGACGGGCCTGACCATGGCGGAGTACTTCCGCGATGTTCAGCACCAGGACGTCCTCTTGTTCATCGACAACATCTTCCGTTTCACCCAGGCGGGTTCCGAGGTCTCCACGCTGCTGGGCCGCATGCCCTCCGCCGTGGGCTACCAGCCCAACCTGGCTGATGAGATGGGTCTGCTTCAGGAGCGCATTACGTCGGCTGGCGGCCACTCGATCACCTCGCTGCAGGCGATCTACGTTCCCGCCGACGACTACACCGACCCGGCTCCGGCGACGACCTTCGCTCACCTGGACGCGACGACCGAGCTTTCCCGTGAGATCGCGGCCAAGGGTATTTACCCCGCCGTGGATCCGCTGGCCTCGACCTCGCGTATCCTCGATCCGGCTCTCGTGGGCCGCGAGCACTACGACGTCGCCACGCACGTCAAGGCCATCCTGCAGAAGAACAAGGAACTGCAGGACATCATCGCGATCCTCGGCGTCGACGAGCTGAGCGAGGACGACAAGGTCACCGTCGCACGCGCACGCCGCATCGAGCAGTTCCTCTCGCAGAACATGTACATGGCGGAGAAGTTCACGGGCGTGCCCGGCTCGACCGTGCCGCTGTCGGAGACCATCGAGGCGTTCAAGCGCATCGCCGAGGGCTACTACGACGATGTTCCGGAGCAGGCGTTCTACAACTGCGGTGGCATCGACGACCTGGAGCGTAACGCTCACGAGCTGGCCAAGGAAGCCTGATGGCATCGGGCAAGTCCTTGCAGGTCGAGGTTGTCTCTCACGAGGGACGCCTGTGGCATGGCGCTGCGAGCGCCGTCCAGATCCCAACGGTTGATGGCAGCCTGGGCATTCTGCCCGGCCGTCAGCCGTTGCTCGCCCAGCTGGGCGATGGAATTGTCACGGTGACGTGTGCCAATGAGATCGTGTCCGTCGAGGTCAGTGGGGGATTCGCCTCAGTTGACTCCGATTTCATTACGGTCGTGGCTGACCGCGCTACAGTGGCATCACAGTAGGTTGACGCAACGCGAGGAGAACCTGATGAGCCTGATACATGTTTTGATCGCGGTAGTGGTTCTCCTCGCGTGCGCGGCGGTGATCCTGTGGGCGTACATGAATGTGCGCGCCCGCAGGATCGCTGCGCGTCTGGGCGCGTTTCGCTGTTGGTCGCGCCCGGACCATCATGCGGGGTGGACGGCCGGGATCGGCGTCTATGGCGTCGAAGAACTGCAGTGGTATCGCCTGGTGGCTATGTCCCTGAAGCCGGTGTATTCGATTCCTCGTCGCGGCATGGAAGTGTCCGCTCCGATCTCTCACTCGGACGATGGTGCCATGGTCGAGGTGCGCCTGGCCTATGGTGAGCATCGTTACGAGGTCGCCGTGGAACGCTTGACGTATAACGGATTGGTCTCCTGGGTTGAGTCCGGTCCTCCGCGCCGCCCGTGACCGGGATTGGTAAGCTCACGGGGTGCGTATTGTTATTGCTACCTGCACCGTTGATTATTCCGGTCGACTGAGCGCCCACCTGGACCCTGCTAAGCGCGTCATCATGCTCAAGGGTGACGGCTCTGTGCTCATTCATTCCGAGGGAGGTTCGTACAAGCCTCTCAACTGGATGACGGCTCCGTGCACAGTTTCCTTCGGTGAGCCGGGGGAGGGTGAGGAAGGCGTGGAGCAGGTGTGGACGGTTCAGGCCGACAAGACGGATGACAAGCTGGTCATCCGCATCCACGACGTCATTGCCGACGTCACGGAGGATCTGGGAGTGGACCCCGGCCTCGTGAAGGACGGCGTGGAGGCTCACCTGCAGGAGCTCCTCGCCGAGCAGGTTCCTCAGATTCTTGGCGAGGGGTGGGAGCTGGTGCGCCGGGAGTACCCCACACCGGTGGGTCCCGTTGACCTGATGGTGCGTGACGCGGATGGAGCGTACGTGGCGATTGAAGTGAAGCGCCGCGGTGGCATCGATGGCGTCGAGCAGTTGACCCGTTACCTGTCTCTTCTCGGCCGAGATGCCCTCCTCGGCGACGTCACGGGGATTTTTGCGGCACAGGAGATTACGAAGCAGGCTCGCACGCTCGCCGAGGACCGCGGTATTCGCTGCGTGGTCCTGGACTACGATGCGATGCGCGGCTTTGACGACCCCGAGTCGCGTCTGTTCTGATGCCCGCTGACCTGCATACGAGCTTGTCACGCATCGTTTCCCAGGGGTTGGTGAGCGCGACCTGTGCGCACAGCCCGGTGGAGGCGGTCGAGTCTTTGCTCGCGCTTCAAGGCCAATTGGTGAGTGCCATTCCCTGGGCGATTGGGGTTCGCTGCCCGGGTTCGACTCGCGCCCAGGTTGAGGAGGCGTTTGCGCGCGGCGAGTTGGTTCGTTCCTGGCCGATGCGCGGCACGGTGCACGTCACGAGTGCTCGAGACCACCACTGGCTGCGACGTGTGCTGCGCCATCGTCGTGCGTCGTGGGAGCGTAGGGCGATCGAGCTGGGCCTCGTCGACGCGGTCGTTGAACGGGCGGCGGCCGCCTCGTATGCCGTGCTGGAGACCGCGCCGCAGGGCGTGAGTCGCGCGGAGCTGATCGAGGCGTGGCAGAGCGCTGGGATCGAGGTAATCTCTTCAGCCTCCTCCGAGGCTGGCCTGCGACGCCGTCATCTCATGATGCGCCTGCACCTCGATGGTTTTCTCACCTCGGGTCCAGTGCGGGCGGGGGAGCATCTGTTGATCGACGCGCGCTCGCTCCCGCAGGCCCCAGGTGTTGCGAAGGGGGAGGCTGGGCACGAGGAGGCGCTGGCTCTGCTTGCGGCGCGTTACGCGTGGGGGCACGGCCCCATCGATGCGGCCGACCTGGCCAGGTGGACTGGGCTGACACTCACCGAGGCACGGCGTGCGTTAGGGGGTGCCCTCGAGGTAGCAGAAACGGCTGGGATGAGGCTGTCGAGGCGCGGCGATGCAGTTGCTCGCGCTGACCTGGAGGACTTGGTGATGTCAGTCAGGGACGAGGCCGGGGGAACTTTCGCGCTGCCAGCCTTCGATGAGTTGCATGTGGGGTACAGGGATCGAACCTGTCTGACGGACGAGGCCGGGGAGAGGCTCATTTGTCCGGCGAAGAACGGTATGTTTCGGCCTATCGTGGTGTCGGGTGGGCGCGTTGTTGCGGTGCGTGCGCCGGGTGGAGTTCTTTCGTTCGCAGACGGGGGAGAGGCGCATGCGCAGGAGGCTCGTGCGCTCATGAAGGACTGGGAGAATTGGATGTCGAAGTGACAGCGCTTGAGTGTCAGGTGTGCCACAATGAAGGTCATGACTGATTCTGTGCTGCGTGGCCGCCTGGTTCTCGAAAACTCGATTGTTGATGACGGAATTATCGAGATTGACGGCTCGACTATTACCCGTGTCTGCCCCGTATCCGACTATGACGGTGAGCTTCCCGAGGCCACCGATTCGACATTCCTGCCCGGCCTCGTCGATGTGCATTGCCACGGCGGGGGCGGCGAGTCCTTCCCGAACGCCGAGACAGCCGAGGCAGCGCTCGTCGCCGTCAAGGAACACCGCCGCCACGGTACAACGACCCTCGTTGCCTCGTGCGTGACTGCGTCTGCCGACGTGTTGCGCGCCCGTGCCAAGACGCTCGCTCAGCTCGCCGCCGCTGGTGAGATCGCCGGCATCCACTTCGAGGGTCCCTTCGTCTCCCATGAGCGCTGTGGTGCCCAGGACCCGACATACATCATCGATCCTGACGCGGATCTGACCCGCACTCTTCTGGAGGACTGCCAGGGGTACGCCCTGTCGATGACCCTTGCCCCCGAGAAACCGAACGCCTATGGGTCCGGCTCCGTTGCCGAAGCGCTCATTGATGGGGGAGCGCTGCCCTCGTGGGGACACACCGACTCCAATTCGACGAAGGCGCGTGAGGCACTGGCCTACTCGCGCGAGCGCTTCGCTCAGGTGCAGACCAAGCGCGGACCTCGCGCGACGATCACGCACCTCTTTAACGGCATGCGCCCACTGCACCACCGCGACACTGGCCCCATCGCCGAGTTCCTCTCGGACGCGGCGCGGGGAGGTGCTGTCGCCGAGCTGATTTGCGACTCGATCCACGTCGATCCAACGCTCGTGCGAGACGTCTACGAAATGGTGGGTCGCGATCACGTCGTCTTTATTACCGACGCGATGGCGGCGGCCGGTATGGCTGATGGCGCGTACACGCTGGGTCCGCAGGATGTCGTCGTCAAGGACGGGGTTGCCCGCCTGGCGCAGGGCAATGCGATTGCAGGAGGCACCGCTCACCTCCTGGACTGCGTCCGCGTGGCCGTGACGAAGGGCGGTATCCCGCTCGTGGACGCGGTCTACATGGCGTCGGCGCAGGGGGCAGCCATCCTAGGCGACGACACCGTGGGCACGCTCTCGCCCGGAAAGAAGGCTGACATTGTCGAGGTCGACAAGGAGCTGAACGTGCGCCGCGTGTTCCGCCGTGGCACTGTGGTTGCGTGAGAGGTAAACGAAGCAAGAAACGGCCGTGGGGTGAGGCGCGTCCACTCCAGATGGACCGCCTCGCCTCCGTGCCGCGCACGGAGCGAGGCCCGGACGGAGGCGACTACCAGGTTCGTCGTCTGCCCAGTGCGGTCAAGGAATACACCTGCCCCGCGTGCCTGCGTCCCATCCCGAGGGGAACGCCGCATGTTGTGGCGTGGCCCGAGGAAGCCCCCTTCGGTTTGCCGCAGGGTGTTGAGGGCCGTCGGCATTGGCACTCCGAATGCTGGCGGCGTGGGCTTCGACCCCTGTGAAATGAAATGTGATGTATCACTGCCTCGCCTGCGAATGCGCCTGTTCACTGGGTTTGCACGTAAAGTGGGGGCTGAAGAATGCCCGCAGTGTGGGCGTTGGATCTGAGGAGCTACCGTGGAACTCTTAAAGCGATACGTGGCGGCATCGTCGATGGGCGCTGTCGCACTCGTATGCATCCTTATTGGGCTGCTCGGCGTGACCGTGCTACGGCCGCCGGCGCAGCAGGTCTCAACGGTGGAATCCGCGACGGACCTGATCATGACGCGTGACAATGTGTTGTCGATCGTCAAGGATGACGTCACGGTGACCGCCACGTCGAAGTCGGGTGCCCCCGTCACGCTCGTGATCGGCACCTCGCAGGACGCGAAGGGCTGGATCGGCAATGCAGCCTACACCGAGGTCATCGGCGTCGAGGCTGATCGCACCAAGCTGAAGGCGGAATCGCATGCCGCGAACGGAACCGGCATGGTGAACCCGAACGCTCAGAATGCTGTGCAGTCCGGTGCACAGCCCCTTGATGACCCGACCTCAGCGCAGCTGGCCGATCAGCTGGCGAAGTCGCCCATGTGGTTCAAGCAGGAGAGCGGCACGGGTAGTGTCTCCCTCGATCTCGAAAACGTTCCCAGCGGGCGGTCGGCTGTCGCTGCCTCCGCGGGTGGCCCCGGTGATCTGACGTTCACGCTGACGTGGCAGGTCGAGCAGGTGAACCTGCTGGCGATCATCGCATTCCTGACTGCTGCGTTCTTCGCCCTCCTGGCCTTTGCTCTCTTCCTGACGCGCTGGCAGCTGCTGCGCCTGCGTAAGATCCGCGCACAGCGCATTGAGGAGCGCCGCAAGGCCGACACCCTGGACACCTCCACGATCGACGCGGCTGAGGTGGCTGAGATGGTTGCCGCCGCCCGCGAGTCTGGTTCCCGCGCTGCCCACGCCCCCGCTGTCTCGGAGCCCCCGCTCGCGCCGCCCCCCGCTGCGGAACCCGCCGTCGATGAGACCGCCGCAGACGAACCCGTCGTCGCTGACGATGACGAGGCCGTGGCATACACATCCGAGGATGCTCAGTACGAGGAGATCGAAGATAGTACCCAGCAGCAGGCTGCTCCAGCGTGGGGCGCTGCCGCCTTCGCGTCTTCAACCGGCCGAGCCCCTGCCTCGGAGAGGACACGCGACGAACTGCCCGCTCGGGACGCCGCAGTCCGTGAACCTCTTCCGCTTCGCTCGACGAGGGATAAGTCCATCGTCCGCGCGTCCATTGTTGGTGTCCCCGCCCCGGATATCAGCGCCCTGTCCGCACCCGACTATGTACCGGATCCGATGATGGACACCTTCGAGCGCCGCGGCCGACACGGTCTCGACGCCGGCCCCTTCGACGTGGATCCCCCGGAGCGCGCGACGACGGATACCGGTGTCATCGACCTGTCGGGCATCCGCGGAGGCCGTAACCTGCCCTCGCGGCGCGCTCTGCGTGAGGCGCGCAACAACGGTGAAGAGGTCGTCGTCGTGGACGGCCAGGAATTCAACACCGGTCTGATTCCGGTCACGCGCCCGCGTACCACCGAAGTGCAGGCCCCCCCGCCTGCACCCACGTCCGCTCCTGACGATGACGCGTCGGCGACCGGAGGCTGGACTTCGATTATGTCCGGCTGGCTCAAGGACCGTCAGGAAGGACAGTGATGAAAAGACGGACCCTCGCGGCTGCTACCGCCGCCCTGCTCATGACTTCTGCGCTCGGCATGAGTGCCTGCTCGAGTGAGCTTGTCGCCCAGTCGGGCAGTAGCTCCGCGCAGAGCGCCGCGAACCTGGACCACGAGCGCATTTCGTCCGTGCTCGAGACGGTTGGTGGCGTGATGGCGACGGCTGACGCTTCGCTGAACGCTGCCGACCTCGGCGATCAGGTGACCAAGGGTGCACTGGAGATGCGTACCGCGCAGTACGCGCTGGCGAACGCGAACGGCCAGGCGTTGCCGCCTTTGGACTTCGAACCGACGTCGCTGGCCATCACGAACTCGGATTCGTGGCCGCGCGCGATTTTTAATATCTCTGATACGTCCTCGACGGCGCTGCCCGTCCTTGAGGTCTATGTGCAGGACTCTGCGCGTTCGGACTACAAGCTCACGAACTATGCGCGCCTGCTCGGCGGCACGCATCTGACCCTGCCGTCCGTCGGTACTGGATCGGCATACGTCACCGGAGACTCGCAGGGCTTCACGGTTACCCCCGACACCGCTCTTGCGCAGTACATCACGATGCTGAACTCCGGCACCCAGGATACGACGCAGTTCGTGGCCGACGACTTCACCAAGCAGACGCTGCAGCAGGTGAGCGACCTCAATTCGTCGGTGAGCAGCGCCGGATCCGTGACCATGGCGGCCAGCGCGACGAGCTACCCGATCTCGGGCTTGGTCCTGCAGGATGGCTCGGCTCTGGTCGCAGCGAACGTCAAGTACACGCTGACCTATCAGCGCACGGTTGCCGGTTCGACGATGAACCTCGCTGGGAATACCGCCGCACTCAGTCCCAGCGGGACGAAGGTGGAAGGTACCGCGACCGCCGACTGCATCGCGACGATCATTATGCGTATCCCCTCGCAGAAGGCGGGCGGAAACGTGCAGATCGTCGGTGGCGAGCGAGCGATCACCAAGGTCGCGTTGGATCCGTCCAACAGTCCGGGCTGAGTTTCACCCATAGCGCACACGTCGTCCCCACGCCGATTGGCGTGGGGACGACGCTTATCATCGTTTGAGGATAGCTACGCGTTCTCGAGAGGACCACTATGAACACGCCCGACCCCCGCATCGGTGCCCCTGAAGCGACCGTGATTCCCGCCGATTCACACGGGGCCGTTGACCTGTCGGCACGCGCGAGCGCGCCCGCAGCCGAGGACGCGGCCGCGCCCTCGGGGGAGGGGCTGCACATCCCGCTGATTACCACGACGGATGAGGAGAACTTCCAGGACGTCATGTCCACCTCCCAGGCCGTGCCGGTCATCATGGTCATGTGGTCGCCGCGCTCGCTCGAATCGAAGCCCGCGCTGGCCATGCTTGAGGAGATTACGCGCGAGCACGCGGGTGCCTTCCAGCTCGTCGAGGTGGATATCGACAAGGCTCCCGCCATTGCCCAGGCCTTCCAGATCCAGACCGTCCCCACGGTCGTTGCTCTCGTCGGCGGTCGCCCGGTGCCGCTCTTCCAGGGTGGAGCGTCCAAGGAGCAGGTCCTCCCGGTCGTCTCTCAGTTGCTCGAGGCTTCGGCGCAGATGGGCATCACCGCGCGCATCGCGGTTGCAGCTGAGGATACCGCCGCGCCCATTCCCCCCGAGCATGAGGCACCGCTGGCCGCGGAGGAGGCCGGCAACCTCGATGAGGCGATCACCCTGTGGGAGCGCGTCGTCGAGCTGAACCCGCGTGACGAGGACGCGAAGTCTCACCTGTCCCGCGTGCGTTTCGCCGCGCGTGCCTATGGCGAGCAGAACCCTGACGACCCGGCCTCTCACGCTGATGCACTCTTCGCGGCAGGTGACGCAGCGGGAGCCTTCGATGTGCTCCTCGAACTCCTTGCCGCCACTACCGACGCCGAGGAACGCGACGCGTTGCGCCTGCGGCTCCTCGACCTCTTCCGTGTCGCAGGCTCGTCCCCCGAGGTTTCCAAGGCACGTACGCGCCTGGCGATGCTCCTCATGTGATACCGACGCGCGCCTTGAGATACGTGCACCAAGCACGCAACGAACGAGGCCGGAGCAGGAATCCCTGCCCCGGCCTCGTCCGTGTCTCGATGAACGCTCGATCAGCGCGCCTGGGAGGCGGGCACCAGCCACAAGGCACCCAGCGTCGGCACGCGCAGCTGTAGTGAGAGGGGGAATCGTCGCATGAACGATACCTGACTCAGCGAAAGGACGTGAAAATATGAACAAGACTATGAACGTTCTCTTGACACAGGGTCTGACAGGCTATCGCAGTGAGTGGTGTGTGACTCTGGGATATGCATGAATGTGAAGTAGGGTCAAGTGACTGGCAAGTGGGTTTGGATGATGACTTGTGTAGAAATTAGGTGATGTGAGAGAGAAAGGTGTCAAGTTTCGAGGGTATGTCATGAAAGCTTCTTGACACCTTATAGAATATCTTGTTAAAGTAAAAGTGACAACGAGGTTCGAAGGGGGATAGTTGATATGAAAATGCGTCCCTTCGTCGGTGTTTGTCTTGTCGTGGGCATGATGGGTGTTGTCGTGTCGGCGAGTGCTTCGGTGCATACTGCTTCGCCTCGTAGCATTCTGAAGTACTGTGCCTACTACTCGGAGAGTGGACACTGCGTCGACTGGTACCCCAATCAGTGGACATGCCAGAACAACTGGAATCATCCTCATGAGGATTACCAGATTGCGCAATGCCTGGCTTGGTTGGGCTATGGCTCGAGGGGGTAACATCGGTGAAGTGGTTCATTATCGCTACCGTCTTCGTTGTAGTTGTCGTGTGGTACGGATGGCATTCCACGCACAACGAACTGACAAAGAAGATCGACCGAGAGTCCGACCCGGAGATCAGAAGCGAACTCATCAAGCTACAGGGGCAGATAGACCGGGGGAGGGCAGGCTTCTAAACCCCGTCCGCGCGTACGCGCCTGGCGATGCTCCTCATGTGATACCGACGTGCGCCTGAGATACGCGCACCAAGCACGCAACGGACGAGGCCGGAGCAGGAATCCCTGCCCCGGCCTCGTCCGTGTCTCGAGGAATGCTCGATCAGCGCGCCTGGGAAGCGGGCACCAGCCACAAGGCACCCAGCGGCGGCACGCGCAGCTGAGCGGAGACCGGGCGACCGTTCCACGGGGTGTCCTCCGCGATGATCGTGCCGACGTTGACCACGCCGGATCCGCCGAACTCCTCGGCGTCCGTGTTCAGGATCTCGACCCACTCGCCGCCGAACGGCAGGCCCACGCGGTAGCCCTCGTGCGGGTTTCCAGCGAAGTTCGAGATGCACACGACGACCTCGCGGTTGCCCGCCTCGTCCGTTCCCTTCCGCAGGTAGGAGATCAGGTTGTGGTCACCGTCCGAGGCGTCGATCCACTCGAAGCCCGTGTAGTCGTCGTCCCACATGGCGGGGGAGGAGGCGTAGATCTTGTTGAGGCGCTCCACCAGGGCCGCGACGCCGGCGTGGCCCTCCTGGTCCAGCAGCCACCAGTCGAGGGAGTAGGACTCGTTCCACTCCTGCTCCTGGCCGATCTCCTGGCCCATGAAGAGGAGCTGCTTGCCGGGGTGACTCCACTGGTAGGCGTACAGGGAACGCAGACCAGCCAGACGCTGCCACTTATCGCCGGGCATCTTCGAAATCAGCGAACCCTTACCGTGCACGACCTCGTCGTGCGACAGCGGGAGCACGTAGTTCTCGGAGAAGGCGTACACCAGAGAGAAGGTAAGCTCGCCGTGGTGCCAGCGGCGGTTGACCGGATCCTCGCTGAGGTAGCGCAGGGTGTCGTTCATCCAGCCCATATTCCACTTCATGCCGTAGCCGAGGCCACCGCCGGACGTCGGGGCAGTCACGCCGGGCCACGCCGTGGACTCCTCGGCGATCATGACGATGCCGGGGTGACGACGGTACGCGGTCGCGTTGGCTTCCTGGATGAACTCGATGGCCTCCAGGTTCTCGCGGCCACCGTACTGGTTGGGACGCCACTGGCCGTCCTTGCGCGAGTAGTCCAGGTACAGCATCGAGGCCACGGCGTCGACGCGCAGGCCGTCGATGTGGAAGTCTTCGAGCCAGTACAGGGCGTTGGCGACCAGGAAGTTACGCACCTCGCGGCGGCCGAAGTTGAAGACGTAGGTGCCCCAGTCGGGGTGCTCGCCGCGCAGCGGGTCCGGATCCTCATACAGTGGGGTGCCATCGAAGCGCGCCAGGGCGAAGTCATCCTTCGGGAAGTGGGCGGGCACCCAGTCCAGGATGACGCCGATGCCCGCGCGGTGGAAGGCATCCACCAGGTAACGGAAGTCATCCGGCGTGCCGTAGCGTGAGGTGGGAGCGTAGTAGGAGGTCACCTGGTAGCCCCAGGAACCACCGAAGGGGTGCTCAGCCAGCGGCATGAACTCCACGTGCGTGAAGCCCATCTGCTTGACGTAGGGGACCAGCTCGTCGGCCAGCTCGCGGTAGCCCAGGCCCTGACGCCACGAACCCGCGTGGACCTCGTAGATGGACATGGGGCCGGAGTGAGGGTTGCGGTCCTTGCGAGTAGACATCCACTCGTCGTCCGTCCACTCGTGGAAGTAGTCGGTGACGACCGAGGCCGTGGCCGGGGGAATCTCCGTGGCGCGAGCCAGCGGGTCGGCCTTCTGGAACCAGTTGCCGCCGGGACCCTGGATCTCGAACTTGTAGCGCATGCCGACGCCGACGCCGGGGACGAAAATCTCCCAGATGCCGGAGGAACCCAGCGACCGCATGGAGGTAGCCACGCCGTCCCAGAAGTTGAACTCGCCGACGACGCGCACGGCGCGCGCGTTGGGGGCCCACACGGCGAAGGCAGTACCGGTGGTTTCGCCCAGCTCGTCAGTGTAGGTCTTCACATGGGCACCGAGGACGTGCCACAGATTCTCATGGCGGCCCTCAGAGATGAGGTAGGTGTCCATCTCGCCCAGGGTCGGCAGGTAACGGTAGGGGTCGTCGCGAACGGTGGTGTTGTCGCCGTAGGTGACGGATACGCGGTAAGGGGGGATCTCCTTGCCGGGCAGAACCGCGACCCAAATGCCGCCACGCTCATGGGTGGCAGCGTAAGCACCGGTCGGTGTGATGATGTCGACCGCGTCGGCCAGGCGAGCCATGGTGCGGACGGTGACACCAGCCTCGCCCAGATGAGCGCCGAGCACAGAGTGCGGCGAATAGTAAGAGCCTGAGGCAACGGCGTCGAGAATGTCGTCATTGACCTGAATCGGCGTTAGTTCGCAGCTCATGGATTGTCCTTACTCCAGATGGTGTGAACTGCTCAGTTCACTGTCGTGTTTATAGTCTATCGTTTGCCCAGCAAAAATGGGAGCCGGGTCTCATTCAGGTGGTCGATTTTGACGGAGTGCGCCCGCTCGGTGTAGGTGGGTGGCCACACCGAGCGGGAGCAGCGACGTTAGGCCTGCGACCAGGGCGAGGAATGGGCGGGTTCGACCTTGAAGACGTGGCCAAGGCGCGTCACGGGGGACAGCTCCACCCAGTTAGACGAACCCCACACGTAGGAGTGCCCATCGAGTTCGTCGACGACGGTGATGTGGCCGCCCGGCGTGGCCAGGCCCATCTCCTCCAGGTCCAGGTAGACCGCACCGTCGACGCCCTCGTGCGGATCCAGCGAGATCACGCAGATGACGGTATCCGGGTTGCCGTCTTCAGTGAACTTGCCGGGCACCTGACGCGAGAACGCGATGAGGCGATCCGAGGAGGTCGGGTGGATGCGGATCTGGTGGAGCTGGCGCAGCGCGGGGTGCTTGGTGCGCGCGGCGTTGAGCAGCGTGAAGAGGCGCGAGATGCCGATCGGCTCGGCGTCCTCCCAGCGGCGCGGGCGGAACTCGTACTTCTCGTTGTTGTTGGGCTCCTGATAGGTGCCGCGCGGCTCGTTCTCCACGAACTCGTATCCGGAGTAGATGCCCCACGTGGGTGCGCCCAGAGCGGCGAGCATCGCGCGGATCGCGAAGATCGCGGTGCCGCCGTCCCACATCTGCGGAGTGAGGATGTCGTGCGTCGTGGGCCAGAAGGCCGGTCGCATGAGGTGCGCGGTTTCTTCGGAGACCTCGCGCAGGTACTCTTCAATCTCCTGCTTGGCGGTCCTCCACGCGAAGTACGTGTAGGACTGGTCGAAGCCGATCGCGCCGAGCGTGCGCATCATGGCGGGGCGCGTGAAGGCCTCGGCCAGGAAGAGCGTGCCCGGGTACTGCGCCTTGATGTCGGCGAGCAGGCGCTCCCAGAAGGGGATGGGCTTCGTGTGCGGGTTGTCGACGCGGAAGATCGTCACGCCGTGGTTGATCCACAGTTCGATGACGTCACGCACCGCCTGGTAGATGCCCTCCGGGTCGTTGTCGAAGTTCAACGGATAGATGTCCTGATACTTCTTCGGGGGGTTCTCCGCGTACGCGATCGTGCCATCGGCGCGCGTCGTGAACCACTCGGGGTGCTCGGTGACCCACGGGTGGTCGGGGGAGCACTGGAGGGCTAGGTCGAGCGCCACCTCCATGCCCAGGCCTCGGGCGCGTTCGACGAAACGGTCGAAGTCATCGAAGGTACCCAGATCCGGGTGGATGGCGTCGTGCCCTCCCTCGGGCGCGCCGATCCCATAGGGGGAACCTGGGTCACCGGGGGCTGCGATCAGGGAGTTGTTCTTGCCCTTACGGAACGTCGTGCCAATCGGGTGGATCGGCGTCAGGTAGACAACGTCGAAGCCCATGTCGGCGATGCGTGGCAGGTCCTCGGCGGCATTCGCAAGCGTGCCGGACACCCAGGAGCCGTCGGGGTTCTGGTAGGCACCCGCCGAGCGTGGGAAAATCTCGTACCACGCGCCGGCGAGGGCCTTGGTACGGGCCACGTCGAGCGGGTAGACGCGGGAGGAATCAAGCAGATCCCGCAGCGGGTGGTCGCGGAAGACCAGGCGGATGCGTGAAGAGATACCGGCGGACAGACGCTGCTGGGGGGAATGCGAGCTGTCGCGCAGGCGACGCGCGGCGTCATGCAGGGCCTCGATGTCAGCGTCCGACGGGGGACGCTGACTCGGGTTATGGAAGGCGTTGCCGGCGGCAGCGCGTTCCATGAGGCGCGCGCCCTCCTCCAGCATCAGCTCGACGTCGACACCGGCGCCGACCTTGACGGCTGCGTCGTGACGCCAGGTGGAGTAGGGGTCCGACCAGGAATCCACGCGGAACGACCACGCGCCGGGAGCGTCGGGGGCCACCCAGGCCTCGTAACGGTCCAGGCCGGGGGCAATATCGACCATGCGGGTACGGGAGTATTCACCTCCGTCCGGGCGTAGAAGGACGGCCTCGGCGGCGAATGCGTCGTGTCCTTCGCGGAACACGGTTGCACGAATGGGGAAAGGCTCGCCTTCGGTCGCCTTGGCGGGAAGCGTGCCGTCTTCGATGACGGGGAACACTTCGATGATCGGGATACGGGGCAACAGTTTCTCGCTCACATGTCCAACCCTAACCTATGGACCGACCTGCGCATAGGCGAAGATCACACCCCGGGATGTGACCGATCTCCTAGGTGTGTTGTGCGTGCTCAGAGCGTCGTGCGAGTCGCCAATAAATCAGGGCGGCACCCGAGTGATTCGGATGCCGCCCCCACAAGGACGCTTGCCGTGCGCCTCGACGTTACATGCTCGAGTCCGGGAGCGACGCCATGATCGCTGCGCCGAAGAGAACGAAGAAAAGAACCGCCACGAGTCCGCAGATGATCTGCCAGATGAGTGCGGCGCGCGCGAAGTTCCGCTTGGCGGGGGAGCCGCCGGAGCCGAGCGCAAGCACCAGCAGGTAGACGAAGCCGACCAGAGGAAGACCCATCAGGAAGAGGGTGAGCATCCAGCCGCCGACGGAATCGTCGGGGTGCTCAGGGAACTGGTTGTATGCCATGGTGCCTCCTAAGGAGAGTTGTGCGTGGGATTAATAGTTCATCTGCATCGCGGTGCGGACCTCAGACAGGGTTTGATCAGCCTGTTCGTTGGCGCGCTCGTTGCCGGCGTGCAGGATGGACAGCAGGTAGTCCTCGTTTGCGATGAGCTCGGCGCGGCGCTCGCGCAGGGGAGCAAGCATCTCGTTGAGGGACTCGGTGACGAGGGCCTTCAGGGTGCCCGCGCCGGCGTCGCCGATACGGTCCGCGATCACTTCGGGCGCATCGCCCGTAGCCAGGGATGCGAGCATGAGGAGATTGGAGACCTCGGGGCGGCCAGTGGGATCGAAGGTGATGCGGCGCTCGGCGTCCGTCTTTGCCTTCTTCAGGATCTTCGCGGTTTCGTCGGCGGTCATGCGCAGCTCGATGGTGTTGCCGCGCGACTTCGACATCTTCTGGCCGTCCGTGCCCAGCAGCAGCGGCACCTCGGACAGGAGGGCCTCCGGGCGTGGGAACACGGGACGCTCGGGAGTGGCGCGGCCGTAACGCTTGTCGAAGCGCTGGGCGATGAGGCGAGCCTGCTCCAGGTGGGGGAGCTGGTCCTGGCCCACGGGCACAATGTTGGCCTTGCAGAACAGGATGTCGGCGGCCTGGTGGACCGGGTAGGTGAGCATGAGGCCCGTCATCGCGCGGCCCTCGGTGGCCTCCAGCTCGGCCTTCACGGTCGGGTTGCGGTGCAACTCCGACTCGGTGACGAGCGAGAGGAAGGGCAGCATCAGCTGATTGAGGGCCGGGACTGCCGAGTGGTTGAAGATCGTGGAGCGCTCCGGATCGATACCCGCAGCCAGGTAGTCAGCGACGAGGCCGAGGACGCGTTCGCGGATCGGACCCACGCCGTCGCGGTCGGTGATCACCTGGTAGTCGGCGACCAGAACCCATGTCTCCACCCCGCGGTTTTGCAGCAGCACGCGGTTGCGCAGGGTGCCGAAGTAGTGGCCCAGGTGCAGGTGGCCGGTCGGACGGTCACCCGTGAGGATGCGGAAACGCGACGGATCCTGGTCGATCGCCAGATCGATCTCGGCGCTGCGGGCCTTCGAGCGGGCCAGCGAGGCATCAGAGGTTGCGGTTTCCAGGGCATCTTCACTGCGAGTCATGCATTGATCCTAACGAGTGGAAGGGGGGAAAGAAAAGTCGGGGCGCGTCAGTGTTCGGGCTGAAACGCGATGTCGGAGAGCAGGATCGTCACGGACAAAGCCTCAATCGTCAGCGTGGTACGAGGCATGACATGCTCGACTTCAATGGAGAGTTCATTCGGGTCGAGCGAGGAACTGACGCCGCCGTCCGCGGGGGTTTCCCACACGGTGGAGTAGGCGATCAGCCAGTCCAGGTCGTGGCCCTCAGGCAGTGTCACTTGCGCGTCGTCGAGGTTCGCGTTGATGATGATGAGAGCGTCGCGATCGCCCCATTTGACGCCCGAACGCAGCATCTGGAACGTGCGGTGGCGCGAATCCGTCCAGCCGTAATCGGGCATGCGGGTGCCCTGGGCGGTGTACCACGACAGGTCGGGGAGCGAGTCGCCGCCGTAGGGGTGGCCGGTCGCGAAGCTGTCGGGGCGCAGCACCGGGTGCGCCTTACGCAGGGCGATCAGCCAGGAGACGGCGTCGATCTGCGCTTGTTGTCCTTCGGCCAGATCCCAGTCGACCCACGAGATCGGGCTGTCTTGGCAGTAGGCGTTGTTGTTACCGTTTTGCGTGCGCCCGAACTCGTCGCCGCCCGTGAGCATCGGCGTGCCCGAGGAGACGAACATGGTCGCCAGGATGTTGCGCTGCGAGCGGGCGCGCAGGCGCGCGATCGGCATGTTGGCGAGGATCGCGTAGGGGGTGGCGGCGTCCGGGTGGGTCGCGCCCGACGCGAGCGTTCCTTCGAGGCCGTGGTTCCACGAGCGGTTGTCATCGGAGCCGTCGCGGTTGTTCTCGAGATTGTCCTTGTTGTGCTTGCGGTCGTAGGCCGTCAGGTCGGCGAGCGTGAAGCCGTCGTGAGCGGTCACGAAGTTGATCGACGCGCGAGGTCCGCGCAGCCGACCGAGGCCGTGCTCGAAGACGTCCTGGGAGCCGGACAGGCGGGTCGCCAGGTCGTTAGGACCCGAGACGATGTGGCCCGAGGCCTGGGCGCGCACGTCCGCGAGCCAGAAGTTACGCAGGGCACCGCGGTAGTGGTCGTTCCACTCGGAGAAGGGCACCGGGAAGTTGCCGGTCTGCCAGCCGCCGGGACCCACATCCCACGGTTCGGCGATGAGCTTCGTGTGGGTGAGGATATCGTCCGTCGCCATCGCGATGAGGAGCGGGTGCATCGGGCTAAAGCCGGTGGAGAATCGGCCCAGCGTGGCGGCCAGGTCAAAACGGAATCCGTCCACGCCCATGTCGCGCACCCAGTAGCGCAGGGAGTCCAGGACCATCTGGATGGTCTTGGGGCGGTCCATGTTCATCGTGTTGCCGGTGCCGGTCACGTCGATGGTCTGGATGGGGCGCGAGGTCGTATGGCGGTAGTACATGTCGGAGTCCAGGCCGCGCCACGACAGCGACGGGCCGGCGTCTCCGCCCTCGCACGTGTGGTTGTAGACGACGTCGAGGATGACCTCGATGCCCGCCTGATGCAGCAGGGAGACCATGCCGCGGAACTCGTCGACGACTGCCTGGGCACCGCGGGCACGCGATTCGGCGGTCGCGTAGGAAGGCTCGGGAGCGAAGAAGGAGAGCGTCGAGTACCCCCAGTAGTTCGTGAGGCCTCGTTCGGTGAGGAAGGGTTCGTCGCACTTGGCGTGGATCGGCAGCAGCTCAACGGCGGTGATGCCCAGGTCCTTCAAGTAGGACACGGAGGCGGGGTGGGCGAGGCCAGCGTAGGTCCCGCGCAGCGGCTCGGGCACTCCCGGCATGTTCTTCGTGAAGCCCTTGACGTGGATCTCGTAGATTACCGTGTTTTCCCAGGGCGTACGGGGCTGAGGGATGATCGGGAAAGAGGATTCGACCACGACCGAGCGCGGCATGTACGGCGCGGAGTCGAGGGGAGAGCGGCGCATCGGGTACTCCGACGGGTACAGGTCGTCGTCTACGCAGTGCGCGTACACCGCCGGCTTCAGGTCCACGACGCCGTCCACGCCTCGGCCGTAGGGGTCCAGCAGGAGCTTGTGGGAGTTGAAGAACTTTCCGCCGTCCGGGTCCCACGTACCGTGTGCACGGAAGCCATAGCGCGTGCCCGCGCCGTATCCGGGGATGTGGCCGTGCCAGACGCCCGTCTTCGGACCCAGGAGGGCGAAGCGTGTCTCAGCCCCAGCCTCGTCAAAGATGCACATATCCACGGAGGAAGCACCGCGTGCGATCACCGCGACGTCGAGGCCGTCACCCGATGGGTGAACGCCCAAGCGCGTGGGCAGCGGGTTAGGTTCAGTGACGCGCCTTGTGGGAGCGTGGGACGAGCCGGATCGCTCGGACATACAATTGTGCCTCTTCCTGGTGAACGGTTGGTCAAGCCGTTACGTCGTGGATATAGCCTCCTCCTATCATACGGGACCACTCACATGCCGGTCGGATTGATGGGAAGAAAGGCTTATGACGAGGCGCACGCGCGACTGAGGTCCATCTACTCCGGGTGAGGGGCGCGGACTGTGGCATGCGCCGGTGAGGTGACCCTCATATGGGCGGGGGGCGCGGAATGTGGCACGCTAGAAGGCATGAGAATTGTCGTGTGTGTGAAGCATGTCCCCGACATGCAGTCCGAACGCCGTTTTGAGGGCGGCCGCCTGGTGCGCGGTGAGGACGATGTGCTCAACGAGCTGGACGAAAACGCCATCGAGGCCGCCGTGCAGCTGAAGGAAGCAGAAGAGGATGCGGGCCGCGAGGCCGAGGTCGTTGCCCTGACCATGGGGCCTGAGGACGCCGAAGACGCGCTCATGCGCGCCCTGCAGATGGGCGCTGACCGCGCCTACATCGTTTCCGACGAGTTCCTCGAGGGTTCCGACGTCATCACGACGGCGTCCGTGCTCTCCGTCGCCATCGCGAAGATCGCTGACGAGTGCGGCCCCGTCGACCTGGTCATCACCGGCATGGCCTCGCTGGACGCAATGACCTCCATGCTGCCCGGTGCCCTGGCCGCCAAGGCCCACATGCCGCTGCTGGGCCTGGCCCGCTCGATGAGCATCGAGGACGGCACCGTGACGATTGAGCGCTCCGTCGACGGTTTCACCGAGACGCTGCGCGCGGCCCTGCCAGCCGTTGTCTCCGTGACCGACCAGATCAACGAGCCGCGCTACCCGGCCTTCGCCGCGATGAAGGCGGCCCGCAAGAAGCCCCTGGACCAGTGGGGTATTGACGACCTCGTCGAGGTTCCCGGCGGGCAGGACCTGGTCCTGCGCCGCGCGCTCACCTCCGTGACCTTCAGCGAGGAGAACGTGCGCGACGGCTCCGGCACGATCATTCAGGACGCCGGCGAGGGCGGTCGCGCGCTGGCTGACTACATTCTTTCGGTGGTGAAGTGACATGACGCAGCAGATGCATTCCCCGATCCTCGTCCTGGCCGACCAGGCCGGGTCCCGCCTGACGTCCCTGGCGCGCCAGGCGGTGACGCTCGCGGCGTCGCTGACCTCCGGTGACGTGGTCGCGCTGTCCGTCGCCTCCGTCCCCGACACGGCTGCCCTGGCAGAGCTGGGTGCCACCCGCGTCCTGCACGCCGACCTGGGTGCTGCGGGTCATTCCTCTGTCGTCGCCTCTGACGCGGTCATCGCCGCTCTGGGTACCGACTCCTACGGCCTGGTGTTGGTGTCCTCGGACTACCGCGGTCGCGAGATCGCTGGCCGCGTCGCCGCCCTCACCGAGGCTGGCGTCGTCTCCGGTGCCTCCTCCGTGTCTTTCGACGGTGGCGTCCTCCAGGTCGGCAAGACCGCCCTGGGTGGTTCCTGGTCGATGGGCATCGTCCTCGAGGGACAGACCCCCATCGTGGGTATCTCCTCGGGCATTATCGACGAGGCACCGGTGGCCTCGCCCGCATCCCTGACCCCCGAGCCCCTCGCTGTTGAGCTGAGCGCCGAGGCGTCCGTGATTGAGGTTGTCTCCAGCGTGGCCGACGAGGAGGAAGGCGTGTCCCTGGCCGATGCCTCCACCGTCGTGTGCGGTGGCCGCGGCGTGGACGGCGACTTCGAGCTGGTTCATTCCCTCGCCGACGCCCTGGGTGGTGCCGTGGGCGCGACCCGTGTTGCCTGTGACGAGGGCTGGGCTCCGCGAGCTGAGCAGATCGGGCAGACGGGCCTGACCGTCACGCCGAATCTCTACATCGGCCTGGGCGTCTCCGGTGCCATTCACCACACGGTCGGTATGCAGTCGGCCGCCCACATCGTCGCCGTGTGCGATGACCCGGATGCCCCGATCTTCGAGATCGCGGACTTCGGCGTGGTCGGCGACGTGACCGAGGTGGTCCCGGCTGCCTTGGCAATCATCGAGGAGGCGCGCGCCCAGGCGTGAGCATCTACCTCGACCACGCGGCCACGACGCCGCTGCGCGAGTGCGCCCTCGAGGCGTGGACCCGCGCCCAGCGTGACCTGGCCGCCACCCCCGGCAACCCCGCCGCCCTCCACTTTGGAGGGCGGCGGGCCCGTCGCATGCTGGGCGACGCGCGCGAGCAGGTCGCAGCTGCACTCGGTGCCGACATCCACGAGGTCATCTTCACCTCCGGTGCCACTGAATCCGACGCTCTCGGCGTGATGGCCGCCGCCCGAGGTGTGCGTCGCCGCGAGAGTGCTCGCGACCTCATCGTTGTCTCCGGCCTCGAGCATGACGCGGTCGCCCACCAGCGAGAGGTAGCTGCGCGCGAGGGCTTCGAGTGGGAGGTTCTGCCCGTCGACGCGGGTGGCCTGTCGGTGCTGCCAGCGACTGAGGGCGCCAGTGCGCCCGTGTCCTGGGACGGACGCCTCGCGCTCGGATCCATGACCCTCGTGTCCTCCGAGATCGGTACGATCCAGCCGGTCGCCGACTTCGCTGCCCTCGTCCACGCCAGCGGAGGCCTCGCGCATTCTGATGCTGCTCAGGCGATCCCGACTCTGGAGGTTTCTTTCGCAGAGCTTGGCCTCGACCTCATGAGCGTGGGCGGGCACAAGGTCGGCGCGCCCGCCGGCATTGGTGTCCTTCTCGCCCGGCGTGGCATCCCCATGGCGACCGACCGCCCCGGCGGCGGTCACGAGCGTTCGATCCGCTCGGGCACGCCCGACGTCGCGGGTGCCTGCGCGCTCGCCGCCGCCCTCACCGAGGCCGTTTCCGAACGCGCCGCTTTCGCCGAGCGTGCGGCATCCCTGCGCACCCACCTGCTGAACCACCTGCCGGACGGCACGTACCCGACGGTGGGGGAGTCGGCCTCGTCGAGCGCGATCATCCACCTGTCCCTGCCAACCGCCCGCCCCGAGGCCGTCCTCATGGCCTTCGACATGGCCGGCATCGCCGTGTCCGCCGGGTCCGCATGCCACGCGGGAGTGACGCGCCCCTCCGACATCGTCATGGCGATGGGACGCAGCGAGGAGGAAGCCCTCGGCGTCCTGCGCATCTCTCTGGGACACGAGACGACCGTCGCCGACATCGATGCCTTCCTGGCCGCCCTGCCCGCCGCGATCCGCGCGGGAGCCGCCCTGGACGGCGTCTCCCACGTGCGCAACGAACGAAACGAGGAACGCTAAATGCGAGTTCTGGCAGCACTGTCGGGCGGCGTGGACTCCGCCGTCGCCGCAGCGAAGGCCGTCGAGGCTGGGCACGACGTCGTCGGCGTCCACATGGCCCTGTCCTCCCAGCCGCAGGAGTGCCGCATCGGCTCGCGCGGCTGCTGCTCCATCGAGGACGCGGGAGACGCCGCGCGCGCCGCTGAGATCATTGGCATCCCCTTCTATGTGTGGGACCTCGCCCAGGAATTCGAGCAGACCGTCATCACTGACTTCGTCGAGCAGTACCGGGTTGGGCGCACCCCCAACCCCTGCGTGCGCTGTAACGAGTTCGTGAAGTTCCGCGAGCTGGCCAGCCGCGCCCGAGCACTCGGCTTCGACGCAGTGTGCACCGGCCACTACGCCGCCATCGTGGACGGGGAAGCAGGACACGAACTGCACCGCGGAGCTGACACCCTCAAAGACCAGTCCTACGTGCTAGCCGTCATGGGGGCCGAGGAACTAACCCGCGTCGTCCTGCCGCTGGGGGACGCCCCCAACAAGGCGTGGGTGCGCTCCGAGGCCGAACGCCTGGGCCTGGGCGTGTCCAACAAGCCGGACTCCTACGACATCTGCTTCATCCCCGACGGCGACACGCAGGGCTTTCTGCGCTCCCACCTGGGCGCTGCCGAGGGCGACATCGTTACCCCCGACGGCGAGGTCTTGGGTCGCCACGAGGGCTATTGGAACTATACGGTCGGACAGCGCAAAGGCCTGGGCATCGGCGCGCCCGCACCCGACGGTCGCCCCCGCTATGTCCTCGAGACCAGGCCCGAGACTAACCAAGTTGTCGTCGGTGCCTCCGAGCTTCTGTCCATCTCCCGTATTGAAGCGACGGACGCCGTCTGGCTCGCCTCCGACGACGACGGCTCCGATGCCACCGACCTCTTTGTGCAGCTGCGCGCGCACGGCACGCCCGTTCCCGTCGCGTCGTTGATACGGGATGAGCAGGCCGGAACCATCAGCGTTGTCCTCGAAGCAAGCGCGCGCGGCGTGGCGCGGGGCCAGTCGATGGTCGTCTACAGGAGGACGCGCGTCCTCGGCGAAGGCACGATCAACGCCACCGCGCGCTGAGTCGTGCGGCGCGCAGGCGCTTCCCGGACCGCGCTGTTCCTTCTTGACAGGTCGTCCACCCAGGCGTACACGCCCTACCCGCCACGCGTATGAGGGACACCACCCTGTGGCGGTAGGATGCCTCGTCATATTGTGTTCGGACGTGGCGGCTCCCATCGGTTAGACTTGGGTGCGCGCGCGAGTGGCGGAATTGGCAGACGCGCTGGATTTAGGTTCCAGTGTCTTTGACGTGTGGGTTCGAGTCCCATCTCGCGCACCGGCATCGCCCCCTCGCAGTGGGGGAGCGACCCTCATAGACTGAGGGGTATGAGCACTTTGGACATCGGCCAGCAGGCCCCCGATTTTACCGTCGACACCACCCAGGGGACGCTGTCCCTGTCGGATCTCCTCGCCGCTTCCCCGCGGGGTGTCGTTGTCTATTTCTACCCGAAGGCATCCACGCCCGGTTGCACGAAGGAAGCCTGCGACTTCCGTGATTCCCTGGCCTCCCTGACCGGTGCTGGCTACTCCGTTATCGGCGTGTCTGCCGACTCGATGGCTGCTCTTGAACGCTTTGCGGAGAAGCAATCTTTGACCTTCCCGCTGGCTTCCGACCCCGATCACGAGGTCCTCGAGGCCTACGGTGCGTGGGGGGAGAAGAAGAACTACGGTCGCACGTACGTCGGCATCATCCGCTCCACCGTCGTCGTTGCCCCGGATGGCACCGTGGCCCTGGCTCAGTACAACGTGAAGGCCACCGGTCACGTGGCTCGTCTGCGCAAGGCGCTCGGGATCGACTAACCTCTTGCTTCCTGAGTAATTACCCCCTATGCTTGTTCAACAAGTGATAGGTGAGTGTTGATGGAGGACTCATGGGGGCTGCAATGCCGGACGCATACCGGGTCGGCTCAGGATCGGTCACGCCCGACTATCCGGGAGGCGTGCCCACGCGTCTGGCTCACCGTCCCGCCCTGCCCGCCGAGGCCTCGGCCCCCACCGCGCAACCCACGAAACAAACCTTCATCCCCGCGCCCGAAGCGCCGACGAAGAATGGCCAGCCGCGAATTGCTCCCCTCTCGTCCGACGTCGAACGCACGGTCATCGCGTGCGTCCCACCCCGGGACGGGTACCCCTTAATCGCGCAGTCATCGCCGACCACCAAGCCCACGCCGGTCGTCACACCCGCACCGAAGGACGAATACACCTCGGCGGTCGTGACCCCCTCCGCCTCCTACACGCAGCCGAGCACGACCTCCGCGCCGCAGGTCGCCCCGCCCACGCTGCCGCTGAGCCGCTACTCGCCCCAGCAGCAGAGCTTTGCGCCACGCGAGGAGACCCCCACCGAGCGGGAATACGCCCACTGTGACGAGGCCTCGGCAGCCTTCTACGGGGACAGTGACGATGACTGGAGCGCCGAGCACGACCTGCCCACGCGTGCCGATGTCGCACTGAATAGGCGAGCGTCTCGCGTTCCTCGGAGCGTGCCGGGTGAGCAGGTTGTCGCCCGCTTCACCGAAGCCGACAAGGAACGCCGCCGGGACGCGCGTGCCTATCGCTACGAGGAACTGGACGAGCGCCCGCCCCTGCGCCGCGAGCGCCCCAAGCGGCGCACGCGTGCCAAGTACGGCCTCGCCATGTTTATCGTCGGTTTCCTGCTGGCGATCCTCCTGTCTGTCGGTGCCTACGTGGGGATGTCCTACCTGCGTTCTGTGGCGGCCAATAACCTGGCGCACTCGCTCGATGCGTGCTCGGTCAGCAGTCGCTACGCGCGCCTGGCCTCCGACAAAGCCTCCCTGACTCTCGTGGCCTACGGGGACGGGGCCAACGGTCTGTCGCAGACGGACTTCCGCTGCATCCTGAATGAGCTCGACACTCCGTCGTCGGTGCGTGAGCGCATGCTGATCACTCGCGCGGTCGACGGTGCTCAGCACGAGGAATGGAAGGTCTACCGCGTGACCTGGACGTATCACCCCGAGGATGGACTCAGCGTCGTCCTAAGCACCCGATAGGAACACCATCAGGAGTCATCTCAGGGATCACGATCTGAGATATTGTGTCGGATGAGTCACGGCACCGCCGTAAAATCAACAGGCATTTCACGCGTGAAGGAGCCTGTTGTGTCCGATACACTGCCCGCCGCCCCCGTCGGCGACGATATTGCCTTGGCAATCCGAGGCCTCGTCAAGATATACGGAAACCTCGTCGCCGTCGCCGACCTCTCCCTCGACATTCCCACCGGGTCGTTCTACGGGATCGTCGGCCCCAACGGTGCCGGTAAAACCACGACGCTGACCATGGCCACCGGCCTGCTGACCCCCGACCGTGGCACCGCCTACGTGCACGGCGTCGATGTGTGGGGTGACACCCAGCGTGCGCGCGGCCTGCTCGGCGTCATGCCCGACGGCATGCGCCTCCTCGACCGACTCTCCGGCCCCGACTTCCTCGTCCACGTCGGCATGCTGCACGGATTGGATGCCTCTACCGCCCGCGAACGCGCCCAGGAACTACTGGCCGCCCTCGATCTGGCCGAGGCGGGCAAGAAGCTGATCAGCGACTACTCGGCCGGCATGACGAAGAAGATCGCGCTGTCCGCCGCCCTCATCCACTCCCCGCGTGTGCTCGTCCTCGACGAACCCTTCGAGGCCGTCGACCCCGTCTCCGCGGCCAATATCCGCCAAATCCTCACCGACTACACGCGCCGAGGCGGCACCGTCATCCTGTCCTCGCATGTGATGGCGACCGTCCAGCAGCTGTGCACGCACGTTGCCATCATCGACAAGGGGCGCGTCCTCGTCGCAGGAACCACCGACGAGGTCGCCCAGGGCGGCGACCTGGGGGAGCGCTTCACCTCCCTGGTCGGCGGCGTCCATTCCGAGGAAGGCCTGTCGTGGTTGGGCAACTGATTCGCCTCAAGCTCCGCATCATCTGGAATACGGTTCGTCGCCAGACTGCCGTGCTGGTGCTCGCGATCCTCGGCACCCTGCAGTTCGGGACCATGTATGTGGGCGCGCTGGTGGGAACCGCCTTCCTTTCTCAATCCGAAGGAGCAGCGACTCTTGCGGCGGTGCTGCCCATCGTGGGTCCCATCGTCTTCCTCCTGTGGTTGATCCTGCCGATCCTGTTCTCAGCGATGGATAATTCGCTGGATCCCGTGCGCCTGTCGCCCTACGTCGGGCCGAGCAAACGCCTCGGTGCGGCGCTGGCGGCATCGACGGCCGTGGGTCCAGGCGGCCTCCTATCCGCCATGGCTCTCTTTGTGCCCGTCTGGTTTGCCCTGTGGCGTGCCCAGTGGGTGGCGGCCCTCGGGTGGCTCCTCGCAGGCATCGTCACCCTTCCTCTGGCGGTGCTGTGGGCGCGCGCGGTCGGAACCTGGTTCGCGGTGCGCCTGGATAGCTCGGGTAAGAAAGACACACTGACCATGGTCGGCTTCGTGACTTTCTTCGTCGTGCTGACCCCTCTGGGCTACTGGATGAAACTCCTGTCGGAGAATTTCTCAGCCGAGGTCTTCTACGCCGGGATGAACGTCGCTCTGTGGACGCCCGTCGGCGCGCCCTTCGGCGTCGTCGCCTCGCTCCTCGAGGATGCGTGGGTGGCCGCCGCGATCCGTGCGCTCATCACGGTGGCCACGGCCGTCGTCGGCTGGCGCGCCTGGCTGGCCGTCCTGCGCCCCGTCATGAGCGGCTATGCCGGTGAGGTTAGTGCCGACGCGCAGCGCGCCATCGACGAGGGGCGCCACCTCATCGATGAGTCCGTCGAGGAGGACGCGCGAGGACAGCGCACCGCGCAATCTCGAGCGGCTGGCCTGCGCAGCGTCGATACGTTCACGCGGCTGGGCCTCGGGGTGCGCAGCGCTTCGCTGGCTGCGCGTACGCTGCGCTACTGGGTCGTAGATCCCCGCCTCAACATGAACCTGGTGTTTGCCGTGATCTTCCCGATCATCGGAGTCCTCATGGGGCGCGTGGGTACTGAGGATCACATGAGTCAGCTCCTGTACACAGGCATTTTTCTCTACCTGGTGCCCATCACGTCGGGCATGGCCGTCGGCGCACTCATGCAATACGATTCGACGGGTGCGTGGATCGTCGTCTCATCCGGCATGAGCGGGCGTGAGGAGCGTCGCGGTCGTCTCGTGGGTTCCCTCATCATCCTCATTCCCCAGGTCGTCGGATACCTCATTCATGATGTCGTCGCAGGAGTGAGTGCCGCGGATTTTGTGTTCCACCAGGTGATGGGTGTCGTCCTCTTTTCGGGCGCGGCCGCCACGACCCTCGTCGTGAATGCGCGCTGGGTGTATCCGGTTCAGCCTCCGGGCGTCTCACCGATGGCGACGAAGGGCACCGGGTCGTTCCTGATGACGATGCTCCTGCAGCTCATCGGCTTCGCGGGGGTCGCGGTTCTGCAGCTGCCCTCCTATGTGCTCATCGCCTTGGCGTCCTTCGGCCTTATTCCGACGTGGGTTGCCTACGCGGTTGCTCTGCCGTGGTCCGTCCTCATCCTGGAGGGTGCCGTGCGCGTCGGTGGGCGCGTCTGGGACCGCTACGCGGTGGCCGCGCTCACCACGATTCGCAGCTGGCCGGGACACTGATCTCCTTCTTCGTGGTCACGAGGCCGGGGTTGCCCATTGGGGTGCCCCGGCCTCGTCGTGTCAGGAGTGACCCGTATGTGGAAGATGGTCGTCACGGTGGGAGAGTGTCGCTTCGTGTGTCGGCGCAGGTCAGCGTGCGTGCAGCGAATACGAGCGAGAGTGAAGGATTCAGAAATGCCGATATCGGTACGTAAATCAGCAGACAAGTAAATGGATACAGAGTAATCTCATGTCTGTAACGTAACCTATCAACACAAGGAAACCTCTATGCGTGCCCCATTGTTCAAGCGCGCCGTGGCTGTCGCCGCCACGCTCTGCGCTGCACTCGCTCCCAGTCTTCTGGCGCGGCCCGCACTCGCGGCGGATGTTGCGGGACCAGCCACGTGCTACCTCGCGGACGAGAATGACAACATCATCGAGCCGCGACGTCAATACGTGCCAAATGACGGGGCCGGTGAGATTCCCGTGCGTCCCAGCCCGGTCGTTCCCGGCCAGTACACACTGGAAATCAGTGCACCGGCGCTCAACTTCGATCCCGACCAACCCGATGTCCATTTCGTGTGCGAAGTCTTCTATTCCGCCCTGGGGAGTGTGCGCCTCGTGGACGCCGATGGAACCGTGCTGGCGGCGCAGCGCTACGGCAATGATCCGTACAATCCCTCGCGCGCTGCTGCGACGCCCCTGCCCGCACTTCCCGAGGGGTATGAGATTGTCCCCGGCCAGGCCGTCTTTGGCTACGATGCGGCCGCCGGGACAGTCGATCCCAACAATCCTGCTCACGCGCGCGCTGTCGGCGTGAACACGGACATTCAGGTGCGCAAGGTGGCTGCTGACCCAACGCCGGAACCGTCACCGTCGAACCCCGTGTCACCCGTACCGGGGGAGACTCCTGCCCCAACTCCCAGGGCGCCTGAGACTCCGACCCCCGCTGAGTCCACGACTCCTGCTCCTTCGACGCCCATGACTCCGACTCCCGCGGCGTCCTCACCTACCCCGCGACTGGCGCACACGGGTGCCGATGCGTCGGGACTGACGAGCGTGGTTGCCTTCCTCGCCCTCCTCGGTGTCAGCGCAGTCGCTGTGCGCAGATTCCGCGGCTGACGAGGCCGCTCCGCCCAAAGTGCAGACCACCTCGCCGAAAAATGGCAAAAATGGGCTGTTATGGGTGAGGTGGTCTGCGATTTGGGCGAATCCGGGAACGCGACGCCCCCTTCGGCACCCTCCACCCACGGGTCTGCGCAGGATCCTGCCAGCAGTCCCAGCTAGCTCACGTCGTGGGCTTCATCCGGTGCTCTAACCGCCTGTTCGTTTCCCATCCTCCCCTCGCCCCAACCTGGCCACCGACGCCTGAACCGAGTCCCACCAGGCATACATCCCCCTGACGACGACGGCTGGGCAGCCACTCCACGAACTCATCACAATGCCTCGCCGCGGAGTTGATGCCGTTCAGCGTCGTGATATAGCGGGGGTTGACACCGCCAACGCGAACGACCTGTAGACGTCTGACCGTGGAGGATTATTGGGCAGCCATACGCGGGGTTCGATGCAATAGTGACAGGAATGAGGCAAACGCGACCACCCACAACCGTGACTTTCCCGCGCAACACGGCCGCAAAGTCACCGCCCCAGCAACACGATACGTCCACCCTTCAAGTTGACTCCCACCACCTACAACACCGACTTTCCCGCACCAACAAGCCGAAAAGTCACCACAAAACCAACACGTTGTGTCCTTTAATCCACGTTCGGGTAGTCGAATTGCGTGCGAGTGTCTGGGGGCCTTGAGGTGCCTGCCGGCGGTCCGCATGGACCGGGGGCTGAAGGGGAGTAGTTACCCAGATACGAAAGACCGGTGATCCGAGGATCACCGGTCTTCTGTGCGTCATGGGGGACTTGAACCCTCAACCCGCTGATTAAGAGTCAGCTGCTCTGCCAATTGAGCTAATGACGCGGGGTACTTTCGCCAGCCGAAGCCGGGAAAGCTGTGCGTCATGGGGGACTTGAACCCTCAACCCGCTGATTAAGAGTCAGCTGCTCTGCCAATTGAGCTAATGACGCGGGG
>ERZ1674245.81-NODE-81-length-33060-cov-17.701136_pt1 | contig 33060 bp, 22 predicted proteins | sample MGYA00581205_ERZ1674245 | MGnify/ENA primary metagenome ERZ1674245 (study PRJEB41354, sample SAMEA4873314) | human saliva metagenome | biome: human-associated habitat [ENVO:00009003]; feature: mouth environment [ENVO:08000002]; material: saliva material... | reverse complement strand
GACGTCGAGACCGAGCTGACGCGTGTTGTCGCGGATGCCGATGAAGATCTCCATGGTGACTCCTTGCTGGTAAATGTCGTCACGCCCATCATATGTGCCGCAGATGCGGGTGGGGTCTGTCAGTATTGCGTCATGAGCGAAATCAAGGTCAGGTTGCGGCGTCGCCCGGAGGGTTGGTGGCGTCTTCCTGCGCTGAATGAGGCGCAACGCGCGGTTGTCGAGGGAGCACAGCACTCGGATGTGATTGCCCGCGGGGCACCGTCGTCGGGGCGCAGCACGTGTGCGCTCGCGGTGTTCGAGCAGGCGGTCGCCCGGGGCCATTCCGCGTTGATTCTCGCTCCTGATCGCACGCGCGCTGACGTATTGACGCCGCGCGCGCAGGCGCTCGGCCCGTCGGTGGTGCGTCCGGTGCGCACGCCCGCGTCGTTTGCGTATCAGGTGGTGGCGACGTGGCGCACTCAGCGCGAGGTCCCTTTGGAGGGCGTGGAGCTGGTGACGGGCGCGGCCCAGGATCAGCTGCTGGCCGAGCTGTTGCAGACCGTGGAAGCACCCTGGCCCGAGGATATTGGCGAGCAGATGCGCGCGATGCCGGCGTTTCGCGCGGAGCTGCGTAACCTGGTGGCGCGCGTGGGCGAGGCCGGGATGGACTCGGAGAAGCTGGCGCAGGCCGGAGCACGTTTTGGGCATCCCGAGTGGGAGGGGGCGGGTGCGATTGTTGCCGCCCTGGAGGAGGGCCCCGAGCGGTCCCCGGAGTATCCGCAGACGCTGCGCGTGGACCTCTCGCGCATCCAGTCCCTTGCTGCGGACCTGATTGGCGCGTGGAAAAGGGACTCTAAAGCGCGTGGCGTGCAGGCTCCGTGCCCGGTGCCGGATGTCGTCATCGTGGATGACCTACAGGATTGCACGCCCTCAACGCTGACGCTCCTGACCGCGTGCCGGGACGCGGGTGCCCGCATCGTCGCGTTCTCGGATTCGGACGTGGCCGTGGCTGGGTATCGTGGGGGAGAGCCGCACCTGGACCGCAGGCTCGCTAGCGCCCTCGGCGTCGAGATCGCTGAGTTGGGTCAGGTGTATGACACGTCCCGCGTCGTGCGTGACTTGGCTCGACAGGCCTGCTCGCGTATCGCGCAGTCGGGGTCGCCCGCGCGACGCGACGCGGACGTCGCCCAGGATGCGCCCACGGGTGCTCTGGTGACGCACCTGGGTGCCACGCCCTCGCAGATGGGCGCACTCATCGCCCGCGCCCTGCGTGCCCGGCACCTGCATGACGGCATCGATTTTGCGGACCAGGTCGTCATTGTGCGCAGCTCCTCCATGGTTGCTGAAACCAGGCGCTACTTGGCGCGCGGCGGCGTTCCCCTGGCCGGTGGCGGGCGTGCTTTCGACTTCGCGTCGCAGTCCACGACGCGCCTTCTCTTGGACCTCGTGACTATTCCGACGGGGGAGAGTGACACGGACGTGGCCGTTCGCCGGGAACTGGCCGAGCGCCTCTTGCCGTCGGCTCTGGTCGGGGCGGACGCCCTGGCGGTCCACCGGCTGCTGCGCCGTCTGAATGCCGCGCGCGCCTTGGCCGCCGAGGAGGCGGGCGACGAGGCCGCGGTTATCCCGCTGACGGTAGCCGACCTCGTCGATGATCCTGACACGTGGCAACCTACGCTCGAGAAGGGGGCCGAGGCCCCGGGTCGGCGCGGGTGGAACGACCGAGCCCTGGCGCGTGTGCTGACGAAGGCGGCGCGCATGTGGGAGTTGGCCCAACAGCGCGACACGCGCCCGCAGGAACGCTTGTGGGAGCTGTGGGAGGCGTGCGGCGTCGCCGAGGACTGGCGCTCGCGTGCGATCCAATCGGATGAGGCCTCGGCGTGGTTTGACGATCAGCTGGACGCGGTCGTGGCCCTCCTGCGCGTCGCGGACGTGTGGGAGCAGCGCAACCCAGCTGGCTCCGCCGTGCAATTCGCCTCCGAGCTGCTTTCCGGCTCGGTCCCTATCGACACGATTTCGCGCGTGGGCGTGCGCCCCGGCGGCGTCGAGGTCCTCACACCCGCGCAGGCGATGGGCCGCCACTGGCAAGTCGTGGTTCTCGCGGGCCTGCAGGACGGAGCATGGCCGAACATGCGGCTGCGTGACCGGATTCTGCGCGCCGACCTGCTCGCGGACGTGGGTGCGGGCCGCACGGTCATCAGCGACGACGGGCGTGAGGAACTCATCGACTCTACGCGGGCCGCGCGCCGAGCCGTGCTGGATGACGAGTACCGCCTGTTCGTGGCTGCTGTGACGCGCTCGCGGTGCTACGTGCACGCGGGGGCTGTGCGCTCGGAGGATGCCGCGCCCTCCGTGTTCTTCGACCTGGTGGCGCGTCTGGCGGGCACGCCTCGAGAGAACGACGTGGTGCCGCTCGATGCTGTGGAGGCGCCCTTGTCTCTGCCTGGGCACATCGCGGATCTGCGCGCGCGTGCGGCTTCCTCCGATGACACGGTGGACGCCCAGCTTGCGGCGACGCTCCTGGCTCTCATGGCCCGTGAGGGCATCACGTCGGCGCAGCCGGAGCGCTGGCTGGGCGCGGGTGGCACACCCACGACCGACGAGGAATGCCGAGGTGATGTGAAACTCTCTCCATCTCAGTTCGAGCGGGCGTTGGCCTGTCCTCTGCGTTGGTTCCTCACGACTATCGGCGCTGACGGGCCGTCGAATGCGGCGGCCAGTTTGGGAACCCTGGTCCATGCGCTGGCGGAGGAGAATCCGCATGGCACGCCGGAGGAACTGACCGAGGCGCTCGAGGCGCGTATCGAGGAGTTGGGCTACAACCTGGACACGTGGGCCGGACGGCATGCGGATCGCCACGCTCGCGCCATCGTCGACAATCTGGCTTCCTACCTGGTGGGCGTACCCGGCCGGGTTGAGGTCGAGCAGATGGTGGAGGCACAAGTCGAGGGCGTGACGATTCGTGGCCGCATGGACCGCCTCGAGCACGTCGACGAGGGAGTGCGCGTCACGGACTTGAAGACGGGCAAGAGCGGACACAGCGCGAAGACCGTCCCGGACAATCCTCAGCTGGCGGCCTACCAGATGGCACTCCTCGCCTCGGGGGCGCAGGTGGCCGGGGCGCGCATCGCGCTGCTCGGTGGGGACAAACCGAAGACTTTCGATCAGAAGCCCCTGGAGGGGAAGACGTTGGAGGAGTGGCGGGGCAAGGTACGCGAGGTTGCTGCCATTGCTCGCGGCCCTTACTTCGAGGCGACCCCCTCGGAGGATGCATGCCGGTACTGTTCCTTTGACCGGCTGTGCCCGGCGCGTGAGCGCGGCCGCAAGGTGGTGGAGTGACGTGGGAAAGGACAACGCCATGAAGCTAAGCGCGATGCAGATCCAGGCAATCGTCGACGCGACGAAGACGCCGACGCCGGAGCAGGTACGCGTCGTCGAGGCCCCACGCCGCCCCCTCTTGGTCGTCGCGGGTGCAGGGTCGGGTAAGACCGAGACCATGTCGATGAGGGTGCTCTGGCTGTTGGCCAATCACCCGGACCTGACCCCGGCCTCGATCCTGGGCCTGACTTTTACCCGCAAGGCGGCGGGGGAGCTGGGCGACCGCCTGCGCGAGCGTATCCGCCTGCTGTCGCGTGAGATGCCGCAGATGCGCGAGCGTCTTGACGAAGACCCGGTGGCCCTGACATATAACTCCTTCGCGGAGCGTATTGTGTCCGAGCACGGGATGAGGATCGGCATCGACCCTGATTTCGCCATGCTTTCCGAGGCGGGTGCGCTCGACCTGATGACGCAGATCGTCGAGGCGTGGCCCACCGACTTGGACGAAACACTGAGTCCCACCGGCGTGGTGGGTAAGATCCTGCACCTCGCGGGTGAGATCGCCGAGCACGGCTACACGGTCGAGACTGCGCGCGAGGCCCTGGAGGAGTTCGGCCGGGAGCTTGAGCAGGTGGGCCGGGGAAACGAAGCGGCTCGCAATGTCATTGATGCAAACCGTCGCCGTCTCGCGTTCCTAGGGCCTATCGAGGCTTACCAGCAGCGCAAGCGCGACATGGGTGTTCTCGATTTTTCGGATCAGCTGGTCCTGGCAACGCGCATCGTGCGCGAGGCACCCTCCGTGCGCGTCGCGCTGCGCGATGAGTTCCGCGCGGTCCTCCTCGACGAGTTCCAGGACACGTCCGTCATCCAGATGGAGCTGCTCTCCACGCTGTTCGGCGACCACGCTGTTACTGCGGTGGGCGACCCGAATCAGGCGATTTACGGGTGGAGGGGGGCCTCGGCCTCGTCCCTGGAGACGTTCCTGGAGCGCTTTCAGACGGGGGGCGCCGAGGAAGACCAGACCCTCACCTTGTCCACCGCGTGGCGCAACGACGTGTCGATTTTGGACGCGGCGAATCGCGTGGCAGCACCGCTGCGGGAGGTAGCTTCCTATCAGCAGGGTAAGGACGCGCTCAAGGCGCAGTCGCCTGTTCTGGTGCCTCGTCCGGGCGCGGGGCAGGGCAGGGTCGAGATCGCCTATACGCAGGCCTACGACCAGGCCCTGGCGGCGATGGTCGACTTCGTGCAGCGGGTGCGCTCGCAGCCGGTCAAGGACGGCAAGCGGCGAACGGTTGCAGTCCTCAGCAGGCGTCGCAAGGACTTTCCGCTGATCGATGCCGCCCTGCGGGAGGCCGGTATTCCCACGGAGATTGTGGGGCTGGGCGGCCTGCTGGATCAGCCCGCTGTGCAGGACGTGCGTGCGGCTCTGGAGTTGGCGTACGACGTGGCGGCCTCCCCGTGGCTGGCGCGCCTCCTGGCAGGCATCGACCTGGGGGCCGCCGACCTGATGGCGCTGGGGGACTGGGCGCGCTTCCTGGCGCGTGCGGAGGGGCTGAATCCTCATCAGGCCGTGCTTCTCGATGCTGTGGATCGTCCGCCGACGCCCGGGTGGGCCGACGAAGGCCGTCCTGCGATCAGCGAGGAGGCAGTGCGCCGCGTGCGCCTGCTGGGCGAGCGCCTGCAGCAGGTCCGTGAGGGCGTGGGGCGCTCAATCACGGAGCAGGTCGAGCGCGCGATCCTCATCATGGGGACCCTGGATGACGTCATCGCGGATCCTCTATCGATGGGTGGGCGTGCCGCGCTGGACGAGTTCATCGCCGTGACCGCGGCCTACGAGAAGGAGACGCCCGGCGCGTCCCTCGGGTCTTTCCTGGCCTATCTGGATATGGCGGATAAGCGCGAGGACGGACTCGATGCGCCGCTGGGTGAGCCAGATCCCAAGGCCGTGCAGATCCTGACGATTCACGGCTCGAAGGGCCTGGAGTGGGACGGCGTCGTCGTCTTTGGTATGAGTGACGGCGTGTTCCCGTCGCATCGGAGCAAGACGCGGTCGTGGCGGGATGAGCCGCCCAAGTCGACGGCTTGGGTGACGGATAACGGCGCGTTTCCTCACCCGTGGCGCGGGGATAAGGCCGATCTGCCTCCCTTCGAGTTCGATGTCGAGGGCGAGAAGAAGCCGTCGACCGCGTTTAAGAAGTGGTTGGAGGGCGAGTACGGTGCCTCCCTCGGCGAGCATGTGGAGCGTGAGGAGCGTCGCCTTGCGTACGTGGCGATGACGCGTGCGCGCAGCGCGCAGTTACTCGTGGGTTCGTGGACCTCGCAGATGGACAAGAAGGTCAGGCATCCGTCGCGCTACCTCATGGAGGCCTGTGCCGAGTTGGTGGGTCAGACGGAGACGGTCTCGGAGGATGTTGTTGAGCGGTTAGGCCAGGGGGCCGCGTGGTCCTCAGGCTCTTGGCGTGACGTGGGGGTCGAGTCGGCCGACGGTTCAGCCGTGTGCGTGCTTGCTCCCGCACCGTCGAAGGAGGAGCAGGCGAGCCTCGGCGGGGCGCAGACATCGGAGGCTTTCCCACCGGCACCCGGCCCGTCGCGTCAGCGCGTCGCGGCTGCGGCAGCCTCTGTGCGCGCTCAGATGCGGGAGCTCGCGCAGGATCGGGATGTGTTCGAGGCCTTGGCCGAGCTGGGTGATGACCCTGCGGTGAGGGACACGGTTGCCCTCATTGAGGAGGACCGATTGGGGCGTCAGGTGCCGGTCGTGGACCTGTGGGCCGAGCGCGTGCCGGCGACGTCGGTGTCAGCGATGCTGCAGGACGCGGATGAGTTTGCGCGCGATATGCGCCGACCGATGCCGGTTAAACCCAGCTCGTTTTCCGCCCTGGGCACGGTTTTTCATGCGTGGGCCGAGCGTGAGCTGCACGTCGCGGGAGCCGATCCTGTGTCCGAGGCCGTGGATCCTTCTGCGGTCGCGTCCGGCGAGGACGTCGCGTTGGCTGGCGGTGACGACGGTGCAGACGAGGCCCTGCTGACGATGAAGGAACGCGAGCTGCTCGAGAGGCTGCGCGAGAACTTCCGCGCGTTCGTCGCGGGGGAACTGGCGGACTATCGGGCCGTCGCCATCGAAGAGGCCTTCTCCGTGGAGGTGGGTGGCGTGTCCGTGCAGGGCCGCATCGACGCCGTCTTCGAACGCGTGAGCGGGGAGGGACAGAGCTTCCTGGTAGTCGACTGGAAGAGCGGTCAGCCGGTTACGCGTCAGACGAAGCCGGAGAAGCTGGCCTATTTTGCGACGCAGCTACGCCTGTACCGGCGTGCATGGGCTGCCCGCATGGGTGTCGATCCCTCAGAGGTCGACGCGATGGTCGCCTTTCTGGCGGGGCCGTCGCACTACACGCTGGAATCGCTTGAGCGGATGCTTGGCGGCGGCGCGCAGCCACTGGACGAGGCCGTGAGGGAGGTGCTGGGATAAGGTATCTGGTCCTGAAGTGAGTGGGCCAATAATTTATTGTATTGGTGATACGAGATTGATAAAGAGTAGTATGTGTGATTAGTTAATTTCAACTCTTTGTCTTCCTTGTCGCTGGGCTGTGAGTGCGCGTGTTGTAATGATTTGTATTGTTCTCTAATTGTTTTGTATTTCAAATGATCTAGGATGTGTGCGTTGTCAGTTGTCTTATCTGTCGCCTTGGGTGTTATTGGAGGCTTATTGCTCAAGGCCTTTTATTCCATGGTTCGACAAGTTTCTCCGCGTTCCTACACTTACAGTGCTTCGCATCTTGAGCGTAGCCGTGGGAAAGTAGCAGTGCAGTATGCTATGTTCCGCGTGTTACCTGTGTTTGTTATTTCTCTTGGGATCGTTGTGACGGCCGTTCGTTTAGGACTTGACGAAGCGGTTTCTCTGTTTGTGTGCACAGTTCTTTTCGTATTGCTGTCATCAGTTCGTTCGATTGTGGGGAGAATGGCTGCAGAAGGTGGCGGATCTGCTTTTCACACTCTGCTGCAGTCTATCAGCGTAGTGGTGACTATCGTCGTTGCCTACTGTGCGTACCGTTGTTCTTCGGCGCTTGCTATCTTTGTGCCCGATCCTAGTGAGTTTGTTAATGCTGTCTGGACGGCTGTATTCGTTGGCGTTGTTTACTGTTTTATTTCTGATGTTACTCGCAGGTCCTCTTATGTGGGCATTGAAGAACGTATTGAACTTGTTGTACGAGATATTGGTGGAGGCCTGTGGGAATGGGCGAGGAGTGCTGCTGAGCGCGAAGGTGTTCCCTGGTGCGTAATTGGAGCCGTTATTCTCGTTGAGGTAAGTGAACGACCTGCATGGATGCGATATCTTGAGCGTCTTGGGTCAGGAATTCTGCTAAATAAGGTGACGATGAGTTTTGGGGTGACTCAGGAGCAGTCACGCGTTCCTCTGAGTGACAAGGAAGCCATTTTGCGAACAATCGGTAGTGCTAAGCGTTTTCTTGGAGAGGAGACTGTTACTACCCTGAAGAAAGTCGCAAAGGTGCGTTTTGCTGATCTGTCTTCAGATGAATTTCAGGCACGGCGTAGGGCATTTGAGGACGTGCGACGTTTCGCTGTGAGCCGCAATCCTGATTCTCGTTATGGGGATATGGTTTCTCAGTTTGCGCGAGAAATGAATGATTTAGGAAAGTAAATTGTTTCGAGGCATGGGTCTGTCTTTTGGGTACAATCGCGCTGAGGGGGAACACCAGTACCTGAGTGGTGCTGGCGCCGTCCGTCACCTGGCAGCGTCATAGGGTGTAAGCAATTTTCGTGTAGCAGTGATGCTGTTTGGAGGTTGGTTGTGGGGTGTCGTGCCTGTCCTTGAGTCGGGTCATTTCTACGGGGTCGCAGGCAAAGGATGCCGTCATGACTGCCTCGCTTCTTCGTCATCGGGGCGGAAGTAGAGGTTGTTGTCGGCGGCGTATTGGCGTGCTGTGTTCATGAGCTGGGGATCTTGCTCGAAGCACACCACGGGCGTTGGCCAGCGCTTGCCGTGGGCAGGAGGTTCCATGTCGATGAGCGTAAAGGTCCCGACCTTCTCGAGGGTTGTGCTCTCACCGAGCTTCAGCGTCTCATTCAGGTTGGATGGAGCATTATCCCCGTCGAGCCAATAGACGCGAATATCTGCTTGGGGGGTACCGTCAATGACGGTTGCTTTAGCTCCGTTGACGACGAGAAACGGAACATCGTCAATGATAGGTGTCCAAATCGCAGAGGGAAGATCAAATATTGTTCCGCCGCATTGTTCCATTTTCTGTTCTTCTTCTCTAAGGGTGCATGCGCCGATCAGGCCTATAGTGAGGATTGTCGTGGCGATGAATGCTATGGTGCGTTTGAGGATCTTTTTCACCACAGGGACCCAATCGCGACGTCTCCGTAGTACTTCTGGAAATCCTCCCAGGAGATCGTGAACTCCCCGTTGGGCGTTGGGGCGTCGCAATGAGGAATCGAATTGAAAACGGCGCTTTTCGCGGACTGGAGGCCTTCGTTGAAATTGTAGAGACGTCTTATCCCTCGTAGGCACGCCTCATCGTAGTTGTCGCGGGCTTGTCCAGCCCATGTCGAGATTGAGGACTTAATTGAAGAGAGGTCGTTCTCAGCAGCATTTGCATTCGTTGCCGCGTCGCTAAGCCCATCTCTCACGCTTGCGATCGCGTCAGCGTTTCCAGGTGGGTCTGACACGTAGTTCGAGAACCAGCCCATGTGCGTCTCCCTTGTCTCACCATCATGCCGACTCTAACCATTGTGAAGTGTTTCGTCAATGTTGGTGGGCGGTGTCATTGGGTGTCAGCAATTTTGTGTGGCGGTGTGGCTGTTTGGAGGTTGGTTGTGGGGTGTCGCCGGTTGCTTGGTGCCCGGGATCGCGCGGTGATCATGGCGGGGTTGGAGGCGGGTTTGTCCCAGGGGCGCGCTCCCCGCGGATCAGCGGACGCTTGCGCGCGGAGGCGTGTGGCACACTGCCCCAGAGCCACCCTCGGCTACCACACCCCAACAGAAGCATTCAACGAACTCATTACTACCATCCATTGACACCACCGGATGTTACGAGCAGTATCCGCGTTCTGTGAGGACGAATTATCAAATTCCTTGTTATTGCGCGAAAAGATTGGCCTCGAAGGAGTAGCGCGATGCTCGGTAGATGTGGTCGCCGTACTCCACGATGCGTCCGGAGGGATCGTATGTCGTGCGCTGCGTCGTAAGCAGGGCAGCACCGCGATGCTCGGACAGAAGCTTGGCCTCCTTGGTGGTCGCGCTGCGTGCCCCGATGACCTGTCGGGCTGAGGTGAGGGTGACGCCTCGCTCGCGCATGAGGTCGTAGAGAGAACCAGACTCGAGCTCCTGCATCGTGGGGGCAATGTCCGCTGGGATGAGATTTGTGAGCACAGCGATCGGTTCGTTGTTCGTAAAGCGCGTGCGTTCGATGTGAACGATCAGCGTTCCTGCCTCGATCTTCAGCGCCTCGGCCTCGGCCTCCGTGGCGGGGTGCGCCTCGTAGCGCTGGATCGTCGTCTGTACCTTGTGGCCGGCCTCAACCAGGTCCTTCATGAGGGAGGTGAGTTCCATGGGGCGGTGAACTTGGCTCGGGGAGACGATCGTTCCGACGCCGCGGCGTCGTGTCAGGAGGCCGCGGTCGACGAGACGCTGCAGGGCCTGGCGCGCGGTTGGGCGTGAGACGCGCAAGCGAGCAGCCATCGATAGCTCGTCTTCGAGTCGAGTGTCTGCGGGCAACGCTCCGGTGTTGATGAGTTCAGCGATGGGTTCGGAGATCTGAAAGTACAACGGAACGGGAGAAGAGCGATCCAGCGTAATGTCCGGGATGTAAGGCGTGCTAGTGGCAGCCTTGGATGCGTTGGGCATAGGTGACCTTCAGTATGGCAGGACTTTGGCCTCGTGAGATAAATACAGTTACATGGTATCAGGATCCATAGGGAGGTGGAGTAGCGGCGCGTCGAGCTGTATTGTATGGACAAAGTGAGGTGATTGTGTGTCGATAAGGCATATGCGGTAGGTCAGGCTTGAGAGCCGCCCCAATGGGGAGAAAAGGCCAACATGTTGCTGGATCGTCGCAATGCAGATATCCCGACAATGGGCCGCTTGGGCATCGACGTCAAGCCCAAGGGCCTGATCCCAGCGTCATTCCGAGATCAGGCCCTAGAGGAAACCGCATAATGGTTACGAATGAACGCGTCCAAGAATTTAGGACGCAGGTCAGCGCCCCAGGTCTGACGGTCCCGCTTCGCGCGCCACGGCCTCGTCGATGACGGAGGCGACTTCGCGTGCGACGGACGCCCAGGTGAAGTGCTCGCGCACGCGCGCCCCGGCGGCGGCGGCGCAGGACGCTCGGCGCACGGGGTCGGTGACGGCTTCGCGCAGGGCGGGTACGAGGGCGTCCGTGAGTTGCGCGGACGACGCGCCGTCGACGATCCAGCCGAGGGCGGGGGAGGTGATGACCTCTTCGGTGCCGCCGCGCGGCGTCGCGATGATCGCGCAGTCGCCCAGGGCTGCCTCGAGGATGGAGGTGGGCAGGCCTTCGGGGTACATGGACGGGTAGACGAACACGTCGGAACGACGGTAGAGGCTCATGACGCCGGGGAAGTCGAGCTTGCCGAGGAAAGAGATCGCGGGGTCTGAGCCGTATCGGGCATGCAGCTCGTCCTCGATGGGGCCCGAACCAGCCACGGCTAGGCGGAGCGGAACGTCGGGCAGCTCGGCGCGCAGGCGCGCGAAGGCGTCGAGTAGCGCGACGATGCCTTTTTCGGCGATGAGGCGGCCCGCGTAGGAGATGACGATCTCGGAACCCTTGACTCCGCGTGGCCACTGGCGTTCGTAACGGTCATCGGCCACCGCCGTGTCCTCGGGGGTCACCGCGTTGTACCACACGCCCGAGGCTTTGATTGTGAAGTGGCGCAGCCACTTGTTGCAGTTGCGCGAGACCCCATAGTAGGAGGTCACGTGCTTCTTGACGAAGTGGGTGAGGCCATGCTCGTAGATGCCGCCGAAAAAGTCGAGGACCGGGTTGCCGACGCTCATGTGCGCGGTGCCGTGCTCGATCAGGGCGACCGGGCGGCCCAGGCGATGCGCGAGGCGCGCGCCGAGCAGGCTGGTCAGGTGGAAGCGCGTGTTGACGATGTAGAAGTCGGCGTTCTCGGCCTCAACGGCCGCCATCGTTTCCTTGAAACGCTCGTCGCGCTTGAAGAAGGGGTAACGCTGCTTGAACAGGCCTTTGGTCGGCAGGCGGTAGATACGCAGGCCGTCCTTGTCCTCGAAGCGGGGCAGGGACTCGTCGTGCAGGGACGTGACGATGAAGACGTCGTAGCCGAGAAGTCGCAGCTGCTCGCTGAGGCGATCCTGGTAGCGTTCGATCCCACCCAGGTAGGGCAGGAAGAATTCCATGAAGATGGCAACTTTGACAGGGGAATGAGAGCGGTCAGCCATTGACGGACTCCGTTTCGATGGGCGCGTTGCGGACGGGGATGAGCATGAACGCGACGAAGAGGATCGCGAGCAGGGCCATGGTTGAAGCATAGGCCAGGGACGCGCCCATCATGGCGAAGGAGCGCACGAGCGGCGCGGCTGCCAGGTAGGCGGTTCCTCCCGCGATCAGGAACGCCACGAGGACTGCACGCAGGCGACGCATGGTCGCCAGCGCGTAGTAGAGGATGACGCCGGCTGCGTTGAGGGCGCCACCGAGGACGAGCACCATCAGTTCGGGCAGGTAGTCGGACACGTCCGTGCTGTACACGAGGGTCAGCAGGGGAGCGCCGATAAAGTAGGTGACGACGGCGACGAGCACGAATGCGCCCGCGGTTGTGACCAGGCCTCGGCGCACGATGGCGAAAAACTCGGTGCGCTTGCCTTCGGTCCAGCGCAGCGCCATGCGGGTCAGCAGCGGGCGGAAGACGAACAGGGAGAGCATGTTGATCGCGACCGCCGGCATGTAGATGATCGCGAAGACGCCGAGCTGCTCGTCGCCGAGGGTCGAGTGGATCGCGAAGCGCGGCGCGTTGGCCAGGTACTGGTTGAGGAAAGCGGCGATGAACAGGGGCAGGCATTCCCACAGGATCCCGCCGATACCTCGCAGATTGAACGAGGGAAGCAGGGGAAAGAGGCCACGCGCGGGCAGCCCGTAGGCGACGACCAGCACGAGGCAGGTGACCGCGAAGGTGACGAGCGTGGACAGGAGCAGGTCCTGGGTGAACCAGTAGAGTCCCGACCATAGGAAGGTCGTGGTGAAGATGCGCGCGAAGCAGGCTTTGCCCGCGATGTCGAGGCGGCCCGAACGCTGGAATTCCGAGTAGTAGACGTCTTCGAAGGCGTCGAAGATGCGCAGGAGTGCCATGGCCGCGATGACGGTAAAGGCCGGGTAGGGGTCCTTCGTCGATGCGGTCCACGAGTGGTAGGCGATGAGGCCGACCATGACCAGGCAGGTGAGCAGGCGGGTCGACAGGTAGGTGCCGAAGTCGAAGCGCCGCCGCACGTCGGTGACGTGGAAGGTGCGCACCTCGTACAGGCCGACGGTCTGGTACTGCTGGCCGATCGCCAGGGCTAGTGTGAACAGGCCGTACTGGGCGCGCGCGAACGTGTCGGTTGCGCCCGAGCGCATGATCGCCACGCCCATGATGACCACGGCCAGACTCGACATGAGGGAGGCGGCGGTGTTCCACAGGTAGTCGCGTCCCAGCTGCCCGCGTGACTCGAGGGCCTCCTCGGTGGTTTCGACTGCGGTGTCCGGGTCCGAGGCCTCGGGCAGGGACGAGGCCGTGGTGTCCTTCTCGCTCACTCGTCTGCTCCGTCCTGCGAGGCGGGGCCGGGGTCGCACGGGCCAAACACGATGTGGAAGGGTTCGTGCGTTTCACGGTCCTCGGGGTCCGGCACGCGCATGTAGTCGCCGTAGCCGCGGGTGAGCACGACGTCGTAGGCCGCCGGGATGCGCACGGTGATGTCGTCGAAGGGGACGGACTTCGCGGGGAACAACTCGCCCTCCGACGCGCTCCAGCGCCGGGGATCGCGCGTCGAAAAATCGCCGTACAGCGTCGTGCCGTCGGGAGCCATCTGCGGGTTCTCGCGACCCTTCAGGGCGGATCGCAGCCAGCGGCGGTACAGCGAGGCCTCGTTCACGCGCAGCGCCCGCATCCCCCAGTGCGCGCACGCCATGGCCGCCGAGGCCAGCTGGCGTGCCGGCGTGGGCAGCCCCGTTGGCGGGTTGGGGATCGAGCGCAGGAACATGAGGCGCGCCCACAGCCACGTGCCGCGCGACTGGGCGCGGAAGCGCGCCGGGTCGTCCGCGATCTGGTCCAGGACGAACAGGTCCACGCCGATCGGCATGCGGAAGGGGCGGTCCTTCGCGACCTTCGAGACGAACTCGGAACCCTTCAGCCCCAGCACGCCGAAGCTGATCGGATAGTTGGGGTGCGAGGCCGGGGACGCGATGAAGAACTCGTCCCCGAGGAGCGCGGGGGCCTCGGCAATGAAACGCTCGTAGTCTTCGCGCGGCATGCATACGTCCCCGTCGTCGTCCCATGGGATGAAACCCTGGTGACGCACAGCGCCGATCGCTGTGCCGCCGTAGGCGACGTAGCGCACGCCCAGGAGGGAACATACGCGGTCAATCTCAGCCAGGCATCGCCTGGTGACGCGCTGGATAGCTGCCAGAGTTGCGGGATCTGCCGCGCTCATATCTCTCCGATCCTTCGATGGGACCTGGGGGCTTACAGGGAGTCGGCGTAGGGGCCGAAGTCGATGACGGCTGCCTCGTGGTTGTACCGCTTCTCCGGCGGGGGCAGCTGCATGTAGTCGCCGTATCCGGCGCGCAGGAGCGAGTCGTACTCGTGCTGGATCATGACGGTGATGTCTTCGAAGGGGACATCCAGCGTCGGGAAGAACTCTTCCTCGCGCACGATCCAGTTCTGCGGGTCACGCATCGTGAAGTCTGCGTAGACGCCCGTGCCCGTTCCCTCGTAGCGGCGAACCGCCTTCTCCCAGCGTTCCTGCAGGCTGCGCGGGGTCGCACGCACGGCCTTCAGCCCCAGGTGTGCCACGGTCGTCGCGGAGAAGATCAGCGCCTGTTTCCAGGCGGGCGTGTTAATCAGGTGAGGGCGAGGCGTGCCCTGCAGGAAGAGGAGGCGGCCCCACAGCCACGACTGGCGAGACATCTTCCGGAACGCCTTCTCGTCGGCAGGAATCTCATCCAGGGGCAGAATGTCCAGGAAGAACGGCATGCGGTACTTCGAGTTCTTGTCCGCCTCGGGGATCAGGAGAGTGCCCGGCATGACCATCTTCGTGAACATGAAGGGGAAGTCCTCGCGCGTGCGCGTGTTGTCCAGGCGGAAACGCTCATCCAACAGCGCGGGAGCTTCCGCCAGGAAACGCTCATAGTCGGCGCGCGTCATCATCACGTCGATGTCGTCGTCCCAGGGGATGAAGCCCCCGTGTCGAATCGCACCAATCGCGGTGCCGCCGTAGACCGCGTAGGACACTCCGATGCGTCGGCATACCCGGTCCAATTCAGCCAGGATCAGCGTCAGGAGTTTTTGGACCTTGCGCAGGTCGGCGTCGGGCGTCGTCATAAGTCCTCCGAATACGACTAAGCGGGTGGGCGCAAGCGCGCCCACCCGCCATTGTCTCACGCCTGGGAGCTGGTGACCTTCTCCGTGCGCTTGGGAAGCAGGTCACCCCAGTTGGACGTGGCCGCCAGGACCGTGCCGACCAGGATGACGACGCAGCACAGGACCTGGGTGGCCGTCGGGATCGTTCCCTGCAGCACCAGGGCAAAGATGATCGCCCACGCCGAGTAGGAGATGTTCAGGGCCATGCCGCGCGAGGCACCGATGGCCGACAGGGCCTTGTAGTAGAAGAGGTACGAGGCCGTTCCAGCCAGGCCGGCGAGGGCCACCACGCCCGCGGACAGGGTCGCCAGCGAGTGCAGCGTGAAGCCGAAGACACCCGCGATGGGGGCGACGATGAAGAGGTAGACCATGGCCGATGTCGTCTCGCGGATCTGGAGTGCCACCTCGTTATCCACGGCCTCGTCGCGCATGCCCCACGTGAGGAGCACGGCCTCGGACCCCCAGCCGATCACGCAGGCCAGGGCACCCGCGACACCGAGCAGAGCGTTGCCGCCCTCAACGGGGTCTGAGGTCGCCGACAAGCCCGTCACCACGATGGCACCGAGCGCGACCAACAGAGCAATGATCTGGCGAGGGGCCATCCGCTCCTTCAGGAGGGCGAATGCCAGCAGCGTTCCCAGAGCCGGGTAGAACGTCGAGATGATTGCCGTCAAGCCGGGGCCGATGTTGTCGATCGCGATCAGGTAGCCGCTCATGCCGATCGGGCCACCCAGGAGCGCGGCAGCGATGACCGATTTACCCGGGCGCGTGCGCAGCGCCGCCGCGGTGTCCTTCAAGCGGCCTCGGAGAGCCATATAGACGACCAGGATGAGCGCGCACGCGACGTCATGCAGGACCGCGCCCGCGAGCGCCGACTGGCCGAAGTTGAGGAAGGGTGCCATCGCCAGCGCGATCGCTAACACGACCGTGTCGAGGCCCCATAGTACGCCTGAGAAGAAGCCGTAACGCTTGCCGCCGTGCTGAGTTTTCATGCCAGCTCACCCTCCTGGGAAACCTGCGCGCCCGAGGTCGAGGTGGCCTCGTACGAAGCGAGCAGGGAATCGATTGTGCGTGTTGCGTGCGAGTAGTAGATGTAGAGCCATTCGCCCACGTCGTCGCCTTCGGCTTCCTTGACTAGCGCCCATAGGTACCAGCACCAGCCGGCGAAGACCTCGTAGGCGAAGAAGTGGCGCGCCTCGCGCTCGGTGGGGGTGTGGCCCAGGTAGTACTCGAGGGCGGCGGCCGCGCGCTCGCGGGTCATCTCCGCCGTGCACACGGTCATCGTTCCGAAGTCGGCGGCCACGTCCGACATGCCCGCGTACTCCCAGTCGATGAGGCTGATGTTGCCGTCCTTGTCCACCAGGAAGTTCGGGGGGAAGAAGTCGTTGTGCGAGGGGACTTTATCGAAGCCGTCCGCATCCGCGAAGGCCTTCAGACGCAGGACCTTGTCGCGCAGCTCAAAGTATCCGGGCACGTCGATCGGACCGAAGGTCTTCAGGATGCCCTCGTAGCGCAAGCCTTCGGTGACGAAGTCGAAGGAGCGGTCCAGGACTTGGCCGGAGGTGTGCAGGGCGCGGTCCATCTCCATGGCCGCCTTCAGTTCTTCGGGGCGGGTCACGTCCAGGTTGCGCACGTCGCGCACGAAACGCGAGAGCTTCCATCCCGCCGCCGGGTCGCCCGTGATGAAGGTATCGTCGATGCCGAGTTCGGCGGCCAGGTGTAAGCCGGCGAACTCTGCGCTGCGGTCCACGATCTTTTCCGTGCCGATGCCGGGGTGACGGTAGACATATTCGTCATCGCCCACCGTGAAGTGGCACGACAGGTTTGTGATGCCCTGCTTGAGGGGGTAGAAGTCGCGGATCTCCGACTTTGCGCAGCCCAGAGTCTCGACGATGTGGTCGAACACCTCGGAGTCGACGTTTTCGATGAACAGCGGATCGAAGTCGCGCAGCTCGTCGACCGAATCGAACTCGTGGATAACGCCGTTGGGGTAGCGGCGGATCACCATGTCGAACGACTTGATGTGATCCAGGTAGATGGATTCCCACAGCTTCGAGACTGTCTCGGGCTTGTCGTAGACCTGTTCGAGGATCTCTCGGAACGTTGCGGAGAAGTTGCGGTCGAAGTAGACGTGGCCGAGCATGACCCACGCGTCCTCGCCGCCCACGGTCGCGCCCGTGATGCGGTCGCCCGCGCCCACCTTGATGCACCACTCGTCGGTGGGGCCCTCGACGTAGTTGGCCGAGTAGTAGGACTTGTAGACGTAGGGTTCGAAGGGGTTCGTCGTGAAGTAATCGTCCGAGGAGCACACGTAGGTGTTGTCCAGGCGTTCCCTTACGCGCCACAGTGACCCGTTGTTGTTGCGCGTGGCGTACTCGCGGTTGACGACGATGTCGACGCCGTACTTGTCGGCCAGGTAGAAGAAGTATTCCTTCTTGTAGCCGACGACCAGCGCGATATTCGTGATGCCGACTTCGTGGAGCTGACGAATCTGACGTTCGACCAGGATCTCGCCGCGCACCTTGAGCGTGCCTTTGGGCCGCTCGTAGCTGATGGGGGCGAATCGCGAGGAGAGGCCGGCGGCCATGATGACGGCACCCGTGACGCGATAGGGTTCCAGTGCTGCGCGTCCCGCGTCGGTGATTGCGCGGTCCTCGATGTAACCGGCGGCCTCGCACTCGCGTGTCGCTGTGTTGACGCGGCCCAGGCTCATCTCGGTGGCCACGGACAGCGCGCGCTGCGTGAGGGCTGCGCCCTCGCGAGCAAGAGCGGTCAGGATGTTGAATTGGGGTTCGCTGAGAGTGCCAACGTTCGTCGAGGGCATGCGATCACCTTTCGTTCACGAGAGATAGCTAAGCGCTACGTGTTCGAGCGTAGCACTCACGGTGCTAATTATGAACATATGGTGGTGGTTTCCACAAGGTCGATGTTCGGCTCGTGGTCTGACGAATCTTGACAGGTCGAAGCATGAGGCCCGGGGGCGTCCAGCGCTCCGCAGTATTACTCGTCTGACGCTGCACGACAGCCGCGCAGCGACGAACCCGTCAACTCATCGTAGATAGCGCGCAGCTGATCCACCGACCCGCGCAGCGAGCGCTCAGCATCCACCCACGCGCGGCACGCGGCCGCGCGGTCCGCGCGCTCCTCGTCCGACCACGCCAAGGCCTCGTCGATGGCGCAGTTCAGGGCATCCGGCGTGCGTTCGCCGGTGAGCAGCGAGGCTCCTGGCGCGGTCATCTCCGGCGTTCCGCCCGTGCGATACGCGACGACGGGCACGCCGCACGCCTGTGCCTCCAGCAGTACGAGGCCTGCCGCCTCCTGTCGCCCCTGCGTCGGCTTCGTCGGCAGCGCGAGGATGCGGGCGCGTCGCATCCACTCGCGTACGCGCTCGCGCGCAAGCGGGCCGGTCAGCGTCACGTGCGCAGGGGCGCTCGCGCGCAGGGACGGAGCCAGCGGGCCGTCGCCCACCAGCACCAGGCGGTGCGGGCGGCGCTCGACAAGAGATGAGGAGGCGCACACTAAGTCATCCACGCCCTTCAGGCGGCTGAGCGCCCCCACGAACAGGACGATGGGAAGCTCGGGCGAGTCGGCCCCCTCGGCGGCGAGGCCGTGGTCCCCCTGAGGGACGAGGTCGGGGCGCGTTCCCGGGGCCGCGCCGGGGGAGGGGGTCCACCACTGCGTGTCCACGCCCTGATAGTGCACGCTTAACCGCGCCGCATCCGCGCCCGCACGAAGCGCCACATCCGCCAGGTAACGCGACACCGCGAGGAGGCGCGTCGCACCCTCGAAGGCCGCGCGGCGATTGCGGGCGTTCCAAGCTGCACCCAGGCCTCGTCCCAACCTCGGGTAGGAATCCCCTCCGTGCAGCGTCACGACCAGCGGCACACCCGTCTCCCGCGCCGCCCCCACGGCGGGCAATGACCAGGTGGCCTGATGCTGGTGAATGACGTCGGGTCCCCACGAGGAAACAGCGCGGCGCATCGCTCCCAGGCCTCGTGCCTGCGAGGCCACCCGAAGCGGCAGGGCGGGGGAGAGCGCACCCGGGGCGGCCTCGTGGATGGGGAGCGTCACGCTCGGATCACTCACCCGAGCCGCGAGCGTGAACACCCGCCACTCCCGCTCCGGCATCGCGCGTGCGTGCGCGAGCGCGAAGTACGTCGGGGGAACCAACAGAGTTCCCTTCGTCAGAGCGACCTTCACGCGACGCCTACGAAACTGCGGGCGCACGGCGCGGACACGGGGGAGGGCATGCCCCCATCCTACGGGCTACGCAGCGCAACCCGGTGATTTAATGAACGCATGACGAACGTCCCCGCCCCGCCCGCGCACACGGGCGTGCTACGCCAGGTGCTCACGCTCCTGAGCGGCACCATCCTCGCGCAGGTCATCGCGTTCGTCGCCCAGATCGGCATCGCGCGCCTCTACACCGACACGGACCTGGGATACCTGGGCATCTTCACCTCCGCGGCCACGCTCGGCGCGGCCATCGCAGGCGCACGCTTCGACCTCAGCATCGTCCTGCCCGCGCCCGGCGACGAGGCCTCGGCGCGTTCCCTCGTCCGCCTCTCCTCGCGCTGCGTGCTGGCCACCTCCGCGCTGGCGACCCTCACCGCCGCCTGCGCGTGGCCATGGGTGTCCTCGCGATACGGGAGCGCGCTCGCGGGCTGGATGCTCGCCGTCGGCGTGTCCGTCCTGTTCCTGGCGCAGGGACAGGTGTGCTCCTACTGGCTGACCCGCCACCGGCGATTCCAATCGATCGCGAGCTCCTCCGTCGTGCGCTCCCTGAGTATCGCGGCGCTGCAAGTGGTGTGCGGCTTCGTCGCTGGCGGGGGCCTGGGGGCTGCCATCGGAGCGACCATCGCCGGACAGGGCATCGCCGTCGCCTACCTCTCCTGGCGCGCCCGTGACGCCCGCGCGGCCGAGGCCTCGGATCCTTCCCTGCGTGCCGTGGCCTCCCGCTACCGGAAGATGGCCCTCGTCGGCGTGCCCAACGTCGTCGTCGACGCGCTGCGCACGAGCGCGATCCCCATGCTCATCGCCTCCTATTCCGTGGCCGCCCTCGGGCAGTTCAACATGGCGTGGATGGCCCTGCAGGCTCCCGTCGCCCTCATCGCCGGTGCCCTGTCGCAGGTCTACCTGCCTCGCCTGTCGGATACCCCGCCCGGGGAGATGACCCGCGTCGTCGTGCGAGTCGGCGGCACCGCCCTGGGATTCTCCATTCCCGTTTTCGCGCTGCTCGCGTGGATCAGCCCCTGGCTCTTCCCCTTCGTGTTTGGCACGCGCTGGGAGGCCGCCGGATACTTCGCGCGCTCCCTGGCCCCGTGGCTGGCCCTGACCGTCGCAACCTCTCCGCTGTCGAACGTGTTCGTCGCGACCTACCACCAGCGCCGGATGCTGGCCTTCGCGTGCGTCTACTGCGCCGCGCCGCTGGCGTGGCTCGCGGTCAGCCCCTACGGGATCGAGGCGACGGTCGCCATTCTCGGCGCTCTCATGGCTGTCCTGCTGGTGGGCATGCTCGTCATGGCCTGGGTGACGGCGCGCCAGTATGACCGCGGGGACGGGACGCGGCCTCAGGGTGCGTAAATGCTTGGATGACCTCGTAAAACACCCGTGAAACGGGCGTGAAACGTCGCCCAGCCGCGTGAAACGCGCGTGAAACAGGTGCCTTAGCGGACCCGCGCGGCGAGCGCCCGCTCGTAGGCCTCTCGCAGACGCGCGGCCCCCTCCTCCCACGTAGGGATCTCGGGGGAGGTGAAGGCGTCGATGTCCTCTCGCGTGATTCGCTCTAAAGCGGATACGAGGTCACGTTCGGGGTCCTCCAGCACCCACGTGTCGGCCTGATCGCCCAGGTAGCGGCGGGCCTCGGCCAGGGGAGAGCACAGCGCGGGGACACCGGCCGCGAAAGCCTCCATCATCTTGTTGGGCGTGGACAAACGGTGCGACAGGCACCCGGACTCGATGAGGCACAGCGCCACGTCAGCCCCGCGCGTCATAGCCAGAACCTGATCCGGCTCCACGGGCGGCAGGTGGTGGATGTTTGGGTGTGTCGCTGCGGCCCGCTCGACCTCGGGCAGCAGGGCACCCGCGCCGACGAACACGACGTGTACGTCCTCCACCTGCGCGAACGCGCGCAGAATCAGCGCAATATTGCGCCCTGGTGCCAGGTGTCCCGAGTGCAGGTACAAGAGCGCATCCTTCGGGATGCCCAGCTGCGCGCGCAGATCGATGACTCCATCCGCGCCCGTCGGCGCGTTCGTCACCACCACGGGATCCACGCCCGGGTAGGTGTCGCGGTACCACTGCGCGATCGACTCGTTGACCACGGACACCACGTCCGCGCGGTGGATGTAATGGCGCTCGATCACGCGTTGGAGGCGTTGACGCAGCCCTGCCGACCCCACCGTTTCTGTCTCCAACTCGTGCGCGTTATAGGCAAACACCGCGCCCGTGCGCCGCGCCAACGCGTGCGCGAGGGGCAGGAGGAACAGGTTCTGCGCGGAAACGGCCGCGACCCGCTGCCTCGCGAACCGCCGATACACGCGAGCGCCCCACGCCCCGACGACCCGCACCCCGCCCAGGGGCGCACCCAGCGAAGCACCCCGGATCCGCGTGAGGCGCACGGTGGGGGCCACGGCCTCGTCCGTGGGCAGGCCTCCCTGATCGATACCGACGATGCGCGTCTGCGAGAAAAGCGGGGATAGCGAACGCGCGATCTTCACCAGCCGTCCGGGCGAAGCCAGGTTGGACGGGTAGAGCAGGAGATTGAGCGCGCGATCCACGCCCCCATTGTAGGTGGGGCGGGGCACTACACTGGGGGTGATTGACGAGGCCATAGCCAGAAAGGGGAGCCGCATGCGGATCGCGGTCGTCGGGATGGGCAAGATCGGGCTGCCGTTGGCGGTGCACTACGCGCGCGGCGGGCACAGCGTTGTTGGCGTGGACGTGAACCCGCAGACGGTCGCCCTCATCAATGGGGGAGAGGAGCCTTTCCCGGGCGAGGCCCACCTGGCCGAGTACCTGCCTCCGCTTATCTCCTCCGGCGCGCTGCGGGCCACAACCAACTACGCTGAGGCGATCCCCGGTGCTGACGCGGTCGTCATGGTCGTGCCCCTTGTCGTGGACGCCGAGAGCCGCCCCGACTTCACCATCATGGACGCCGCGACGCGCTCCATGGCCGCGCACCTGAGTCCCGGCACCCTCGTCTCCTACGAGACGACCCTGCCCGTGGGCACGACGCGCGGGCGATACAAGCCCCTCATCGAAGAGGTCTCCGGCCTGGTCGAGGGCCGCGATTTCGACGTGGTCTTCTCACCCGAGCGCGTCCTCACAGGGCGCGTCTTCGCGGACCTGGCACGCTACCCGAAGCTTGTGGGGGGCCTCAGCGAATCCGGCGAGGCGCGCGGCGTCCGCTTTTACGAGGCCGTCCTCTCCTTCGATCAGCGTGACGACCTGCCGCGCCCCAACGGCGTGTGGCCCATGGGTGGGGCGGAGGCCGCGGAGATGGCCAAGCTCGCCGAAACCACCTACCGGGACGTCAACATCGGCCTGGCCAATCAGTTCGCGCGCTACGCGGACGCGGTCGGCATCGACGTCGCGCGCGTCATTGAGGCCTGCAACTCGCAGCCCTACTCGTACATTCACAGGCCCGGCATCGCGGTCGGCGGGCACTGTATCCCCGTCTACCCGCGCCTGTACCTGGCCGGCGACCCGGATGCGACCGTCGTGTCCGCCGCGCGCGCCGCGAACGCCGCGATGCCCGCCTACGCGGTCTCCCGCGCCGCCGCCCTGCTCGGTTCCCTTGAGGGGCTGCGCGTCGCGGTCCTGGGTGCCGCCTACCGCGGCGGGGTCAAAGAAACCGCGTTCTCTGGCGTCTTCGGGGTCGTCGGCGCGCTGCGCGAGGCAGGGGCGCAGGTGAGCGTTCACGATCCGCTGTATTCCGACGACGAGCTGGCATCCTTCGGGTGGGACGCCTACCACCTCGGAGAGCCGGTGGACGTTGCCATCATCCAGGCCGACCACGCGTCATATCGTGACCTGGCTCCCGCCGACCTGCCCGGCGTGCGCCTCCTCGTCGACGGTCGCGCCATCACGTCCCCCGAGTCCTGGGCTGGCACCCCGCGCATCACCATCGGTGGGGGAGCTTCGCCCGCATGCTAGTCACCCTCGCGACCCGCACGTTTACGCCGGAACCGACCGCCGCGGCCCTGCGCCTCGGGGCGCTCGCTCGGGCGCTCGCAGCCGGTGGAGACCGCGTGCGCGTCCTCACCTCGCGGCTTGCCCCCAGCGTCGCCCGCGACGCCGCCGCTGCCGCGAACCGCGCCCCCTCTCCTGTCCATGGCGAACGCCCTGGGGGCAGCGCGACCCCGGGTGCGCCCGTGGACGCTGGAGGCGATCAGGGCGGCCACGGCCTCGTCGACATCCGGCGAGCGCCCGTGCTGCGCGACCGCACCGGGGCCGTGCGCGGGTACGTGTCCTATCTGTCGTTCGACGTGCCGCTTATCGCGCGGCTGCTGACCGGGCCGCGCCCGGACGTGGTCGTCTCCGAACCCCCGCCCACGACTGGCGCGGCCGTGCGCCTGGCGTGCGCGGCCCGGCGCATCCCCTACGTGTATTACTGTGCGGACATCGTTTCCGACGCCGCCGCCCTGGCCGGTGTGGCGCGGCCGGTCGTGCGAGCAGTCGCCGCGCTCGAAGCCTTCGCGCTGCGGGGCGCTCGCCGCGTCATCGCCGTGTCCGACGGGGTAGCCCGCCGCGCGAGCGAGCTGGGTGCCGCCCGCGTCACCGTCGTCCCCAACGGTGTGCGCGTGCCCGAGGCCGTGGCCGCCGGTTTGCCCGCAGGATTTCCCACCTGCTCCGGTCCCTTCTTCGTCTACGCGGGCACGGTCGCCCACTGGCTGGCCCCCGAGGTTTTCATCGACGCCTTTGAGCTCGCTCGCGAGCGCCTGGTGGATGCGCGCCTCGTGTTCGTCGGGCAGGGGAGCGGCTGGGAGGACCTGGTCGCGCGCGCCCGAGGCGTCGCGGGGGTGAGACTGCTGCCCGCCGTCAGCGCCGACGAGGCCGACCGGTGGATGGCTCGCGCTACCGCCACGCTGGCGTCACTGCGCCCGGGCGGCTACGACTACGCCTACCCGACGAAGATCCTGGCCTCCCTGGCGCAGGGAACGCCCGTCATCTACGCCGGACCCGGGCAGGCCGCGCGCGACGTGCGCGAGGGCGGACTCGGGGTAGCGTGTGCCCTCGACCCCTCTCAGGTCGCCGAGGCCATGGTGGCCTTCGCCTCCGATTCCGTGCACTGGGTGGGGGCTGAGCAGGCGCGCGCCTGGGTGCGTGAGAATCGTTCCGTCGACGCGTCCTCGCGGGCGGCGGCTGCGGCGGTGCGATCGGCCCTCTGAAGTCGGCCTTCTGCGGATTGGGGTGCTGTCGCACGCGCAGCGTGCTTCAACGGTGAGGCGCGTGCGCTGCCCCGGGTGCCGTTGTCCTCGCTGGATGAGCGCGACCCGGCCCAGGCCTCGTTCCAGTGTCCCTTACACGAGGGCGTGGCAGCGCGACGACCGTGTCTCATAACAAGCAAAAGTATGGATGCGGTTCGTGTCAGTCCATCTGTGCATCACTTTTCACATTTACAGTTACAACACAAGTAACTACAATCCCGAGTGTCACATTAGCAACCTGAAGGATGACTATGCGATCTCCGTGGAGGACACTCGCAGCCGGGCTTGCCCTGGCGCTCGGCGCTGCTGTCGCGGCCCTGGTGCCGCCCGCGCACGCGGCCAACGGCATTATCATCGCCATCGACCCCGGGCACGGGGGTTCCGACCCTGGCGCAGTCGCCAACGGCCTGCGAGAAAAGGACCTGACCCTCGCGGTCTCCCTGGCTCTCAAAGAAGAACTCGAGTCCTACGACGGCGTCACCGTCGTCATGACTCGCGAGACGGATGTCCGTCCGTCCGAAAACCTCAGCACCGACCTGTCGAGCCGCGTCGATACGGCAGCAGCCGCCGATGCTGACGCGCTCGTGTCGATCCACTTCAACTCCGCCTCGCCCATCGCGCACGGCGCGGAGGTTTGGTACGGCAACTCCTCGTCCTACAAGTACTGGACCCACACGCAGGGCCGGACGCTGTCCAGCAACATCCAAAACCAGCTCACCGCGCTAGGCCTCGCGGACCGCGGCATCAAGACCCGCGACAACGAGTACTACGACTACCCGGACGGATCCACGGGCGACTACTACGCGATCATCCGTCAGGCGCGCGAGGAAAACATGCCCGGCATCATCGTCGAGCACGCCTTCGTGACGTCCTCGTCGGACGCACAGAAGCTGCACGACCCCGCGTTTGTTCACTCCCTCGGTGTCGCTGACGCGACCGGAATCGCCCAGACCTACGGCCTGAGCAAGGGCACGTGGGAGAAGTCGGGCGACTCGTGGCGCTTCATGCGCGATGGCAAGGCCAAGACCGGCTGGTTCTCGGCGGGTGGCCGCTGGTACTGGGCAGGCTCCGACGGCCGCACGATCCGCGGATGGTCCACCATCAACGGACGCCGATACTTCTTCGACGACTCCACCGCGATGGTGACGGGCTGGAAGAAAGACAACGGCAAGTGGCACTACCTGCGTCCCCAGGGCGACATGGCCACCGGCTGGGTCAAGGACGGGCGCTCCTGGTACTACCTGGATGGCCAGGGCACCATGGTCACCGGCTGGCTCCCGTACCGCAGCAGCTGGTTCTGGCTGGACAATTCCGGCGCGATGGCTGTTGGCTGGACGAATATCGGCAACGACTGGTACCTCTTCGAGGATGACGGTCGTATGCTCACCGGCTGGCAGCTGACCGAGGACGACCAGGAGTGGTACTACATGCGCGCCAACGGCGTGATGGCCACAGGCTGGCTCCTCGATGCCGGCAAGTGGTACTACCTCGACGGTGAAGGCATCATGAAGACCGGCTGGGTCAAGGTCGGAGCCGACTGGTTCCACATGAACAGCTCGGGCGTCATGAGCACCGGCTGGCTCAAGTCGGGTAACTCCTGGTACTGGCTGGACCCGGCCTCGGGTGCCATGGCGACCGGCACGAAGACCGTTGAGGGCCGCGAGTCTTCCTTCGCTTCCTCCGGCGCGTGGCTGGGCTACACGGACGGCAGCGGCGCTCCCGCCGAGAATGCCGACTCTCAATCCGGCTCGCGCGGCGCGGTGACGAACGCGGAGGGCCAGCGCCTCATCATGACCGCGCCCATGGCCTCGCGCTCTGAGGTTATCGACGACATGGTCGCCGCGTGGAACGATGCGGGCCGCCCCTACCCGTCGGAGCTCGCTGACGGCGGCGCGAGCACGATCCGCGAGTTCGCGGGCATCATCTACGACGAGGCCGTGGCCGAGGGCGTGTCCCCCGAGCTGGTGTTCGTCCAGTCCATGAAGGAGACCGGCTGGCTGCAGTACGGCGGCGACGTCGAGGTGGACCAGTTCAACTTTGCCGGCATCGGCGCTGTTGGCGGCGGCGCTGCGGGAGCCGACTTCCCGGACGTGCGTACCGGCATCCGCGCCCAGGTACAGCACCTGCGCGCCTACGCGGACCCGTCCGCATCCGCCGATTCGCTGGCCTACCCGGTCGTGGATCCGCGCTTCTCCTACGTGCGTAAGGGTGCAGCCCCCGTGGTCGAGTACCTGGGCATCCAGGAGAACCCGAACCACACCGGCTGGGCGGCCGCCCGCGGGTACGGCTACGACCTGGTGTCCATGCTGAACGCGTACTTCTAAGGGGTTCATGCTCCGTCACGAGGCCGGGGTCCGTCGCGCTGCACAGCGCGGTGGGTCCCGGCCTCTGTGTGTGGGATCGGGCGTGTGGGCGGCGTGCGTGGGCGCGGTTAGCCGGATGCTTGGTGTGTGGGGTGGTGCATGCGTGGAGTGGCGCGACACGCCGGCGTGAGCGTGAGTTTCCGGGGCAGGAAGAGTGTTGTCGGACGTCGGTGGCGATGCGCCGTATTGCAACGAAAAGTCTGCTAATCTGACGTCGTGCTTGCGGGTCGGATTCGTGCTTTTTCGGCCCCTGGCGATCCGAGGTGTCATTTCCCCTGGTCACAGCAGGTGCGACACGCCGGGCAGTCAGAAAGCACGGAGCGCCATAAGGTGCATTAAGACACTTCGCGTGCAACCTGACTCGCGGTGTAGACCTTGCGTCAGAAAGCACGGAGCGCCATAAGGTGCATTAAGACTTGATGCCTGAGCCGGTTTCTCCATCGTCGCCAGACGTGAGGTCAGAAAGCACGGAGTGCCATAAGGTGCATTAAGACATCTCCTGGATGGTGGGCACGTACACGCCAGCGTCAGTCAGAAAGCACGGAGCGCCATAAGGTGCATTAAGACCCTGTATACGACACCCAGCCGCCGAGGTTGCTTACCTTAGTCAGAAAGCACGGAGCGCCATAAGGTGCATTAAGACTCAGCGAGCGTACGAAGAATACCCAGCTGGTACTCCTCATGCCAGAAAGCACGGAGCACCATAAGGTGCATTAAGACGTGAATGGAACACCATCCAACAGCACAGTCTTATAGCGTGTCAGAAAGCACGGAGCGCCATAAGGTGCATTAAGACCGCTTGTACACACGGAACACCTGATCATGCCCCACGAATCGTCAGAAAGCACGGAGCGCCATAAGGTGCATTAAGACGCGCCACCACCCTTGATGAAGCTCTTCCAGATCACCCGTCAGGAAGCACGTAGCACCATAAGGCGCATTAAGACTCGATACCGAAATACGGTACCAGTGACACGTACTCGCGGGTCAGAAAGCACGGAGCGCCATAAGGTGCATTTAGACCCACCATTCTGAGCCTGTACATAGGCGATAAACGCATCGTCAGAAAGCATCGAGCGCCATAAGGTGCATTAAGACAGCATCACCCGATAATCCGCCTGCCGCACCGGCGCAAAGTCAGAAAGCACGGACCGCCATAAGGTGCATTAAGACCAGTCTGTGGTGTCCTGCATATAGGCACGATTCTCATACGTCAGAAAGCACGGAGCGCCATAAGGTGCATTAAGACAGTTCTGGGAAGAGTTGTACCCACCAGATGCGTCCTTCCGTCAGAAAGCACGGAGCACCATAAGGTGCATTAAGACCTCCCACCTGTGGCCGCATATCGCTTCGTTCGTTCATGTGTCGTCAGAAAGCACGGAGCACCATGAGGTGCATTAAGACCCGAACTCCACGGGCGCGGCGTGTGGCGCGTCGTTGATGGTTAGAAAGCGCGGAGCACCATAAGGTGCATTAAGACTTGATCCACTCGATCACGTTCGTGAGCACTGAGAAGCGCCAGAAAGCACGGAGCGCCATAAGGTGCATTAAGACAGCAGAACCTGATATGCCTGGCCCGGAACAGCAGCCGCCAGAAAGTACGGAGCGCCATAAGGTGCATTAAGACTGACCGCCCGGAGTCGCGGCACCCACCCAATCAAGTCAGAAAGCACGGGGCACCATAAGGTGCATTAAGACTAGTGAGGGAGAGAGTCTCAGTAGGCCTGCCCGAAGGCGTCAGAAAGCGCGGAGCGCCATAAGGTGCATTAAGACGAGAGAAGCATAGGTAGGTCGTTGAGGAACTTGCGATGTCAGAAAGCACGGAGCGCCGTAAGGCGCATTAAGACTTCGCAGGCGCAAGGACAACCTGCAACTTCTGGTCGTCAGAAAGCGCGGAGCACCATAAGGGGCTCTTCGCATTTTGGGGTGTGGGGGTGGTGTTCGAAGCGTCCCGGGGATTGTGGACAGTGTCGTGGGACGACGACCGAACACAGGAGCTCGCCTCGGGAGCCTCATCAACCAAAACTCGCACGCAATTCGGATACCCGAACTTTGTGCAGCACCCCAAAACGTTGCAATTCCAACGGTGCGATTTCAACGTTTGAAATACATGTCGGGGAATTGCGTGCGACATTTCTGAGGAACCACAACATGAGGCGCCACAAAGACCCAAGCAGAAGACAACCCAAGCGGAAGACAACTCAAGCACAGAAGACCCCCGCAACCCCGACAGCCGCCACAACCGCCACAAGCACGGGGGCACTGCACCCGTTACGTGGCGGTGCACCCGAACAGAAGAGGTGCATTGCCTACGGATCGGGTGCAGCGCCCCAACAAACAAGAACAAACGCGGAACTGGCACACCGAACCACTCACCGCCACACCCCTCCATGCGCACCTGGGCCCTACTGGCGGCGGGATGGGCACGCCGCCCACGCCACCACCTGCACTCCGGCCCACTCCGGCCCACTCCGACACCTCCTACACCCTTAAATGCGAAGAGTCCCTTATGCCTGCCTATGCACAAGTACCGCTCGTCGCGCCTGGATGCTGCCATAGTGCAGACCCAATGACCGAAAATGGCCCAATTTCGTCGGATTGTGCGCGGTGGATCTGCACTGTGGCGACGTGACCCAGCCGAGCAATCTGACGCGCCCTCACGAAGGGTAATCACGCAGGCCCCAGATGGCAAGAAAGCTACACCAAGGCACACGAAGCACGAACCCCGGCAACACGACATGTCCTTTAACCAGAAAATCGAGCCCCAGTTTCGTTTGCCTTGTCGACGAGGCGATGCTCATGCTCATGGGTATGCTTGTCCCAGAAAACCGTCACTGGTACGGTGCATCACGTCATACAACGTATGAGGAGGCAAAGAAGCCATGCCCATCTTCGGAGGCAAACAAATCGCAGAACTACAGCAGAGACTCGCGATTGGGGAACAGCAGTACAACGACGCGCAACGCACCATCGCCGAGCTGTCGGGCCTCATTGAGCGGGCAGGTGGCGGCGAGATTACGAGGATGCGTGCCCTTGTCGAGCAGACGCGCCAAGAGCAGGAAGCCGCTATCGCGTCTCTCCGTCAGCAGCACGCGCAGTACGCCACGCAACTCGCTCAGGAGCAGGCAGCCGCGGAGAAACGCCTTCGCGATATCAACAAGGAAGTCGAAAGGAACGAGGCGAAACTCGCGCGTGTCACAGCAAAGACAGTGGAGCAGAAGGAGGAGCTGCGCGCCCTCGGGATCCGCTACGACGAGGGCATCAAGATGCTCGATGTCGGGTGGACCGACTACGAAAGTCCCGCCGCCTCGTCAGTCGCGCTGAAAGAACAGCTTGACGAGGTTCGAGCCACGATCAAAGAAATGATCCGTACAGGTGCCGCAGTCGATGCGAGTGAAACCTTCACTTTCAACAACTCCAAGACGAAGGGTCGCAAGTTCGTGCGCGATATGGCGAAAATGATGCTCCGCGCCTACAACGCCGAGGCGGAGAACTGTGTTCTCACCGTTAAGGCGGGTAATGGGAATGTTGCCCGTAACCGACTTGAAAGAGCCCGGGATCAGATAGTTAAACTTGGTGCACTTATCAACCTCCAGATCAACTTCCACTACCACCGGCTGCGCATCAAGGAACTCGAGCTCACGCTCCAGTACCAGAACGCTAAGAAAGCTGAGAAAGAAGCCGAGCGTGAAGAGCGCGCGCGACTACGTGAACAGGCGCGCGCTGAGAAGGAACTCCGGGCCGAACGCGAACGTCTCGAAAAAGAACGCCAGCACTACCTCAATGTCCTGAAAGCCGTTGAGGAAGCGGGCAACAATACCGAAGCGGAGAAGCTGCGCCAGCAGCTCGCCGAGATCGAAGAAGGCATCAATGACGTCGTCAAACGGGAGGCCAACAGCCGCGCCGGATATGTCTACGTCATCTCGAACATCGGGTCCTTCGGCGAACGTATGGTCAAGATCGGCATGACACGCCGCCTCGACCCCATGGATCGTGTCCGTGAACTCGGAGATGCGTCCGTGCCATTCAACTTCGATGTCCACGCCCTGTTCTTCTCCGACGATGCCGTAAGCGTCGAAACTGAGCTGCACCACCGCTTCGCCGCCAGACGCGTCAACCGCATCAACGCGCGGCGCGAATTCTTCTACGCTACCCCCGCAGAGGTTCGAGAAGCCCTCAAAGACATCGCCGGAAACCTCCTCGAATTCACCGAAGAACCAGAGGCGGAGCAGTATCGACTCAGCCTCGAAGAAGCGCGCGCATCTGCCGGATGCTGAGGTGGCTCCCGCTAGAACCTAGACGCCGTTGCGTGGGTCCCAAGGGCGTCTACTCCGGCTCATGGCGGCTAAGTGTCAAGTCAGTTTGTTCTGGAATAACTGATGTATCATCGATCCATGAGGTGGGTGACAAAAACAACCTGGATTCGTATCGTCGCGCTCTTTGGCATCTATCTGCTGGTGTCAGCACTCTGGTTCAGCTTCGCGCGAGTCTCGGATTCGAACGAGGCCGTGAAGAGCATCGCGTTCCTGATCCTGCTGGTGGTCCTGCCGATCCTGGCGATGTGCGTCGCCACCTGGGACGGCGTGAAGGAGGGGTTCAGCCTCCTGTGGTTGGTCGCGCCATTCGTGTGCTTTCTGGCACCGATGTTCCTGTTCTTCAACGCGAGCGCCCTCATCTACGGGGTGGCCTACAGTCTGCTCGGCTTCGCGGCCCACGGCCTCGGCGTGCTGGTTCACTCGTGCTGTTCCCAGTAAGCGCGCCCGACCTCGGGAGTGATGACGCGGATAGGAAGCGAGATCGCGGATAGGTTATGGACACGTGGATAGGTTAGTAGCCTATCCGTGTGCGAATAACCTATCCGTATCCGCGTCACCTATCCGCGTGTGTCCTCGCGGATCTGTCCCCGTGCGCAGAACCCCGTTTCGCCCTGGTGCCGCCTCCATGCGCGGTAGCATTCCCGGTATCGCGACGGCTCAAGGCTCACGCAATGCACAAGCATACGGAGGTGCTGGGCATGTTCTGGGACCGGGTCGCCCCACTCTACGACTTCTTCGGCAACGCGTTTAACCGAGCCGACTACGACGGTACGGGTGAGGCGGTCGCACGCGACGACTGCGTCCTTGAATGTGCGTGCTGCACCGGCGCGATTGGCGCCGCCATCGTTCCGGTCTGCGCGCACCTCGGACTCGGTGCGCCGACCTCACGCGAACGCGCGTGAGAACAAAAAGAGAGTCTGATACCAGGATGGGTTCACAGAGGAGCGAAGCGACTTGTTTATGAGGCATAAATTCGTAACATGAGCGCGCAAGGTTGCGCAGACTGAATACTTGTGAAAGTATTTGCGGTCAGTGGAAGTGAAGATTCTGGAGAGTTTGAGTGTTTGTGCTTTCCTTGATCGGAATACTGTGTTGAGCGAGAAAGGGGCTCGTCATGGCTCGTAGGCCTGTCTTTGTGCCTGACTCTGATAAACCGTATGTTTCGGAAGTATCTCTGGATTTTGAGTACTTTCTCGGATCTTCTATTCAGCAGAAGCAGCGTTCGGTTGCAAGTTTGCATGCGTCGTATGTGGCTAGGTTTCCTTCGTCGCGCGTTCTGGAGGTGTCGTCCAAGAGCGAAAGGGACATTGGAGTTCAGTTAAGCGCCTTCAATTTGATGATTGAGTATCCAGGACGTGGAAGTTACAGTGTTGAATGTGCTTTCCAGGCTTCAAAAGTATTTCTGCATGGGGGACCGTTTGTTGATCTGTTCAATGCCTCGAGTCGTGCGGCAAAAACAGATCGGCGATTGAGGGAAAGTGGAGAGCTTGTTGGGTTCAAGTATTTGACAGATCAATTCCCGTTAGATCCGAAGACTTATTTCTACGACTGGTTGGTAGGCGGTGTCAATGGGTGGTAGCAATGAGTTGGTTGAATGCTTCTGTGGGGGTGCGGTAGCCGAGGGTGGCTCTGGGGCAGTTGTTCAGTTCGTAGGCGATGGCGTCGAGGTAGGGTTGGTGGCTGGTGATGGGGGTTCCTTTGGGCAGGTAGCGGCGGATGAGCCGGTTGGTGTTTTCGTTGGTTCCTCTCTCCCAGGGGCTGTGGGGGTGAGCGAAGAACACCTCCACGCCGGTGTCGTGGGTGAGGCGCTGGTGGCGGGCCATTTCTGGGCCTTGGTCCCAGGTCAGTGTGCGCATCGCCCCGTCGGGAAGGCCCTGGATGCGGCGGGTGAGCGCGTCACAGACCTGGTCGGCTTTCCGACCCAGAGGCAAGGCGACGATGATCAGGTAGCGGGTGGTGCGCTCGACCAGGGTCGCGCACGCGCTGGCTCCGTCTTGGCCGATGATCAGGTCGCCTTCCCAGTTGCCCGGGATTTTCCGATCAG
>ERZ1674245.75-NODE-75-length-34623-cov-18.036190_pt1 | contig 34623 bp, 29 predicted proteins | sample MGYA00581205_ERZ1674245 | MGnify/ENA primary metagenome ERZ1674245 (study PRJEB41354, sample SAMEA4873314) | human saliva metagenome | biome: human-associated habitat [ENVO:00009003]; feature: mouth environment [ENVO:08000002]; material: saliva material... | reverse complement strand
CCGCGACCCTCACCTTGGCAAGGTGATGCTCTACCAACTGAGCCACATCCGCGTTGTCTCCGGAACGTTTCCGTTCCTTGCAACGGGTAAAACCTTAACAGACCTTCCGGCGAGAATGCAAAACGAAACCGCAGTAATCCAAGTCACATGCTCATTTTTGCCCGGATTATCACCAGTTGTGCGGTGTTCATGCCACCCTTATTCGTATGGAAACTCGACCTGGTAAGGCGTACCCGCTGGGCGCCACCTTTGATGGAACCGGCACCAACTTCGCGATCTACTCATCGGTCGCCACCGCAGTCACGCTGTGCCTGCTCGATGACGACCTGAACGAAATGCGCATCCCCATGACGGAGGTGGACGCCTACGTGTGGCATGTCTACGTGCCGCAGGTGCGTGCTGGCCAGCGCTACGGCTACCGCATCGACGGACCATGGGATCCCATGAACGGTCTGCGCTGCGACCCTTCCAAGCTCCTACTCGACCCCTACGCTAAGGCTATTGAGGGCCAGCTGAAGGATTCCCTCTCCCTCCTCTCCTACTGTTCCGACGATCCCCTCGTCCTGAAGGGCGGGGATTCCGCCGCCGCCACGATGCACTCCATCGTCGTCAATCCCTTCTTCGACTGGCAGGGCGACCACAGCCCGGGTCACGACTACTCGGAGTCGATCATCTACGAGGCACACATCAAGGGCATGACGATGCGCCACCCGGACGTGCCAGAAGAGCTGCGCGGCACCTACGCCGGTATGGCACATCCCGCGATCATTGAGCATCTGACAAAGCTGGGCGTCACCACGGTCGAGCTCATGCCAATCCACCAGTTCACGAACGATACGACGCTCCAGGCCAAGGGGCTGTCGAACTACTGGGGCTACAACACGATCGGATACTTCGCTCCGCACAACGCCTACGCGGCCAGCCGCGAACCCGGCGCACAGGTCTCAGAGTTCAAGGCGATGGTCAAAGCACTGCACGCCGCAAATATCGAGGTCATCCTCGATGTTGTCTACAACCACACAGCTGAGGGCAACCACATGGGTCCGACGCTGTCATTCCGCGGCATTGACAACCCGTCGTATTACCGCCTCGTGGATGGGGATCGCCGCCACTACTTCGACACGACGGGAACGGGCAACTCCCTGCTCATGAGTTCCCCTCAGGTCCTCCAGCTCATCATGGACTCCCTGCGCTACTGGGTGACCGAGATGCACGTCGACGGCTTCCGCTTCGATCTAGCCTCCACGCTTGCCCGCCAGTTCGCTGAGGTCGACCGACTCTCCGCATTCTTCGACCTTATCCACCAGGACCCGATCGTCTCGCAGGTCAAGCTGATTGCTGAGCCTTGGGACGTGGGCGCGGATGGCTACCAGGTGGGCGGCTTCCCTCCCCTGTGGTCGGAGTGGAACGGGAGATACCGCGACACGGTGCGTGACTTCTGGCGCGGCGAATTCTCCTCGTTGCCCGGCTTCGCGTCCCGTTTGGCGGGTTCCTCGGACCTGTATGGGACGACGGGCCGCAAGCCGATGGCATCCATCAACTTCGTCGTTGCCCACGACGGCTTCACGCTGCGCGACCTCGTGTCCTACAACGAGAAACACAACGAGGCGAACGGTGAGGGCGGCGCGGACGGCGCGAACGATAACCGGTCGTGGAACTGTGGCACCGAGGGCAACACGGACGACAAGGACATCATTGAGTTGCGCTACCGCCAGCAGCGCAACTTCCTGACGACCCTCATGTTCTCCCAGGGCGTACCGATGATCGCCCACGGCGACGAACTAGGTCGCACCCAGCGCGGCAACAACAACGCGTATTGCCAGGACAATGAGCTGTCGTGGATCGACTGGAACCTGGACAAGCACGACCACAAGCTCCTGCAGTTCACGCGCGACCTGATCCATCTGCGCCGCGATCACCCGGTCATGCGCCGCCGCCGCTTCCTCGAAGGGCCTGCCAAGCGTGGCGGCGAGTCTGAGCTGGGTGAGATCGAGTGGTTTACACCCGCTGGCACGCACATGACGGAAGAGGAATGGAACCAACCGTGGGCGCGCTCAACGATGGTCTTCTACAACGGGGATGCGATTCGTGAGCCCGATGCCGACGGACGCCGGATCCTCGACGACGATTTCCTGCTGCTGATCAACGCTGCGCCGGAGGCGGTCGACTTTACACTCCCCGACGCAAAGTATGGGTCCCTGTGGCACACGGTTGTTGACACGGCGGGCGACGATGACCACCGAGACTACCGCTCGGGAGACACCGTACATGTCAGGCCACATACCGCCTTCATTCTGCGCAATCCGCGCGGCCTGTAAAACCTAGGGGTCATCTCGATACGTTGCAGGAAACACGTACCCGCTACTTATCGAGATGGCCCCGCGCGGCGCGTCTGTAACAAAAGACAAGATGACACCCGTACGATTTCAATCGTGAATGAGAACGCGGTGCCCGAGGACTTTGTTCGGGCCCTGCTGTCCCTGCGACAGGCCTCCCACCTGCCGCATATCCTCCTCGAGGAGGTGCCACCGCCTCGGCGGCTGGCTCCTTTTACAGCTGCGCTCGCGATGCGCACGATCGATGAGGACAGCGCTGGACAGCCTTTGTCGACTGGCCGCATGGTCGTGTTGCACGACCCTGTGGGCCAGCTCGGCTGGAATGGCACGTTCCGCATCGTGTGTCAGATGCGCACTCAGGTGGATTCCATCATGGCCGTCGATCCGATGTTGTCGGAGGGCGTGTGGGGGTGGATGCTCGATTGTCTTGACGGCGCGGGCGCTGGTTTCCACGACATCACGGGCACGGTCACTCGTGAGATGAGCGAGGCGTTCGGTGGACTGGAGCTGCGAGGCTCGTCCCTGTTTGTCGAGGTCCGAGCCTCGTGGACGCCCAATAGCGAGTATCTTGGGGAGCATCTATTCGGGTGGGCGGATGCCATGCGCAAGACGGCTGGCATCGTTCCTACCCGTCACCTCGAAGGAGTTTGAGTGCTGGTAAACAATGGCGGTGGCTTGCCGCAGGGCGATACGGATAACCCGGAGCTTATCGCTCAGCCACGCGGGGGGACCCCTGCCGTCATTGATACCCGAGAAGGCCTCGAGAAGGCCGCACGCGCGCTGGCACAGGGTTCGACGCCGATTGCGCTGGACGTGGAGCGCGCGCAGGGGTTCCGTTATGGTTCGGACCCGTATCTGGTTCAGATCCGCCGCGAGGACGTTGGCTCGTTCCTGATTGACACCCATGCGCTGCCGGATCTGTCGGTGTTGCAGCCCGGTGTTGAGGACGTGTGGCTGCTGCACGATTGTTTGCAGGATCTGCCGAATCTGCGTCAGGTGGGTCTGCGTCCGTCCGCTCTGTTCGACACGGAGATTGCCGCTCGCCTCGTGGGTTTGGAGCGTTTCGGTCTGGCGGCGGTGGCTGAGCAGGTGTTGGGCTTGGGCCTCGTGAAGGATCATCAGGCATCGGATTGGTCGGTGCGCCCTCTGCCCAAGGAGTGGCTACGCTACGCGGCGCTCGACGTCGAGCTGCTCACGGAGCTGTATTACCGCCTGTCGAAGCGCTTGGATCAGATGGGGCGTTGGGAGTGGGCGCAGCAGGAGTTCGCGCACGCACTCAGCGTCAAGCCGCCGACCGCGAAGCCTGATCGGTGGCGTTCCCTCCCCGGGGCCGGCAAGATCCGTTCGCGCCGAGGTCTGGGTGTCCTCAAGGCGCTGTGGGAGACCCGTGAGTCAATCGCGCGTCGTATCGACATGTCCCCTGGGCGTCTGGTGCGTAACGCGGCGCTCGTACGTGCGGCGTCGAATCCGCCTCGCAACAAGCGTGCCCTCATGTCCATCAACGAGTTCCGCTCCCCCATCGCCCGACAGTACGAGGATGAGTGGATGCGCGCGCTCGCGTCCGTGGCCGCTTTGACCGAGGACGAGCTGCCGCCCAAGCGCAAGCCAGTGCAGCCCGGCTCGATCCCGGAACCGCGCCAGTGGGTTCGCATCGACGAGGCCTCGGCTGCGCGCCTGGGAGTCGTTCGTCGTGCGGTCGCCTCGGTGGCGGCCAGCGTGGGGCTGGCACCCGAGGTGGTGCTGGCTCCGCAGGTGCAACGCTACCTCGCGTGGGCGCCTCTGGATCCTTCGCGTCCATCCGGTGACGAGGTCGAGGAGCGCATGGTGACGCGCGGAGCCAGGGATTGGCAGATCGATCTCACACTCGACCCGGTGTGTGACGCACTCGGCGTCTGAGGGGGCCGCTCGACGCATGCATGCGTGCGACGCGTGTGCGTCGAAGCCCCACCATTCGCTGGTCCATTCGGTCGGCGCCCCCGAGTAACGTGCGTCAGCGCGCTGCGACCACGCTCACGAGGCCGCGAGCCGTCGCCTCAATGCCGTCCGCGTCGTAGCCAAAGTCAGCGATCATCCGGGAACGTTCCCCGTGCTCGGGGAATCCCTGGGGGACGCCGAGGCAGCGCACGGGTATTCCAGATTCCGCGAGAGCGTCGCGCAGCGCCCAGCCGAAGCCGCCGTGCACGATGCCGTCCTCGACCGTGATCACGGCGTCGTAGTCGGCGGCCATGTCCACCAGACCGGACGAAATGGGGATGAGCCAGCGGGGGTCCACGACGGTGACGCTGATGCCGTCTGCGGCCAGTCGTTCCCCCGCCTCGATGGCGTCGGGCGCGCATGCTCCGGTTCCCACGATCAGTACTTTGGCGGGTGAGGACGGGCAGGCCTCGTCGAGGAGAACATCCACTCCCCCAACGCTGCACAGTGCAGGCATCGGCTCAGGCAGGGCACCCTTGCGGTAGCGCAGGACGGTGGGCGCATCGCTGACGTCGAGTGCTTCGCGCAGCTGGCCGCGCAGCGTGTCCTCGTCGCGGGGTGCGGCCAGACGCAGCCCCGGGATCAGCGAGCACATCGCGATATCCCAGACGCCGTTGTGGGACGCACCGTCCGCTCCCGTAATTCCCGCTCGATCAAGGACAAGCGTGACGCCCGCCTTGTGCAAAGCAACGTCCATGAGAAGCTGGTCGAAAGCGCGGTTCAGGAACGTCGCGTACAGGGCGACAACGGGATGCGCGCCCTCGTAGGCCATGCCTGCAGCGGAGGCGACCGCCTCAGCCTCCGCGATGCCCACGTCGATCACGCGACCCGGGTAGGCCTCGTGCATGGGACCCAGACCAACCGGCAGCATCATCGCGGCAGTAATCCCGACGATATCCGTGCGCGTCGCGGCCTGGGCGCAGATCTCGTCCGCGAAGACGCCGGTCCAGCCAAAGCGTTCAGGGGCGACGGGCAGGCCCGTCTCCGGGTGAATCGGGCCAACGGCATGGAAGCGATCAGCGATGTCTTTCTCGGCGGGCTTGTAACCGCGTCCCTTCTCCGTGATGACGTGAACGATAACGGGTTCTTCGAGCATCCGCGCACGACGCAAAGCTGTCTCCACGGCGGCGATATCGTGCCCGTTCACAGGACCGATGTATTTGAGGCCCAGATCCTCGAACATGACCTGCGGCAAGAGAGCATCCTTGAGTCCAGTCTTCAGGCCGTGCAATGCATCGTAGGCGGCGCGCCCCGGCGTCCCGTGGCTAAGAAGATGTTGCTTACCCCACGCAAGCGCCTTCTCGTAGCCGGCGGAGGTGCGCAGCGCGTCCAAGTGGTCAGCGAGGCCGCCGATAGTCGGAGCGTAGGAGCGACCGTTGTCATTGACGACGATGACAATGCGGCGGTGCTTCGAGGCCGCGATGTTGTTGAGGGCCTCCCACGCCAAGCCACCCGTGAGCGCGCCATCACCGATGACGCCGACCGTCCACGTGCGTTCCCCATGTCGGTGTTTCTCGCGTGAAATGCCATCCACCCACGCCAATGAGGCCGAGGCATGGGAGGACTCCAACACGTCGTGCTCGGATTCGGAGCGCGACGGGTAGCCCGACAATCCGCCCGGGCAGCGCAGCGCGGAGAAATCCTGGCGCCCCGTGAGCAGCTTATGCACGTAGGCCTGATGCCCCGTGTCGAAGACGATCGTGTCCTGGGGGGAGCGGAACACGCGATGCAAGCCAATCGTCAGCTCGACGACACCAAGGTTCGGGCCGAGGTGGCCGCCCGTGCGCGACACGTTGTCGATCAAGAAGGCGCGGATTTGCGCCGCCAACTGATCCAGCTGTTCCCGCTCGAGGCGACGCAGCTCCCGAGGGGTGGTACAGCGCGACAGCAAGTCACGCGTGCTTAGTGCTCCAGACATGGCTTCTAGTGTAGATGCCCAGCGTCTCACCTACAGATCAAATTATTCGCGCACGGGTCCCGATACACGCAGGCCCCTAGCGGGCGCATTAAGATAGGAGTATTGGCTCGCCATACCGCTCAAGGAGGCACTATGTCCGTTACCGTCGCACCCCACGGCGTCTGGAAGTCCCCGATCACGGGCAACTCGTTCACTGCTCGATCCGTCACTCTATCCCAGGTTCGCGTGGACGGGCCAGATACCTACTGGGTGGAGGGTCATCCGCTTGAAGGCGGTCGTGGCACGCTCCTGCGCCGTCGGAGCACCGGTGAGACGGGAGAGGTCTTGCCGCTGATCGACGGTGTGCGTCTGCCAGACATTGGCACCCGCGTCCATGAGTATGGCGGCAAGGCGTACGCGGTGCACCACGGCGTCATTGTTTTCTCGGATCGCACCGACGGACGCGTGTACGCCTTTGATACGGCGGAGCCGCGCCGCGGCATACGACCGCTGACGACCCTGTCTCAGGTCCGTTACGGCGACTTCTGGATTGCCGACGTGCGCGGCCTCGTCTACGCGGTGGCCGAGGATCACTCGGGCGAAGGCGAACCCGTCAACTCCATCGTGGCAATTCCGCTAGACGGTTCGGCGGCGCGCAATAACGACGCCATCATTCCCGTCTTCGGCGGGACCGACTTCGCGCAGGCTCCAACGGTGTCCCCGGATGGCACGAAGCTGGCATGGATCTCGTGGAACCACCCGAACATGCCGTGGACCTACTCGCAGCTGCACGTGGCGTCCCTGACTTTTGAGGGCACCATCGACCAGGAGGTCATCCTCGTCGATCAGCCGGGCGTGTGTGTCTACGAGCCGCGTTGGACGCTCGACGGCGAACTCATTCACGTGGATGATGCCTCCGGCTGGGCGAACCTGTACCGCACCCAGGGCTTCACATGGAAGGACGGCGAGGACCCGAACGCGTGGACGTCGCGTCTGCGTACCCGCGCCCTGCACCCAGGCAAGCGCGCGTTCTCACACCCGCACTGGCATCTCGGCCTGCACTCCTACGACAACTTCGATAACGACTACCTGGTGTGCTCGTGGGCCGAGGACCAGGTGTGGCACATCGGTACCGTGCGCATCGACAACGGCATGACCGAGGAATGGGCGACTGGCTGGTGGCCCATCGGTAACGTCGCTGCCGCTGACGGTCGCGTCGTCTTCCTGGCTGACTCCGCCACGCACACGCCGGCGATTATTGAGGTGTCGCGCGGCAAGACGAAGGTGCTGCGTCCTTCTTCTGAGGCCGAGGTTCCCACCGCCTTGGTCTCCACCGCTGAGATGATCACGTGGAAGACCTCGGACGGTGAGGAAGCGCACGGCTTCTACTATGCGCCCGTGAACCCCGACTTTGAGGCTCCCGAGGGCGAGCTGCCCCCGCTCATTGTCAACGTGCACGGTGGCCCGACCAGCGCGGTGCGCCCCGGCCTGCAGATACCTTTCCAGTACTGGACTAGCCGCGGTTTCGCTGTCCTGGACGTGAATTTCCGTGGGTCGACGTCCTTTGGTCGCCCCTACCGTGAGCGTCTCAACGGAAATTGGGGTGTCATGGACGTTCAGGATTGCATTGACGGCGCTCAGTACCTCATCGACCTGGGCCGCGTCGATCCCCGACGCATTGCTATCCGTGGACGTTCGTCCGGCGGCTTCACCGTGCTCAACGCGCTCGCCTCCTCCGATGTGTTCACCGCTGGCGCTTCCTTCTCAGGTATCGCGGACCTGGCGAAGTTGGCGGAGACCAGCCACAAGTTCGAGTCGCACTACGACGGTATTCTGCTTGGCACGTTCGACAGGTCGGATCCGGTGTGGACACAGCGCTCACCGATCAACCGCGTTGCGGAGATCACGGCCCCCCTGCTGCTCCTACAGGGCACTGCAGACCCGGTGGTGCCTGCCTCGCAGGCACAGGAAATGTACGAGGCTCTGCGCGCTAACGGCAGCGCTGTCGCCCTCAAGCTCTACGAGGGTGAGGGACACCGCTTCCGTTCGGCCGTCAACATTAAGGATGCGTTGCTGTCGGAGCTGGCCTTCTACCGGACCGTCTGGGGCATCGACACCGATAACCCCATTCACGTGGAGATCGCGAACCTGTGACACTCTCATCGAAGTCCCCGCAGTCTGACCACTCGGCTGCGGGGACGCGCGTTCGCGTCGGCCACACAGTCGCCGCCCATCGGTCCCTGCTCGGCGTGGCCGCCGCGCTCGTTGGCGCGGTTGTCGGCGCGGCAGCGGTTCTGTTTAACCTCGCGATTCGCGGGTGGACGTGGGTGTCGACCGGCTTCGACGAGTACACGACCCACATTGGGCAGTCGCACGGCGTCTGGGGCTGGGCACCGTGGCTGTTCCTGCTGCTGTCCCCCGCCATAGCGGGCTTCATCTACGGGCCACTTATCCAGCGCTACGCACCGTCCGCGAAGGGCCACGGTATCCCCGAGGTCATGCTCGCGGTGCGCCGCAAGGGTGGGCTCATCCCCGGGCGAGTCGCGGTCGTGAAGATCCTGGCCTCGGCCCTCACAATCGGCTCCGGTGGTTCGGCAGGCCGCGAGGGACCCATCGTCCAGGTGGGGGCATCGCTCGGCTCAACCATCGCCTCGTGGATGCGTATGCCTGTCTCCCGCGTCGTCCTTCTTGCCTCCTGCGGGTCGGCGGCGGGTATCGCGGCGACCTTTCATGCGCCCTTGGCGGGCGCGGTTTTCGCCCTCGAGGTCATCCTCGTCGAGTTCACGGCTGAGACCTTTGGCTTCGTCGTTCTCTCAGCCGTCACCTCCTCCATCGTGGCGCGCCTCCTGCAGGGTGACGAGATGGTCGTGCGCGTCGCCGACAACCTAGCCTTCGCGTCCATGTCGGACATGTGGTGGGTGGCTCTCCTCGGTCTCGTTGCGGGACTCTGCGGACTCGGTTTTTCGAAGATTCTCTATGCCTCCGAGGACGCCATTGACTGGGTGTGGGCGCACACGCGCCTGCCTGAGTGGGCGCGCCCGGGCGTCCTTGGCTTGCTCCTAGGCGCTGGCCTCGTGGCTTTCCCGTACATGTACGGGTCGGGCTATCCGCTGGAGGAGGAGGCGATCGCGGGCAACTACTCGATCGGCTTCCTGTTGGCGCTCATGGTGGGGCGTGCGCTGTACACGTCCTTCACTATCGGCATAGGCGGATCGGGCGGCGTGTTCGCCCCGACGCTGTTTATCGGCGCGATGGCTGGCGCTGCTTTTGGGGACGCGCTGTCGCCTGTGACGAATTCGCCGGTCGGCGTCTTCGCTGTGGTGGGCATGGGCGCGGCCTTCGCGGGTGCGGCCCGCGCACCGATGACGGCGGTGCTCATCATCGTGGAGATGACGGGGCAGTTCTCGTTGATCCTCCCCATGATGTTGGCGGTTGTCATTGCCACGGGAGCCTCGCGTTTCCTCACCCGCGCGACGATCTACACGGAGAAGCTGCGCCGCCGCGGCGACGTTCTTGACGATCCTGTTGAGGGCACGCTGCTGGGTACGCGCGAGGCCTCGCAGTGGATGATCGCAGCCCCGGAGGTCCTGGCCTGCACCCGTTCCGTTGCCTCCGCGCTGTCGGCGCTGCGCCGCACGAAGGAGACCGTTCTCCCGGTCGTCGATAATGAGGGGCGCTTCGCGGGCCTCGTGTCCTCGCTGCGCCTGGCCGAACTCACGCAGGAGGGCGGTTCGCTCGACGCTCCCGTCTCGGATCTGCCCCTCATCGACGAGGCCGTGGCGGCCTCCGCTCCCCCATCCGAGGTTCTCGGGGCGCTGAGGTCCACCGGCTTGCAGGCGTTGCCCGTTCTGGATGAGGATCGCCGCGTGGTCGGTTGGGTGTCCGAGCGCGACCTGGTGGATCGCATGTACCGCGATCAGCGCCGCGCTATTGCTGCCCGCACGCAGACCTCGTGGGGGTCGCGCATACAGGAGCGCAGGAGGAGCCGCTAGCGGTGAAGGACCGACACCATCTCCACGTGGTGGGTGTGTGGGAAGAGGTCCCAGGCCTGCAGTGATTCGAGCTGGTACCCGGCCTCGGTGAGGGTGCGCAGGTCGCGCGCGCCCGCCGCCGGGTCGCACGAGACGAGCACGACGCGCGGAGTACCCGTGGCCGCGATGGCCTGGCAGACCTCGGCGCCAGCACCGGCGCGCGGCGGATCAGCCACGACCACGTCGGGCACGGCTCCCAGCTGGCCCGACAGGTCGACGACGCCCTCGCGATCCACGTTCCCGGCGAAGGCATCCACCCAGTCGAACGCGGCGAGGTTCTCTCCGGCGTCACGCACGGCACCCTCCTCGCCCTCGAGCGTCGCAACACGGCCGGTCTCGCCGACAGCGCGCGCGAGCGGCACGGAAAACAGGCCCGCGCCCGAGTACAGTTCCATGACCGCGCGGTCGACCCCGGCCTCGTCGACGCCGAACGCCGCAGCCAGCACGGCGTTCGCGAGCACCTCGGCACCGCGCACGTGCGTCTGCCAGAAACCGGAGGGACGCACGTAGTAGGACTCCTCCACGTCACCGACGGGCACGTTCCAACGCAACACATCGGCGTCAATACGCACGCCGTCGGCGGCGTACGTGTCCTCGCCGATCAGGACAACGGGATCGCCGCCGGAAGGGGCCACCGCGCGCACGCGGTCCCCCGGTTTCCACAGGCGTCGCCACGGCGTCCCTTCATCGAACAGGCCGAGTTCACGGATCGCCGGCACGGCCAGCGGCATGTCCTCGAGTGCGATCACGCGTCGGCCGCGGAACTCATGCATGCCGGCGCGGCCCGCCTCGTCGATGACGACGTCGATGCGCGAACGGCGACCGACCAGCTTATCGTTCGGATCCTCATCCCCTGGCGCGGGCGCGACACGCACTCCCCCGAGGGCATCCACGGCCTCGGCCAGGGCCTCGCCACCCACGCGGCGTACCTGCCCGGCGATCACGCGGGACTTCCAGGCGCGCTGGGCGACCGGAGTCAGGTGCGCGAGTTCACCACCGCCGACACCTCCGGGACCTGCCTGAGGCCAAACGGACTCCACGCGATCTTCGGAGGCGGAGAGGACCTCGACGGCATCCGCCCATGCGAGCTTCTTCTGGACGGCGGTCACGCGCGCACGAACGATCTCGCCGGGTGCCGCGTGGCGCACGAAGACGACGCGTCCGTTCTCGTCACGGGCGACGCACGCGCCGCCGTGCGCGGGTTCACCGACGGTCAGCTGGAGGATCTCACCGACCCCCTCGCGGGGCTGCGTGTTTGCGGGGCGACGACGTTGAGAAGAGCGGCGACGGGACGGACGGTGACTCATGAGGACTCCTCAGCGGTGTCATGCGCATTAGCGGGCTGCTCAGCATGGGCATTCGACTCAGACGAGGTCGGTGCTCCCACGCGCAAGAACGGATCGTTGACGCGCTGACGCCCCTCCACGACGTCGTCCTCTCCGAGTTGCCAGGGCACGATCGTAATGACCACGCCGGGCACGTCCAGGAGAGCGGCCCGCAGGCGCAGACCGGACTGGTTGTGAACCAGGTTCTCCCACCAGTGGGTGACGAGGAACTGGGGCATGTAGATGACAAGCATCTCCGTGGGCATCGCGCGACGGCGACTGCGCACGTATTGCAGGATCACCGAAGCGATGTCACGGTAGGGCGCAGACAGGAGAGTCAGCGGCACGGGCACTCCCGAGGCACGCCACTGACGCAGCATCCTGTTCTCTTCCTCGTCGTCGGCGACGACCGAGACGAGTTCAATGGACGTCGGTGAGGAAGCTCGGGCGGCCGCGATGGCGCGCATCGCGGGGCGAGACAGGGAGGAGACGAGGACGAGGGCGCGCACGCGGGTCGGAAGAGCACGGCGCGCGTGCCAGTCATCAACCCGCAGCTGCTCACGGACAGTCTTATAGTGGCGATGAATCGAGATCTGACCACAGAACGCAACGGCGATCATCAGCAGGGTGATCCAAGCACCGTGCGTGAACTTGGTAGCCAGAACGATCAGGAGAACCGCGCCCGTCATCATGAAGCCGACGATGTTGACGGCGCGCGAGCGCAGCACACTCATGCGTTCCTGACCCGACTGGCGCGTACGCAGCTGCCTATTCCAGTGCTTAATCATGCCCAGCTGCGAGAGCGTGAAGGAGATGAAGACACCGACGACGTAGAGCTGGATGAGGCGTGTGGTCTGTGCCTGGAAGCCGACGATCAGCGCGATCGCCGCGACGGTGAGCACGACGATGCCATTGGAGTAGGACAGGCGGTCGCCGCGACGCACCATCTGGTGAGGCAGGAAGGAGTCGCGTGACAGGACCGAGGCCAGGGTTGGGAAGCCGTTAAACGCAGTGTTTCCAGCGAGCACCAGAATGAAGCCGGTGACGACGGTGATCAGAATGAACAGCACGGATCCGTGCCCGAACACCGCGGAAGCGATCTGTGAAATCGCGGGGTCAACAGGGGTCTTCTCAGGGACAGGGGCACCGTCGAGAGTCAGCTGCGCGGCCGGGTCTTCGACGATCTTGACGCCCGTGGCGCGAGCAAGCACGAGGATTGAGATCATCATGGAGGCCGCGATCATGCCCAGCATCGCCAAGGTTGTCGCGGCATTGCGGGATTTCGGGCGACGGAACATGGGCACGCCGTTCGAGATAGCTTCGACGCCGGTCAGGGCCGCACAGCCCGAGGAGAAGGCACGCATGAGCAAGAAGGCACCCGCCAGTCCGGCCAAGCCGTCGGCATGTCCGGGGGCCGCCACGAGATCGTAGGCAGCCGTGGGGGCAGTACCTAGATGGCCCGTCGCCATCTTCGCGAAGCCGACGACAACCATGAGACCGATAGAAAACATGTACACGTACGTGGGCACAGCAAAGGCGCTGCCCGCTTCACGGGTACCGCGCAGGTTGAGCGTCGCCAAAATGATGACGAGAGCAACCGCGATGGGGACCTCATGACCGAGCAACGATGGCACGGCTGTGGTGATGTAACTGGCACCCGAGGAAATCGAGACGGCGACCGTCAGGATGTAGTCGACCAGCAGAGCCGAGGCCACAAGTAGTCCCCAGGAACGCCCGAGGTTCGTGGTCACAACCTCATAATCGCCGCCACCCGACGGATAGGCGTGGACAGTCTGCCGGTAGGAAGCGACCACGACTGCCAGGACGAGGGCAACCACAACGCCCACCCACACGGATTGGACGGCTGCCATGCTTCCGGCGAGCGCCAGCGTTAAGAGAACTTCATCGGGTGCATAAGCAACCGACGACAGCGCGTCCGAAGCAAAAATCGGGAGGGCAATGCGTTTGGGGAGAAGCTGGTGACCCATCGCGTCCGATCGCATCGGGCGCCCGATGAGCACGCGCTTCGCGTAAGCCAACAAGTTCATCACGAATGTTAAGCGTAGTCCACCTGACCCGCGTCTGGGAAAGACACATGAGCACGCGTGGCCATCTGGCGTGCACCGGAGTAGTTTGGTTCTCGTGCACTTTGTGATCATGGGTTGCGGGCGCGTTGGTGCCCGCCTGGCATCAACGCTCGACGCAGTGGGTCATTCCGTGGCCATTATTGACCAGGATTCCAAGGCTTTCGCGCGCCTGTCCCCCGACTTTTCTGGCCGGAGAGTCACGGGCGTAGGCATGGACCGCGACTGCCTGCGTCAAGCGAACATCAAGGACGCGTACGCCTTTGCGGCGGTCTCTTCGGGTGATAACTCGAACATTATCGCCGCGCGCGTCGCACGTGAGGTTTTCCACGTTGAGCACGTGGTGGCCCGCATCTACGATCCCACGCGCGCCTATCTCTACGAGCGCCTGGGCATCCCCACGGTGGCCTCCGTGCAGCGCACCGCCGAATCCGTCCTTCGCCGCATGCTTCCCCCGGATGCCTCACTCATCTGGTCCCACCCAACCGGCGCGGTCGGCCTCGTCAACGTGACCCCCTCCCCCCACTGGTATGGCCTGAGCTTCGCAGTCGTCGAGGAACTCACAGGATGCCGGGTCATTTTCACATCGCGCCTGGGTTCGATCCGCACGGCCGAACCCAGCTTCGTTGTGCAAGAGCACGATCAACTGTATTTCGCGATCAACGGGACGGACACGACGCAGCTGCGTGACCAGCTGGCGAGTCCGCCCAAGACGGAGGAATGAGCATGAAAATCGTCATCGCGGGAGCGGGTTCGGTGGGCCGCAGCGTCGCCCTGGAGCTGCTGGCGCACGGCCACGACATCACACTCATCGACAACATGCCGGAGAAGCTGCGCATCGCGACCGTCGCGGACGCGGACTGGGTGCTTGCGGACGCTTGCTCGCCTGATGCTCTGCGTGACGCCGGCGTGGAGGAGGCGGACGTCGTTGTCGCAGCGACCGGCGACGACAAAGCGAATCTGGTGATTTCGCTGCTATCCAAGACAGAGTTCGCCGTCCCGCGTGTCGTCGCACGCCTGAACAATCCGAATAACGAGTGGCTTTTCGATCAGGCATGGGGTGTCGACGTATCGGTGTCGACGCCGCGTATCATGACCGCTCTGGTCGAGGAGGCTGTCTCCATCGGCATCCCGGTGCGTCTCTTTTCGTTCAATACCGCTGCTGTGTCCATGCACGCACTGATTCTTCCCGAGGATTCGCCCGTGGTCGGCAGGCGCGTGCACTCCCTGGAGTTGCCCGCGCGCTCCGTCCTGGCTGCGCTACTGCGCGATGGGCGTCCGCTCACTCCCAGCGCCGATGACGTATTCGAGGCCTCGGACGAGCTGTTGCTGCTGGTGCCGGATTCGGATGCGTCGGCTCTGGATCAGCTGCGCGAGGCCGTAGCGTCCCCGTCCTCGGAAGAGGAGACGGAGGACGAGGAGTAGTCGCGCAGGCCCCACCAGGTGGCCCAGGCACCGAGCGCGAAGAGCGGCAGACCCAAGGCGAGCTTGGCGATGCCGAGTGCCGCGACCGCGCCTGCGGCCCACAGGGGGGCTTGGACGGCGACGCGCAGGCCAAACAAACCCGCCCACATCCACGTGAGCAGGGCGCAACGGCGGCGGAGGGGGCGCAGGGAGGGGTCACGCTGCCAGCCCGTGGGGAGGCCGGTAAGCATCGCGTAGAAGAAGCCGACCAGGGAACGCCGCGCGAGGACTGACAGGGCGAAGGCCGCGGCCATGGCGAGGTTCGTGACGATCCCCCACGCAAAATAGTTTTCGCCACGCCCGGTCGCGGCGGCCAGAATAACGCCAACCGCGACGCCGAAAAACCCCGAGACGGCCTGTTGAGTGCTCTGACGCTGGATCAGTCGAATGATGCAGGCGATGACTGCGACGGCGGAGGCCGCGACGAGGGTTGGCACGAGGGCGTGGGTTGCGACGTAGACGATGACGAAGATCAGCCCGGGAGCGCTGGTCTCAATGACGCCGCGTGTGCCGCCCAGGGTCTGCGACCACGAGAATTCCTCGGAGGCAGCCTGGCTCATCCAGCGCGGCGCGGGCATCAGCCCTCCCCCGCGATGACATGGTACAGGGGATTGATGATGACCGTGCGCTCGCCAACACGACCGACGGTGCCCTCAACTTCGAGGCGCTGACCGACGCTCAGGCCCGGGATGGATGAGCGGCCCGGCCAGCGCAATTCGAGCGTGTCGGTTCCATCGTAGAGCGTGGCGACGAGAACACGCTGTGTACCCTCCTCCGGCGGGTAGGTCATACTCAGGAGGGTGCCGAACACCAGCGCGTGGCTGCGGTCGGTCACGTCGCGGATGGGTGTGACGCCGCGGGCGGCGCGCGCAGAATCTTCGTCGAGGGCGGCATCCAAGGAACGCGCGTCCTTATCCAGGCCGAGGGCCGCACCGACCCGAGAAATCCACGAGGCCATGTCAGTCCTCCTGGGCGCCTGCGGGCAGGTGAACGGGCAGCAGCTCCAGGCGCGTGCGCGGCTGCTCGTCGCGACGAATGACGATGCGGTCGATGACCTTTTCGATCTCGAGTCCGGACTCAGCGTTGGCGGCGGCGGGGCCGATGATGTCGATGCGCGCGAACCAGCGGTCGCCTTCGCGGCCCAGGATGCGCATGCGCGAGGTCGCGGAGCGGCCATCAGGCATCTTCATCGGCATATCAACGAGCAGCTCGGCACCGTAGCGCGTGCGGATGTCGGCAACCTTGGCACCCTGCTTCTCGAAGCCCGCACGGATTTCATCGCGCAGCTCATCCCAGACTCCGCCGGATCGCGGCGCGGCAGCGACGCTCATCTGGATGCCCGAGTTACCGAGTACTACGAGAATCTGCAGGACGGTGGTGCCGTCGTCGGCGACCTGGGTGCGCAGCTGCATACCCGGACGAGACGGGAGTAGAATGGCACCCATGTCGACGTAGCCTTCGGAGGTATCCACGTCCTTGTAGTTGCGAGGACCGGGCTGACTCCAGATTTCGGCGTCTTCGTCACTGAGGCGAGGCAGCGCCTCAACCTCGTCGAAGTCGTCGTTGTATGTCTTTTTCTTTCGTCCGAACATCCCTCTACCTTACATCGCGCACTCGGTGCACACAGGATTGCCGTTGGCATCCACGTGATCGAGCTGCGACGCATGGTGGACGAGGAAGCACTCCGAGCAGGTGAACTCATCATCCTGGCGCGGAACGACGTGAACGGTCAGCTCTTCCTTGGACAGGTCGGCACCGGGAAGCTCAAAGTTCTCGGCAGCCTCGTTCTCGTCTTCTTCGATCTCGGCTGAACCGGCATCGTTGCGACGGGACTTCAGCTCCTCAATCGAGTCCTCTGAGACCTCGTCTTCGTTCTTACGCGGTGCATCGTAATCGGTTGCCATGGTTCTCCCCTTTCACCCTCGTACAGTTTTATACGAGTGTCTATGCGCAGGGAGGATAACACTTGTGGAACGAATGTGCCATCGTATGTGTGACACGCGCGCCGTTACGCGACATTGTGCGCATAATTTGAGACGATTCCACCGTGACGTATGAGGAGGAAGCGATGATTGAGCTCGAATTGCTCGGGACCAGCTCCGACGGCGAGTCCCTGGTGCTCACCGACGCCCAGGGTGAACGCTATTCGATCTTGATCTCGGACGAGCTCCGCGGCGCTATCCGCCGTGACCGCCCCAAGGTGGATATCACGCCCTCGCGTCCTACTCTTGCTCCCCGCGACATTCAGGCTCTCTTGCGCGCAGGTGCGACCCCGGAGGAGATCGCATCCACACACGGCATGGACGTGAAGGCTGTTGAGCGTTTTGAGGCTCCCGTTCAGGCTGAGAAAGATTACGCGCTGTCTCGGGCCCAAGCGGTGCGCATCGGTGAGGGCGGCCCCACGATGGGCGACCTCGTGCTGGACCGTCTGGCGGCGCGTGGCGTCGAGCCGTCCTCCCTCGATTGGTCCGCGACGCGCGAGGCCGGGGAACCTTGGCAGATCATCGTCACCTTTGTGCAGGGAGCAGCCGAGCACGCGGCCCACTGGCATCTGTCGAACTCAGGCACGCTCGAGGCCATCGACCAGGAGGCCCAGTGGCTGACCGAACAGGTCTCTGCTTCCCCCTCCTCGTCGATTTTCTCTCCCATCCCCCGCCCCGCGCCGGCTCCTGATCCCGACGAAGAGGATCTACGCACCCGCGAGGCCCTGATCGATCAACTGAACGCTGCACGCGGCAAACGCCAGAAGGTCGACGTAGATCTGGGCGACGAGGAGGATGAAGAAGCAGAATACCTGGCCGCTATCGCGGGTGAGGATGCGGAGAACTCCGCCGAGCCTGAGCCGTCGAGCGGCCCGATCTCCGCACGTATCTACTCGTTGGCTTCCGCGCGCACCAAGATTGAGCAGGACGCGGGTACGCCCGCTTCCGGCGCCATCCCCCTGCCCACGCGCCGTCAGGTCACCGGTGCCATCCCCGTCGGTATCCGCTCGACGCGTGACGGTGCCCAGACCTCGTCCCACGCGCTGCCGTGGCTCTCTGACTCCGCCTCTCCTTCCGAAGGGACCGAGGCCTCGGCGAATTCAGAGGAGCAGCACACTCCCGCGCTGCCCATGAAGGCCGTGACCGCTGGCGGCGAGTCCTCCGGCGCGGACAATGCTCCCATGACGACGGGGGCTGTGTCTGCTCTGACGGGAGGCGCGCTGACCGCAACCGGATCGATACCTGCGCAGGGTCTCTCAGGGAACCGCCTGACACGTAGCGTGTCCTCTAAGAAGGGGCGGCGGTCGGTGCCCAGTTGGGACGAAATCGTCTTTGGCTCGAAGCCGTAAACAGGTCGGCCCCCTGACAACAGGGGGCCGACATTATTAGGAGAGCGTCACGACGGGGATACGCATCTCAGTCGGCGTCACCGAGCCATGAATGCCTGGCATCGCGATGGCCGCCGCGCTCTGTGTCCGTGAATCGACCAATCCCCCGCGCCCGCGCGCAAGAACAAGCAGGTCGCCGATAACCGATGCGCCGCTGCCCTCGCCGATGAGCGCGGGCATCTGGGCGCGCGACAGCACCCAGGCGCTCTCCCCCAGCGTCTCACGCCAGCGTTCCTCAACCTCGTCGGCGCGTCCCTCCTCGGCATGCACATGGGCCGCTCGCGTCTCGCCCGCGACGATTCGCACACCCTCACGCAGGGCGGGCGTGGAGGCCACGTCGATAATGCGGTCTGGTTCCACGTTGATCATGCCGTGATCGGCCGTCAGAACGACGCGTACGCCGCTCGGCAGGCCCCGCATGAGCATTGCCAGGCCCGCATCAAATTGCTCGACCTGTCCGATCCACGCATCGGAGGCCACGCCGTGAGCATGACCCGAATGGTCGATCTCGGACCAGTACAGGTAAACGACAGGCGTGCCCGCGCGCAGCTCGCGCAGGGCCGCGCTCACGCGCTGCTCAAGGGTATCGGCGGGCACGTGGCGCGCACCGCGCAGTGCTGCGCCCGTCAGGCCGGACCCGGCGAAGCGCGCGGGCGACACGACCGCTGAGGACACACCCTCCTCGGCAAGACGCTCAAAATAGGTGGGGACCGGCTGCCACTGCGTGGGCGCAGGGCCGCCCTCCATAGCGAGCAGATTCATGACGCCGCCCCCGTAGGCGACGGAGAAGCCCACCATGTTGGTCGCTCCCGGGCGCGCACCCGTGCCAAACGCGGTGATCGCAGCCGACGTCGTCGAGGGCACAATCGTGTGGATCGAGCGGATGTCGGCCCGCATGCGACGAAGCGTCGGCGTGTGTCCCAAGTGCTCTTGCATGAGTTCATAGCCAAAGCCGTCGACGAGGATGAGGAGCACCTGGTCAGCCCCGGCCTCGATCCCGAGCGCGCTGGCGGCCTCGGACGACGCGCCGGGCAGAGCCGGGTCGATGGCGGCGAGCGCGCCGGGAATGATGTCCGTGATCGACGGATCGGTGGTGCCCGGCAGGTCAGCGCCGGGCATGTCCAGTGTCATGACGCGTTCACTCACTGCGGGTCCCCATCAGCCCAGCCAGGCAGTCAACGAACTCGACGGCCTCGTCCAAGGCATCCTGCCCGTCGGCAGCCGCCGACACGCGGAAGGTCATGTCATCCGGATACGAAGTACCCGTGTAGCCGTGGTCGGCCATGCAATTCGGGTCGTCGCAGCGGGCGGGTTCGACGTCAAGTCGGCGCGCCCCCTTCAAGTCCAACGCGATGGTCATCTCGGACAGGCCGACGGCGTTCTCGGGGTCAGTGAAAACCTCCATCGTGGAATATCCGGCGATGTCAGCCACGCGGTGCACGGCCGTCGCGATGGTCGCCGATCCGCCGTCCATCTCGTCGACGTGCAGCTGGACGATCGCCCGCTCGGTCAAAGAAGCGACGGTGAGGTGACGGAACACGGAACCCCGGTCGAAGCCCGTGTCCACCTGACACAGCGTCGCGAGCGGTTCTCCTGCTCCCAGCGCTCGGCGTAGCGCACGCTCCACTGCGCGCGGGTAAAAGCCGCTTCGTTCTATGCGGGTCCAAGTATTCATCCCACAATTGTGCCCCTAACCTGCGTCCCAGTCGAAATGAGAGCGTTCCCGCGTCATAATTGCGCCTATGGCAAAAAAGGACCAGGTCGTCGACATTCCCGAAAAAGACGAAAATATCTCCGAGATCGACGTGTCCGATGAGATGCGTGGATCCTTCCTGGAGTACGCGGTCTCCGTCATCTACGCCCGAGCGCTGCCCGACGCGCGCGACGGCCTCAAGCCCGTGCAGCGCCGCATCATGTTCCAGATGGATCAAATGGGGCTGCGTCCCGACAAGGGGCACGTGAAGTCTCAGCGCGTCGTCGGCGAGGTCATGGGCAAGCTGCACCCGCACGGCGATTCCGCGATTTACGAGGCCTTGGTGCGTCTGGCTCAGCCGTTCAATTTGCGGGTTCCCCTGGTGGATGGACACGGTAACTTCGGGTCGCTGGATGACGGTCCGGCCGCAGCGCGTTACACCGAAGCGCGCATGGCACCCGCCGCGCTGGACCTGGTGACGGGCCTGGACGAGGACACGGTCGATTTCGTCCCCAACTACGACAACCAGTTCATGCAGCCCGACGTCCTGCCGGCCGCATTCCCGCAGCTCCTGGTCAACGGCGCCTCGGGCATCGCCGTGGGTATGGCGACGAATATCGCCCCGCACAATCTTTCCGAGACGATCGCGGGCGCTATCCACCTGCTGGATAACCCGTCGGCGTCCGTCACCGACCTCATGCGCTACATTCCCGGCCCCGACCTGCCTGAGGGCGGCGTCATCGTCGGACTCGAAGGCATCAAAGAAGCCTACGAGACGGGCCGCGGCACGTTCAAGACACGCGCGAAGGTCCAGATCGAACGTGTGACGGCCCGCAAGATGGGCATCGTCGTCACCCAGCTGCCCTACATGGTGGGACCCGAGAAGGTCATCGAAAAGATCAAGGAAAACGCGAACGCGGGCCGTCTCAAGGGCATTTCGTCGGTCCAGAACTTCACTGACCGCGTCCACGGCCTGCGCCTGGTCATCGAGGTGAAGAACGGCTTCGTTCCCGAGGCCGTGCTCCAGCAGCTCTACCAGCGCACGCCGCTGGAGGATTCCTTCTCGATCAACGCGGTGGCGCTCGTGGATGGCCAGCCGCGCACGCTAGGCCTCAAAGAGATGCTGCAGGTCTTCCTGGATCATCGCCTGGACGTCACCACGCGCCGCAGTCGCTTCCGCCTGACAAAGTGTGAGGATCGCCTGCACCTGGTCGAGGGCTTGCTCATCGCGATCCTAGACATCGATGACGTCATCGCGATCATTCGGTCTTCCGATGACGCGGAGAGCGCGCGTGAGCGCCTCATGACGGCCTTTGACCTGTCCGACGCCCAGGCGAACTACATTCTGGAACTGCGCCTGCGTCGCCTCACGAAGTTCTCCCGCATCGAGCTGGAAACTGAGCGCGACGAGCTGTTAGCGGCAATCGCTTCCCTGCGCGAGATCCTGGAGAATCCGAAGCTGTTGCGCAAGCTCGTGAAGAAGGAGCTGCGCGAGGTCTCGAAGCGTCTGGGCACGCCGCGTCGCACGCTGCTCATGGCCTCGACGGGCACGCCCGTGGGGGCTACGGTGGCTGCGGAGGATGCCGCCTTGGCAGCCTTGCCGTCGGTGTCGCGTTCGGGTGAGGGCCTGGAACTGCAGATCCCGGACGACCCGTGCGTGGTCGTACTGTCCTCCTCGGGCGCGCTTGCTCGCGTTGAGGGCGGAGAGCCGCTCGAGCCGGGTTCGCGCGCGGCCTCCGACGGCTGGCGGGTGCAGCTGGCTTCGACGGTGCGCTCGCAGGTGGCCGTGGTGACCCAGGATGGCATCGCGCACCGCATCGAGGTCGTGGACCTACCGGCGCTCCCCCGCTTCGAGACGGGTCTGTCGTTGGCCGGGGCTATGCCGTCCTCGATGCTCCTGCACACGGATGTGCCCGCCGTGGGGCTCCTAAACCCTGAAGGCGAGGCCATCGTCGCGATGGGCACGGCCCACGGCACGGTCAAGCGGCTGCGCCCGGACGTGCTCCAGCGCGACGAGTGGGAGGTCATCACCCTGGAGGACGGCGATCACCTCGTGGGCTTTGATCAGTGCACGGACGACGCTGACCTGGTGTTTATCTCCTCGGATGCGCAGCTGCTGCGCACGCCCGCGGCGAAAGTTCGCCCGCAGGGTCGCACGGCCGGCGGCATGGCGGGCATGAAGCTCAACCCCGGTGCCGTGGCCCTGGGCTTCTGGGTGATCGAGGCTCCCATCGATGCTGTGGTGGTGACGGTGGCTGCTGCGCTGGGCGCGCTGCCGGGCACGGGCCAGACGACGGTGAAGGTCACGCCTTTCGAGTGTTACCCGTCGAAGGGCCGCGGCGGACAGGGCGTGCGCTGTCAGCGTTTCCTGCGCGGCGAGGATCGCCTCGACATCGCGTGGGTCGGCACGAGGCCTGGGCGGGCTGCTGCCTCCGACGGCACCCCCGTGGAGCTGCCCGCCGAGGACGAGCGCCGAGACGGCTCGGGCGTGCCGATCACCTTCGCGATTGCGGCGATTGGCTGACGCTCTCCTGTTGTTACGACGGTGGGGTGGCCGGGAAAAATCCCGGCCACCCCACCGCTTTGTCAGGGTCACGCTGATATGGGTGTGGGCCCGGCCAATCGGCCGGGCCCACACCCATCAGTCAAGGAGTACTCCCCTGTCAGCCTCGCAGCGTCTTGTCTGCTGCCAGGATCTCGTTGACCTCCTCCCGCGTGGGCGAGTAAGCACCCTGGTAGAGGATCGTGATACCCGAGGTGATGATGCCGCGGTGAATGGCGGGCAGGATCTGGTCCCACGACGCCTCGCGCAGGCGCTGCTTCGCCTCAGCCGAACCCAAAAGGTCCGCGTCGACCAGGCCGGAGATCAGGCCTGCCATAAGCGAGTCGCCCGCGCCCACCGTGTCCACGAGCTCGACATCGAGAGGATCGACGACCAGCATATCGCGCTCGGCGGCAGTCAAAATGTAGACGCCCCACGGGCCGCGCGTGCACAGGATCAGGGAGGGACCGGACTGCAACCACTCGCGCAGGACGTCCTCGATGGGACGATCCGGGTACAGCCACTTCAGGTCCTCGTCGGACGCCTTCACGACGTCAGCGAGGGCGACGATCGCCTCGACGTGCGGGCGGGCCTCATCCGGCGTCCCCAGCAGAGCGGGACGGATGTTCGGATCGTAGGAGACGGTGCCACGGATAGCCTGGCGCTTAACGGCAGCCAGGACCTTGTCGGCACCGGGTTCGACGACGACCACGTAGGAGCCGGTATGCACGTGTCCAACGCTTTCGGGATCCTCGACGGCGGGCACGTCCCACGAGAGATCAAACTCGTAGGTGGCGTGGCCTTTCTCGTCGACTGCTGCGTGGGCAACCGTGGTGAATTCGGCTCCGTCAGAGCCGGGAGTGAGGGTCACTCCCGCGGCCTCGGCGTGCTCGCGGACCTTGTCGCCGCGTGCATCGCGCGCGAACCAGGTCGCCAGCTCGGATTCGTGACCCAGCCGGGTCAGACCGGCTGCGACGTTGAGCATCGATCCCCCGACGACCTCGACGGGTTCACTGTTTGGGCGGGTGATCTCATCGATGAGAGCTTCCCCGATGTTCACGATTCTAGTCATTCGTCAACCCCAGCTTCTCTTCCATTTCTTCGAGCGGGATGCCCTTGGTTTCGGGCATAACCTTCAGGACCCAGAATAGCTGACCGACCATCGCGAGGAAGAAGATTCCAAAAGCGTAGCCACCACCGAGCTTATCGGTGAGCACAGGGAAGGCATAGGTGGTAATGAAGGCGAACACCCAGTGCGTGAGCGAACCCAGCGACTGGCCGCGCGCACGTACGCGGTTGGGGAAGATCTCCGAGATGAACACCCAGATGACCGAACCCTGACCGAAGGCGTGGGAGGCGATGAAGCCGAGGAGACCCAGGAGGATGAGCCACACGGGGGCAGCGCTGCCCTCCTCGAACCAGCCGCCCTCGTAGGCGAACATCATGCCAGCGAGGAAGCCCAGGGAGACCAGGTAGCCGATCGAGCCGACGATCATGAGCTGGCGGCGACCGATCTTGTCGATGACGGTCAGGGCAGCCATGGTCGCGATGAGGTTCATGAGGCCGACGATGACGGAGCCAATGTAGGGGAAGGCATCGCCCAGGACGGCGGCACCGCCTGCGAGCTTCATGACCTTCGGCGCGTAGTAGAGGATCGCGTTGATACCGGAGAGCTGGTTGAACATCGCGATGCAGAACGCCATGAGAATGACCTTGCGGTAGCGGCGCGTAAAGAAGGCGACCTTACCACCCGCGGCATCTTCGGCGATCTGCGCCTTGATCTCGTCGATCTGCTCGTGGCTCTCTGCCTGCGTGGCGGTGAGGCGCTCGGAGATCTTAACGGCGCGTTCCTCCTGTCCATGAGCCAGGAGCCAGCGCGGAGTCTCGGGCACAGTAGCCAGGAAGACAAGGAAGAAGACGGCGGGGACGGCCATGACGCCGAGCATCCAGCGCCACGCGGTCTCCTCGTGGGCGATCTCGCGGATCACCGCGTTGGAGGCGTAGGCCAGGAGGATACCGAAGACGATGTTGAACTGGACCAGGCCGACCAGGCGACCACGCACGCGAGCGGGCGCAATCTCAGCGGTGTAGATGGGCGCGACCACGGAAGACAGGCCCACGCCAACGCCGCCGAGGAAGCGGAACACCATGAAGAAGGTGATCGGGAAGGAGGACGAGGCCGACACAGTTCCATCCGCACCTGTGACCAGTGCGGGCAGAGGGGCCAGCGCGGTCGCCAGAGCACCAACGCCGAAGAGGACACCGATCCAGAACAGGATTGGCTTACGACCGAAGCGGTCGGCGAGGTTACCGGCGACGATGGCACCGCAGATCGTACCGATGGTTGCGATGGCGACGATCATGCCCTCACCCAAGGAGGACAGAGCGTACAGCTCGGTAAGTTTTTCTTCCGCACCGGAAATGACCGCCGTGTCAAAGCCGAAGAGCAGGCCGCCGAGAGAGGCAACGATGGCGCTTCGAATGACCAGAGGCGGAATGGATGTGTTTTGTGCTGACGACTTCGTAGTCATGCTGGCTCCGCACTGTGGAGATGGGGCGCGCGTGGCACCGAGGACGCTCACGGTCCTCCGCTGCGAGCCTAAAAAATTAATTGGTCAGACAATTAGGACTAAGGGAGCGATTCCCGCGAAAGTGCTCACAGAAACTCACTCCTCACAAGAAGCTTGCAAACGTGAAACACAACACACAATCGTCCTAGTTTGACACTGTTCCAGAATATGGGACGATTGTCACACTTCGATCGCATACAGCCGGGTCTGCCCGACCGTGCGAAAGCCCAGAGAGTCATAGACCGCCAGCGCGCCCGTGTGGTTGGCAGAACCGACGCCGGTGCCCGAGCGATCCATGCCGTCGCGCTCCTGCGCCCACATCGAGGCCAGGATCAGCGCGTCTGCAACGTGTGTCTCGCGCCACGCCGACAACACGCCCAACTGGTCGATGTAGCCCTCGCGCCACCCCAGCGCCGCCCAGTCTTGCTCGTAGCGCGAGGCCAGCAGGAAGCCCGCGACGCGCGGACGATCACCCGTGCGATCCACGGCAACAAAAGACCATTCGGGTGCAAAAGCGGTGCGCCCCTGCATCCACTGCTCCTGCGTGAGCGGGGGACGCCCCCACTCCGACTCGTTCAAACGGTTCGCAGCACGCAAGGCTGGTTCTTCCCACTGGGGATCCCAGGCCTCGATACTCATGTACGACCCAAGGTCCGGCATCGGAGCCAGGTCCTCCAGCGTCGCGCGCAACTCGTAGTAGGTGCGCGCCCAGCGGAAACCATGCACCTTCAGCTGCGCCTCAAGATCATCCTGCCCCGCCTCAACGTGACAGGTAATCTGCGCAGGACCGTCGCCCTCAACACCGGCGAGCATCTGGCGCGCCGTCCCCTCCTGCCAATCGACAATCGCATTACCGAGGCCGATACGCCGAAAGTCTGGATCCACTCCCCCGACGCACACACACTCCACGCGCCCAGGGAATCGCAGGACCACCTGCGCGAAGGCAACGAGGCGACCCGCGGCGATACCCCTGCGCGCAACCCCGACGAGGCCTCGCCAATGAGAGGCCGACGAGAGCATCTCCTTTACCTCGTCCGGGCTGGTGCGGTACGGCGGATTATCGCGGGCCTCCATGCGCGCAAAAAGCGCCGACAAGCCGACATGATGAGAAGCCGTCAGCGGCTCCCACTCGATGCCGTGATGCTCGCCCGGGAAGAGAACGAACTCAGGGGCACCGGCTCTCTGCGCGAGAGGAATGCTCATGCTCGACTCCTAGCGGACTACTGATCGATCGTGTAGTAAACCTCGGCGGCTTCGTCAACGAAACCAAGATGCTCATAAATACTATGCGCCCGATCAGGACTCGACATATCCACATCGAGCCCAATACGTGACGCACCCGACGCTGATGCGGCTGCGACAGCGTTACCCACGAGGGCACTAGCCACCGAACGACCGCGGTGTGCCTCGGCGACGCCGAGCAGATAGATATAGGCCTCCGATCGACCGGTGGCAACCCAGCGCTGCGCAGGACGACCCGTCATCGCATAGCCGACGACCTCGCCCTCGCTGTCCACAGCCACGAACGACCAGCGCGGATCGAAGTGATTCATCGCGTCATCCCACCACAGGGCACGCAGCGGAGAACGGAACGCCTGCTGGAAAGCCTCCATATGGATCGCGCGGATCTGCTCCTGCGGAACCTGGCTCCACGGTACGATGCGGTAGCCGTGGCGCGCCTGAGGGGCTACTTCGCCGCCCGCCAGATCGCGATACATGACACGGTAGATGCGCTTGGCAAAGAAGCCTGCCGCAATGTAGAGGCGGCGGCGATCCGTCATATGCGCGTCCACCAGGTTCGAGATTGACACAGGGACGTCCGATTCGGCACCGAAAATCTCCACCAGCATCTGGCGAGCACGTCCATCCTGCCAGTACAGAAGAGCTCGACCCACGCCGCGGCCTCGCCAATGCGGATGGATATAGGCGCTCACGATGGCAGTCGCCGCCTCATGGATGCCGCGCAGCACACGCACCGATGCGACCGCGCAAATATTCCGACTCGCATCAAGGCCGACAATCGTATCCACCCAATCGCGGCCGTTCTCCCCCTCCATCATGTCCGCGATGTCTTCCACGGAGGTGCGCCGAATAGCGTTATCGTCGTCTTCGATCAGGGAGATCAGCGCGTACACGGCGGGTGCGTCACGGCCAATCATGGGCCGCCAGCGCAACCCGAGGTGACTGCCCGGGTACGGGACGGACACGGGCGGCGTGAGTCGCTGCGCAAGTCCTGTCATGCGTAACATCCTAGCGGGTAATCGGGCCTTAAGTCACACTGACCTCGGATATTTGTGTGTTCATGATGAACGCTTTTTCAGAAAGTTGACAGCTTGTGCCCGAAATTACGCGTCAATCCGCATGCGATCAAGGCCAGCCGATTCAGTGACAATGAATTCTCTGCGCGGACCCACGGTCGAACCCATGAGCAGCTCAAACACGTCCTCCGCCTGGCGCAGGGCCTCCTCGTCGGCCAGGGTGATGCGGCGCAGCGACCGGTGGGCACGATCCATCGTGGTCTCCGCCAGCTGATCGGCATCCATTTCGCCTAGGCCCTTGTAGCGCTGGATCGGCTCCTTCCACGTACGGCCCGAGCGGCGCAGCGCGGCGAGCCTGCGGTGCAGCTCATCCTCGGAGTAGGTGTAGATGAATTCACGCTTCCTACGTCCCTTGCCCGCGACCTCAATGCGGTGCAGGGGCGGGACGGCCGCGTAGATGCGTCCGGCCTCGACCATGGGTCGCATGTAGCGGAAGAACAGGGTCAGCAGCAGGGTGCGGATGTGCGCGCCGTCGACGTCGGCGTCGGTCATGAGAATGACTTTGCCGTATCGAGCCTGCGACAGGTCGAACGTACGGCCCGAGCCCGCGCCGATCACCTGGATGATGTTGGCGCACTCGGCGTTGGCCAGCATGTCCGCGGTCGAGGCCTTCTGCACGTTGAGGATCTTGCCTCGAATCGGGAAGAGGGCCTGGTACTGGGAGTTGCGCGCGGCCTTGGCCGTGCCCAGGGCGGAGTCGCCCTCGACGATGAAGAGCTCGGTCTCCTCGACGTCCTCGAGGCGGCAGTCCGCGAGCTTGGCGGGCAGCGAGGAGGTTTCCAGCGCGTTCTTCTTGCGCGAAATCTCCTTGTGGATGCGCGCGGACACGCGTGCCTTCATCTCGCCGACGACCTTCTCCATGAGGAGGGACGTCTGCTGCTTGTCGTCGCGCTTGGAGGAGGCGAACTTGTCCTTCAGCCAGTCGGCGACGACACGGCTGACGACGGCTCGGATCTGCGGGGTGCCCAGCGTTTCTTTCGTCTGGCCCTCGAATTGAGGCTCGGGGAAGCGCACGGTGATGACGGCGGTCATACCGGCCTGCACGTCGTCCTTTTCGGGGCGCCCATCCTTTGCACCGACCTTGAGCTTGCGCGCGTTCTTGTCGATGGCGGCGCGCAGGGTTTTGAGTACCGCCTGCTCGAAGCCGGCCACGTGGGTGCCGCCCTTGGGGGTGGCGATGATGTTGACGAAGGACCGGACAGCCGTGTCGTATCCGATGCCCCAGCGCAGCGCGATGTCGACCTCGCAGGTGCGTTCGACCTGGGTGGCGCGCAGGTGGCCGGTCTTAGAGTCGAGGGCCTGCACGGTCTCGTTGTAGGTGCCTTCACCCGTGATGTGCCACGTGTCGGTGACGGGGCCGTCGGAGGCCAGCCAGTTCGCGAAGTCGACGACGCCGCCGTCGAAGCGGAAGCTCTCGTGGAGTTCCTCTTCGCCGCGCTCGTCGTAGCAGTTGATGGTCAGGCCGGGCACGAGGAACGCGGTCTGGCGGGCACGTGCCAGCAGGTCCTCCCAGGAGAAGGACGCCGTGGCCGGGAAAATCTGGAAGTCCGCCCAGAATCGCACGCGCGTGCCGGTCTGCGACTTCTTCACCTTGCCGACGGTCTTCAGGATGGAACCGTCCGTGAAGGGCGCGAAGGGCGAGTTGGGGGTGCGCTGCTTCGAGTCGTCGAATTCGCCGGGTTCGCCGCGGCGGAAGCACATCTCGTGGGTCTTGCCGCCGCGGTCGACCTGCACGTCGAGGCGGGCGGACAGGGCGTTGACGACGGAGGCACCGACGCCGTGGAGGCCGCCGGAGGCCGCGTAGGAGCCGCCGCCGAACTTACCGCCGGCGTGGAGCTTGGTGTAGACGACCTCGACGCCCGTCAGGCCTTGGCCGGGCACGATGTCGACGGGGATGCCTCGGCCGTTGTCGGCGACGGAGGCGGAGTGGTCGGGGTGCAGGCGCACGTCGATCGTGTCGCAGTGGCCTTCCAGGGCCTCGTCGACCGCGTTGTCGATGATCTCCCAGAGGCAGTGCATGAGGCCCCGGTGGTCGGTGGAGCCGATGTACATGCCGGGGCGCTTGCGCACGGCCTCGAGCCCCTCGAGGACGGAGAGGTGCCGTGCGTTGTAGTCGGATGCGTCGGTAGGAGTCACGAGGTGAATCATAGGTGGCTACGTGCTCATTTGCGGTCCACTGGGCGTGTGGCGTGGGTTCTGGGAGGCTTTCCACGCTTGACGAGGCCTGGGCTATTTTGCGCTGATCGGCGCGGTTTGGCGGCTCGTTGCACGCGACATTCTCGTGGGCATTTTTCTGCGTTGTCGTGGCCCATGAGGCGTTGTGTCATGGTGTCGACGGTGGTCAGAGATTGCGCCCCCGGTGAACAGGGGTGCGCGGGGGTGGCTCAATGGTGTGTGATGGATGCATGAAGGCACAGATTCTTGAACGCCCCGTACTGGACGAGCCGCAGCTGAGCGCGGCGAATCGTTGCGACGCCTGCGGCGCTCGCGCCTGGGTTCGTGCGACCATGCCGTCGGGCGGCCAGCTTTTCTTCTGCGGCCACCACGCGAACGAGCACCTGCCCTCCCTGGTGGGCGCTGGCGCACAGATCCTGGACGAGCGTCATTTCATGAACGACTGACAGCGAGCCTCCCGCAACGGCGGGACGCACGGCTTCGAGGCGCGGGCGGGGACCGACGGGTCCCTGCCCGCGCACTCATATCCGCGCAACGAGGCGTGCAGCGTTGCACTAGTTAGAAGGGCATTGAACCGGTTAGGGAGGCATTGAACTGCCTAATATCTAGTGCGTTGCTGGGCTATCCAGTGCATGGTCTCTCTGTAACAAGCCGGGCCATGCCCTGCCTCGTCGCTGTCAGTGCGGTCGACACGGCGGATCCTAGACCTGGGCGCGCCACCTGGAGCTTGGGACCGCTCTTCCGCACGTAAACCCGCTCATCTGAGCGTCGGCGAGGCTGCCCACGTGCAGGACAGAGGGTCAGCGTGTGGAACAGCGGGTTCCCGCGCGGGACCGACAAGGTCAATGAGCCAGGCACCGACCGCGACGAAGCCCGCATGACCAGACAGATCAACGCACACGCTTATGACGGTCCAAGTTCTGGATAGGAAACGCGCTCGTGGATAGAAAACGCAGTTCCGGATAGCTTAGTAACCTATCCGGAACGTCATAACCTATCCGGGAACTCGTAACCTATCCAGCTCCTATACCAGCACTCAGCCACGATGTTGCCACGCTCACCTCACCGGTCCACACCACAACTCCTGGGACCGGCACCAACAACACGACGAGTCCTATAACCCTGACCGTGAACCCCACTATTACATTTCCTGAGTATGAGGAGGATCGCCGATGAAGATATTGGCCATCACCGCTCGACGCTGGGAAGGCACATACGGGGGAGGCTGGGAACTCTACGACGGGGACCTCATACTGACGCAGGTCGCTCGCCTGGAGGACGCACGCCAGCAGGTCATCGACTATTTGGACACGATTGATCCAAAGATTTCCCACGATGGCTGGGACATCAGAATTGCGTCAACACTGTAGTCAGCGCAGTTCAGGAGACCACAACACATCTCACCAGACCAGGTCGCTAGATTCTCTACTTTCGACATCTAGCGGGTGTTTCTCCTCCGTCTCTTGTCGACCCCCTACAAAGACGGACGTTCCCGTAGGACTGCCCACTCACCAGTGCTCTCCCCATCCTCAAAGCGCGCCGCGTCTGCTTCCAGGTCGGCATCGGTAACGACGAAGCCACCCGCAAGAAGATAGACCCCCGCCTGACGGGCTTCGTTGGCAGTCACGCTTCGTTCGTCAGACACAGCCACAGCACCGTCCTCGTCGTAGATATCAGCATGTGTGAGCCCCGGTTCGCTGACGTCATCGCATCGGTTCCTCAGCTCACCAAAAGTAGCCCGGTCAATGCCGTTGTCGCAGCTCTCGGCTTGGTCATGCCCACTTACATTGCGTCGTTCCACCATGCATTAAGGCTATCAGTGACACTTGACAGAACAGTCCCCTAGTCCGTCAGGCGCTGGGACGCCACCCTCGTGACGCAGCAACAGACCCCTATATATGACCTGATACACGCCGGTAAATTCATATCCCTCTCCATCGCGGGCCTGCTTCTGTCGGCTACCTCGGCCCGAAACTCCCCGTCAAGGCCCGTATGGCGGGCGATCTCATGACACACCACCGACGGGCTACGCCCAATCAAGCGGACGATACGCACCTGGGACAAACCCGCACCCAATTCCGCCACGATCGCCGCACAATCCCGGGCACCAAGCATCCGACGACACAGCACGACCAGCCTCCAAACAGAATCACCGCCACACGAAATCGCTTGCCCCCAATGACACCGCCGACTCTGCCACCGCAAGCCATAAACGTAAAAGCAGTTTTACAGTTACACTGCACTTCTAAAACAGGAATGCTAAGATGGCAACACCTACGGGATACGAAATCGTAACGCAAGACAACATGCCCCCAAAGAAGAGGAGTAAAATCAGCGAAAACAAAATCCCATTCCACAAGGCGAAATACATTAATAGATAAGAAGGAACGACCGATGGCAAAGATTAAGACTATTGCATTTTTCAATAACAAAGGAGGCGTAGGAAAAACAACTTTAGCATGCAACTTCGCATCCTGGCTCTCGATCAAACAACACAAAAAAGTAATCGTACTCGACTGTGATCCCCAGGCAAACGCTACACAACTTTCACTAACAGATGAAAAATGGGATGAAATCTACTCAGATATAAATAGATCTTACTCTCAGACAATCTTACATGTATTCCAAGAAATCATAGCTGGAAACTCAAACATACAAACAGATTATAAGCCCCAAAGAGCAGAACGTTTCAAATACGACATTCTTTCAGCACACCCCAATCTAGCTAATGTAGAAGATGACCTAAGCAGCTCCTGGACACAATTCGGCATAAAACCAGGTGGCACCAACCGCACTATCTGGCTCAGAAAACTCTGCAAGTCGCTGGAACAAGACCACGAATACGATTATGCGATCATCGATATGGGGCCGAGCCTCGGCGCACTTAACCGATCCATAATTATTGGATGCGACACATTTATAACCCCCGTAGAGCCGAGCCTATTTTCACAGTATGCACTCCTTAATATTGGCACATGGGTCACAGATATCATCAGAAGATATAATGATGGACGCACGCGAATTATGGAAGAACCTCAGACCTCTTACCTGATTGAGAGCCTACCTCAAGTACTCCCAATCACAAATGGCTGGCTCGGATACACAATTCAACAATACTTTGTCAAGAAGTATAAGAAGGAACAAAAAATTCAAAGCTACGAATACTATAAGGCGAAGATTGCAGAGTCTTCCGAAACACTTCTTAAACTGCTTCCTTCAGACGAGCACGTCGGAGAAATCGGCACCATTCCCTACATGTTTTCAATGGCACCGAGAGCACAAGCCGCTCACACCCCTATCGCTTGCCTAACTCCCGAGGATGGCCTCATCGGAGGGCAAGTAAGGCAGCGGGACAAATATGCGGAACAACTTGAAGTAGTATTTGAAGAAATTTTAAGACGCCTCTACATCGCCGAAACCAGCACAAAGTACTAAGAAGCCCAGAACAATGAACATCCCAAATTCTCTCCGCGAATCCACATTGAATAGAAAGCTCGCGCTGTTCGTAGGCTCAGGCATCAGTTCGACAGCGCAGAACAGCATCAACGAGCACCCTCCATCATGGCCAGAACTACTCCGCGCACTATCAGAGCTAACAGACACAGAAACATCAGACCAAATCAACCAACTAATCAACGAACACCAGCTCCTTAAAGCGGCAGAACTATTCCGATTCAAAACGAATGCTAGCTACAATAACATCGAATTTAGACGCAAACTCAAGGAACTAGTAAACGGCCCCAATTCCGACCCATTTCAGCCATCAGAATGGCACGATCTCATCACCACATTAAACCCTCAGATCATTATTACTACCAACTATGACAATTTGCTTGAGGGAGGAAATCTTGAACATGCCTACAAAGTAGCAACCTTCTCCAACACAAAGTTTGACAGCTTCCTTCGCACTGGCACAACAACCATTCTTAAAATTCATGGCGACGCCATAAAGTTTTCCAATAACGATGAAGATATCATCCTCAGCCAGTCCGACTACTCCCGTGTGCGCAATTGTGGCCGTTTAACATTCGACGTCTTGCGCGCAATATTTCTGACTTACACGACCCTATTTCTCGGTTATTCAATGAACGATCCCGATTTGCAGATTGTTCTCGACGATCTATTTTTTGACAGAGATTTGGAAGCTCCACACTTTTTGCTGACTAACCATGCGGAACCATATTTGATTAATCACTTTGAAAAATGCTTCGGAATTAACGTACTTACGTCCGATGACTACGGCTTCAGCATTTTTCAATCCCTCGTTGACGAATACCAATCTTCAGAGGCAATTATCTTTTAATTTGACATAGGCCTATACGCTTGCAACAAAAGATGACTCCCGACTTTTACACCCATATTCTGCTCTTCATGTTTGAGGGTGTAGGTGCGGTGGGTGGGGTTCGGCGTGTCGTGGTTGCATAGGGGTTGAGGTCTTTCGATGATGGAGATTCCTACATCGTCCATCCGAAAGACCTCGACATGCCCAATACTATCTTTAATCGGGCTCTTCGTAGTCGGGGTGAGGGAGGCGTCTAGGGGCTTTTCAGCTCGGCCAGCCAGTTCTCATGCGCGGTGCCAGACCTTCCCGGGACAAGATCCACTCAAGCGGGCCGTGGGATGACCCTCCCCGCGTGTCAGGTCTACGATGCCGGTGAGCTCACGTGGGCCACGTCGGTGTCGGTCCTTGTGATGCCACACATGCTCATCGACCCCCAGCACCCGCACCCCCGCAAAACGGGCGGAATCATCAGATGCGGCTTGCAGGCACGGCTTGATGTGGGACCACCACGGTATTCCACGTGGTTCCTAACTGGCGGGCCAGCCCCGAGATAGTGGCTCCC